>SDBV01002431.1_pt1 | contig 27827 bp, 22 predicted proteins | sample 2277081 | NCBI WGS metagenome assembly SDBV01 (sample SAMN10402039, study PRJNA504765) | marine sediment metagenome | isolation source: marine sediment core GS10_PC15, 223 cmbsf | place: Arctic Ocean: Southern Knipovich Ridge | collected 2010 | reverse complement strand
AGGAGTACCCTGTATCAGGTACAGCAGTTACCGCAGTCCCATCGTCGTTATAGTCAACTACCTGTGCGGTATTACCGCCAAGGCTTCCACCGGCACCGGCTGCGTAATCCAGGGTGAATGTATCGATAGCGAAGTTGGCCGTTACGGCTATATCGGCCGTCACGTTCGTTATCGTCAGCGGATCGTCCGTTCCAGTATAATCACCCGTCCAGTCCACGAAGTGGTAGTTGGGGTCAGCGTTCGGATCAACAGACGTACAGTCACTGCCGTTATTCACTACCTGCGTGAGGGTCCCGTCTATGCTGCCGTTGGCACCCTCGACAAATGTTACTGTATGCGTCGTGGGCGGTGCGCCGGTGATGGCGTTGAGCTCGATGGTAGCGATTGCCCAGTCGTCGCTAGTGCTGGAAGTAGTGTTGAACGTGTATGCCCCGGCCGTGGCCGCTTGCCGCTCGCCGCCCCACAGCCCCGCGTCAGTAGAGCCGGTGCCGCCGGTGTTATCATCCCAGAGTTCGGTGATGCCTGTACCAGGTGTGTATGGGGCTGTGTCGCCGCCTTGGGCCATCGCCGCACCAAAGATGAGCGAATTGGCGTTCTGTGTGGTAATGTTTGTGGTGATATTCGTTCCACTGGCTGCGTAGGCGCCATTTGTTGCCCCGATTGGGGTAGTTTGGTCGACGCCGGTGAAGTTAGTGGACGCGATGCCGTCCGGGTTCACATTGCCTGTTGCATAGGCTACAACGACATTGTACGTCCCGACCGGAGGTGCGACCAGATACCAGATTTCGATTGCACAGCCTTGGTTGTTGCCTGAGGCAGTGACGACAGCCTGGGTGAGGTTGTTCCCTGCGTAGGTGATGGAACTGACATCCTCGGCGCCCTCGATCATCACGCTGACAGTCAGGAGGCGGTTGTCACCCGTCGGGACCATGTGGGAGAACGTTGCGCTTGACCGGTTACCCGATGACGTGTCCAGCGTGACGGCACCGGACACCGGGAAACTCGGCGCCTCGAGTGTAGTCGTGGATGCTTCGGTTGACCAGGCGGTTTCGTTCTGTGCGGGAGCACTGTCGCGAGCCTTAACCTTAAATGTATATAGGGTTTCAGAGGTGAGACCTTGCGCTACATACGTTTCACTTAACTGCCAGTTACTATTGGCGTCGCCGTTCGTCGTGCATTCGAAGTAATAATACACGGGCGTAGTGGCGTCAGTGGCGGTTGTCGCCGTCATTGTTATGCTATTATAACTGATTGCATTCGGCTCCCCGTCCACAGCCCAGGTCATCGTATTCGGCTCCGGCGGGTCGGTGTCAGGCGGATCCTGAGTCGTTGCACTGGCCGGAGGAGTCGATACGGCACCGGTATTCGACAGAGCATCACGCATCTGCACTGTGTAGGTATACTGAGTACTCGGGTCCAGGCCGTTAGCTTCGTACGTTTCGCCTAACTGCCAACTACTATTGGCGTCGCCGTCGGTTGTACATTCGAAGTAATAATACACGGGCGTACTTACGTCGCTGCCTGTCGTTGCCGTCATCGTAATCTCCGTACTGCTTACAGCAGCCGGAACCGATGACCACGTTGCAGGATTAGGCGTCGGTGGGTCTGTGTCAGGCTCGACCACAATACTAACCTCGTCGCTGTCCGAGAGGTTACTATCACTGGCGGTTAATCGCAATACGTAGGTGCCATTGGTTGAAAACGTAGCGTTTGGGTCCTCGACAAACGCATTGGGGTCGAACGTTACTGTCCCCGGTCCGCTGACCTTTTCCCAGAGATACGTCAAGCTTGCCGGCGGGTCCGGTAGGCCATCGTCGGATACAGTGCTGTTCAGAGTAGCGGTGTCTAAAGGCCAGATAATCGTCTGGTCGACTCCGGCATCAACGCTCGGGGCCTGATTGACAATTCCTTCCCCCCAAAGCCGGATATCTGTGCTGAAAGTGTCTCTGCCGGTCGGATAACGGTAATAACCTTGCGGCCATCCTACAGGGTTGCCGACTCCGCTGAACCATCCCATGGCGCGTGAGGTAGTGTAGGCACCAACAGTATTCTCCATATCCAGCAGACGCGGGTCGCAGCCGAAGGTATAACCGGCCTGGATAGCAGCTTCGATGCCGCCGGCAGGGTGCCACCAACTGTCTATTGCAGTTTCCAGAACGCTCCACTTCACTGCTGCCTCTATAACACGGTTGCCCGCGGAAGTTCCGCTCGTCCTCACAGAACTACCAACTAAGGCAGCTTTGGCTTCGGCATCATAGTTAGCCCGATCTTGATTGACCAGACACCCTATAAGGTCGTTCGCCCCTGTCGAACTCAGTCCAAGCCATAAGAAAAAGCTTATATGCATTTCATCGCCCGGTTTCCGGTTATTGGTGAAGTCGAAAGCCAGTGCAAGAGAGTCATACTTTGTCCCTGCTGCATTGAGGCCTCCAGCCATAAGGAGATCATCATCGGGTGCTTCAGTGGCAAGATTATCACCGGACTGTTCTTCGACGAGAATGTAGAGGTAATTCGAGTCCCATGCAAGACGATACTTAACATGCAAGTCGCCGCTGCCGGTATGAGGCCAAGGAGACGCCCCCGGATTTGGATCCGCCCATGAAGGCTCTTCGTACTTAATTGTTGCAAGGTCAAAATCGATTAGATCGCTTTTAACAAGGCCTGCCCAGTCTGACGCATCGCCATCCACGGTAATCGTAGCATTAGCGGCATTGTAAACTGTCGCGTCGCTTGGAAGCTCAACATTCGCTTCAATACGCAAATCATCCAAATAAATACTGTTGCCCCAGTGCGGATAAGACATCGACCACATTTCAAGTGTTACAATTGTATCCAGTTTGACTTGTGAAGATGTCAAACAAGCGTAACTGGCGCTAGGTATGCAGGTGTCGTTACTCCAAACAAGCTCATCAATCCCGATTGTTATCTTATTCCAGCCGTAGCCGGTGTTAATATCCGGCCGCGGAATCCTGGTACGTCCGATATTGCCCATGACGTCAATCAAAGCAAGCTCCCAGAAATACGCATCCAGGACAAGATCGGTCCACACCCACACCGAAATAGCCCAGTCGCTTTCATCAGTAAAATCCAAAGCTGGAATTAAAGGCAATCTTAGCGTGACGTCCCAATCACCTGCTAAATGATTATCAAAATCAATCATCACTGAACCGGTGCCTTCGTTAAAGTTGGAATCGCTCTGAACCATAAGGAGGTTGCCATGATCCTCATACCACAGTTCATCCCAAATACTATCGAACGAAGCCAACTGATAGGGCCTGGCAGGCTCAGTAGGAGCATACTCAAGCCGCAAATCATCCAAATAAATAGCGTTGTGGGTCGAGGCGTGCTCAGTACGCGCAAACAGTGTTATTTCGTTGATATCATTCCAAGCAACCACGTCAGGGTCTGTGCTGCCGCCGTCCCATTTAAAGTTTCTCAGCGGAGCTATCACCTTGTTCCATCCAATTTCTGTAAGCTGCGGTAAAGTGAAAACACCAACCCGAGCGCTTCCGTCATTTAGAATAATTTCCTTAAGCCTCGAAGCACGCTTTGAAACTAAAGAGCTTACCGTATCATTGGGGTCATCGGTCCACATCCAAAGCGTAATAGCCAGGTCTTTCCAATTACTAGACCAGTTTTTTGCCGTACCAAAAGTCAGGGTGACTTCGTCGTCCCTCTCCCCAGCTACATAAGTCGTAAAATCAAACTTCATCGAGCCGGCGCCTTCTTTCACCTCGTTCGGTGCACCCACCAGTGCCTGCTCCATGTAGGTTCCCCAGCCTGCCGTCGAAGTCTCAACCCAGCCCTCGCTCGAAATATCGTCGAACGAAGCAAGCTGCTCCGGTGTAGCCGCCAATGCCGGCATCGAAAAGGCTATGATAACCAACAAATACCACAATCTTTTCAAATTCATTCTTTTCATTTTTTTGCCTCTTAAAAAAAGGAAGCTCTCTCCTCACTTCTTTTCTTGTAAGTCTATTAAGACAGACCTACAGACCTTATACAGATACTAATTGTACCCTCCCCATTCCGGAATATCAAGCATTAATTGCTCAAAAACTGGGATTTCCCCGGACGAACACCGATTTTAGCTCAAAAATATCATTATTTTACAGCACGACCATTTCGGTATTGGAAGATTCGCCTTCGCCTGCCTCTGTTATCAACCTGGGCATAATACTTCATGGTCGTTGCAATATTAGATGGCCCATCAGTTCTTTTGTTACATTTGGCGGAAGATGATTTGCCCAATTCTGGCCACAGGATTTTCTGAGCGTGTGAATGCTCAAAGTACCATTTGGTTCAAAACCTGCCCATTTCAAACAACGCTTGAAATTGCTCAAAGTGTTGTTTCCCATGTCGCTGTTTTGCCATTCTCTGCCTTGTTGTTGGAACCTTTGCCATTTTGCGACCACCGTGCGATATCGCTGCTCATCAAGCAGAACAAATGGCACACTTTCGGTTGCCTCGGCTTCGCCTCTCATAGCCGCAAGGTCCACGACATAGGACATTTAATCCAGTTTCAAACGTATGTTCAATCCGTTGACCACCTTTTCTTTCAATCGACTCAAAGTCCCTGAGATTATCATGCTTATTACGAGATATAATCTCATCCGAGAAAGGTTTTTTGCTGTCGTGATGAGCTTATAATGGGGCTAAAAGGAAAACAAATTCAACTCGGGCGAGTTGTAGATTTTCAAACATCTTAGTCGTTAGAAACACAATGCAAATTCTGGGTCATTCAACGGCAGAAGTGAACCAGCGGTACTACACGGGAGTATTGACCGAGCAGCAAGAACGGGCTATAAATTCCTTGCCTTCCATAGGATAAAATTTTATACTATCAGCACAGCTTTCAGCACAAATTAAATTTTTGACTTATCGAAAGTGACGTAAAGTCTTGTCAATAAAGACTTGGAGAGGTGGCCGAGTGGCTGAAGGCAACGGTTTGCTAAACCGTCGTACGACTGAACGGTTGTACCGCGGGTTCGAATCCCGCCCTCTCCGTTGTAGTGCACCTGGCGATGTAAATGAAGACTGCTATGTCAACTTTGCCGATTTTGCAGAAATGGCTGCTAATTGGCTCAAATGTAACGATGTGTCTAATTCGAATTGTCAGTAATTGAAAATTCATCGAATAACGATGATTGATACTAATTAGCGATTGGAGTGTCTGGCTCAAATAGTCAGACACCCCGTTTCGCTGTATAGATAACGGAAGCAGTATTAAAATGAAAAAAGCTTCCTTTGCACTCATTATAGTTTCGATATTTGCACTAAATCTCGGTATGGTTGCGCCGTTATTTGCGTCCGAGACACTACTCGCCGGTTATGAAACAGCAGAAACAAATCTTACGCTCAGTTCCCCTGATTCAGGAATGACGCTCACGAAAGTACAAGGTGACACCAGCGGCGCACCGGCCGCAACGCAGGGCAGTTATGTCCTAAAGGCGACCTGGACAGGGCAACCCGACCGCAAAGTCGAAATCCGCCACGACGGTTTGAACTACAATTTGGCCGGCTTCGACAAAGCCCTTGTCGATGTTTTTATACCGACCGGAGCAGCACTATTCCAGTCAACGGGACTTATCGGCATCTGGAGCGATAACTGGGTGCCGGGCAACTGGAGCCAAGGCGATATCGTGCCGACTGAAAATAACAAATGGTTCACAATTGCGATGAATATAAGCTCATTTGACACTGGATTGTTGGACCACATCTCCGCTCTCGTTTTTGAAAATTATGGCGCCAACAACGGCACATTGTACGTTGACAACATAAGACTGATTGGGAGCGAACCTAACGAACCCAACGGCCTGATTGCGACCGGCCACGACAGCAGAATAGATTTACGCTGGAACCCCGTAACAGGAGTAGGCGGCTATAATATCTATCGTGCCGATTCCGCAGCAGGTCCTTTCACAAAAATAAATACATCTCTCGATGATATTGCCGTCTACAGCGACTTTCTCGGAACAAATGGCTCGACAAAATATTATTACGTGGTTTCCGTTGTCGGCGGCATTGAATCCAGTCCATCTGAGGTTGTTTCCGCCGCAACTTACGCGATGACCGATGAGCAGCTCCTCACATCAATTCAGGAAGCGACTTTCAGATATTGCTGGGACTTTGCACATCCAGACAGCGGAATGATTCGCGAAAGATTCGCCTCCTTCGACCGCCAGACCGTTACCACAGGCGGCTCAGGCTTTGGCCTGATAAACATTATCGTCGGCGTTGAACGCAGCTGGATTACAAGAGAACAGGCCGCCGAACGTACCCTCAAAATGGTCAGCTTCCTTCAGAATGATGCATCACGCTATCACGGCGTTTGGTCGCACTGGATGAACGGGACTACAGGAGTTACTATTCCTGCTGATCACGATTCCAACGGAAACCCGATTATAAGCGGTGATATTGTCGAAACTTCCTATGCGATTGAAGGTATGCTCGTCGCTCGACAGTATTTCGATGCAAATAACCCGACAGAAAACGAAATCTGCGCCCGCATAACTCAGCTCTACGGAGAAGTAGAATGGGACTGGTACCGCAGGGCGGATGTAACTGACGGCAAACATTTATACTGGTATTGGTCGCCTACCCACGGCTGGGAGGGCAGCTTCCCATTCGGCGGCGCAGAAGTTATGATTACTTATATCCTCGCAATTGCTTCGCCTACACATTCGATCCCCGCTTCCTGTTATTACGCAGGCTTTGGCTTTGACGGCGGCTACAAAAACGGTAATAGATACTATGGCTATACCCAGTGGGTCGGCGCATTCGAAACGCCGATGTTCTGGACGCATTATTCATTCCTCGGCTTTGACCCTCGCGACAAAAACGACAATTACTGCAATTATTTCGAGAACAGTCAAAACATCGCACTAATCGACCGCGCCTATTGCATCGCCAACCCAAAAGGTTTCACAGGATACAGCAGCCTAATCTGGGGACTTACAGCAAGTTATAGTCCCTTTGGCTACATTGCTCACGCGCCAGGCGCTTCCGACAACGGCACTATTACTCCGACCGCCGCGTTAAGCTCTATGCCTTACACGCCGACCGAGTCAATCGCTACAATGAAGCATTTTTACTACACTTACGGCGCAAGCCTCTGGGGTCCGTTTGGCTTTTACGATGCCTTTAATCTCCAGCAAAGCTGGTATTCCAATGGCTACCTTGCCATCGACCAGGGTACGATTGTTCCGATGATTGAAAATTACCGCACCGGACTTTGCTGGGATTTATTTATGGCAAATCCCGAAATATGGCAAATGCTTAACAGCATCGGCTGGGCAACCAGAGCAGACAACGGCTTGAATTATAAATATTACGAAGGCACCTGGACTTCGCTGCCCGATTTTGATTCCCTTACTCCGACAGCAACAGGAATTGCTCATAACTTTGATATTGGCCTCCGCCAGCGCGACGATTATTTCGCTATGCGTTTCACAGGCTATTTCGACGTGAACACACCGGGTGGATATACTTTCTATCTCTCTTCCGACGATGGTAGCAAGTTATATATCGATGGTGTTCTTCTCATCGACAACGATGGTCAGCATGGCATCCTGGAAAAGAGCGGCTACAAATATCTCTTCACCGGCAGACATTCAATTACTGTCGATTATTTCGAATACGATGGCGATAATGTGTTGCTTGTAAGTTATACAAGCCCCAGTATAACAAAGACACAGATGCCTGTGAATATCCTGTTCAGGTGTGATTTGGAAGGGGACTTTACCGGCGATTGTTTGGTCAATTTTGACGATCTAAAGATGTTCGCCGATGTCTGGCTCAGCGCTTATGACTTTTCAGATTTTGCAGAAATGGCTCAAAACTGGCCTAAATAGCGTATAAAACGTGATAGTTTACCAATATACTCTCACCGCTTCTTTCGAACCAGAGCTGCGCCAAGCCCGAACAACGCTATCGTCGCGGGTTCGAATCCCGCCCTCTCCGTTTTTGCCTTGTGCAAAAACAGAACGGTTAAGCTTTTGGCTTAACCGTGGTCAATTCTCTGCTTTCCACTATCATGGCGGGATGAGAACCCGCGCGATGCGCAGCATCGCCGCGCCGGCACGACCCCGGCAGATGTTCTCAAGTGTGATAGATAAAAAAGGCCCCCGATATACGGAGGCCTTAAGTTAACAGTATTGTCTTGTAATGTTATTGTCTCGGAACGGATCCCTTTTTGAGCATGCCTTTTAGGATTGTTCCCATAAGTGCATCGGTCATACCGGCGCCTCCACCGCCTACCATAACTTCTGGCGCGATTTTAATGCCTTCTGCAGCTACCAGTTTCATAATTTCAATCAGTGCGGCATTGTCCGGGCCGATGACATCCGAGACCATCCTGTAGGCTTTTGCCTGTGCCTCGGCTACAAGCCTTATCTGCTCGGCCTTAGCCTGTGCTTCGATGACTATCTTTTTCTTTTCTTCTTCGGCAACTTTTACACCGTAAGCTGCTGTAGCTAAGCGTTTTTCTTCTTCTGCCTCCTGCCTGGTGCTTTCAAGAGCTTTTTGTTTTTCAGCAGCACGCTGCTGTTCTTCGAATGTGGCCTGTTCCTGCAGCGCGATTTCGCGGTCGGTCTGTGTTTTGAGAAGCGCTCCGAGGGTCTTTTCGTCGCCAACGTTGCCAATATTAACGCTCAGGAAGGTAACTCCATACTTTGCTAATTCCTCCTGGAGCATAGCAGCGCTCTGCTTCTCCTGGTCGGCACGATTCTGAACATAGCCAAGGGCTTTGACCTTTCCGGCGTTGTTTCTGAAAATAGCCCGGACTTTTGGAGTTACAATTTTATTGAGCACCAGTTCATTATTGCCAATTGTAGCTACTACACGAGGAGCGTTCTTTTTGTCGATTTTGTATGTGATGCGCACATCGACGGGGAAGGTATAGCCGTCCTTGCTTCTTACTCTAATCGGCTGTTCAGGCTGGCCCGCGCCTGTCTCGCCTCGCTCTTTCTCGGCGGTGTAGCTGACCTTTATCTGGCGGATGTCAATCATAGTAACTTCATAAGCTTTTGTATTGAGGTAGTATTTACCTTCGGGCAAAGGAGTGTCCCAGATACCTCTTTGGCCTTGTTTTACGAGCCTCTCTTCAGAGATGACTACATCGCCAACGTTGCTTTTTATGACGGCGACATAGCCTGCCTTGACATTTGTAATAGGAACGATTTCGACTTCAAACAATTCTGTGTTGATTGGGTGTGTGGCAGGTTCCAGTACTGTAAGTTGGGGTCCTTTATAACCGCCGCCTTCGCCGAGAAAGTACTCGGCGTTCTTCATCTTGTCGGGGTCTTTCCACTTAGTCGCGTAAATAGTGTTCGGTGGAAGACTTTTACCATCATTGGCTTTGAGCAAGCCAATATAGCCCTCTTTTATAACGACCATAGGCTTTTCTTTTACATCGTATTGCCAGGGCCACAGCCAGAATTGCCAGCCGGGAGTTAAGACTCTGGCCTGAATGCCGTTTTCACCATTCACGGCGATAAATTGACCGGCAGGCATGGAACCCCCGCCGAGCTTTTTATTTACAATGCCTACTTCGTTACCACCGATTTGCTTTACTGAAAGGGCAAAGACAGCTCCAAAGGCAATCAGCAGCACCAGTATTATAGTTACGATAGGGCCGAGCTTTCTTAAACGCGCCGAGACAACTTCGTAAGTTCCGTCCATGATCATTCTCCTTGTAAATGGGTTTTGATTATTTCTTCATTCGCCGAGCATTATAGTCTGTGACAGCCGGCAATGATACGCTTTTTTTACAGTTCTTTTGCAGTCGATGAATTCACAAGAAACCGAATCAGCCTGTTATACAGCTAATTGCGCCTGCGGCAAGCGGAATAATCAAAGTAGTTTTGCGTAATTGCGGTTTATTTATGAATTTGGTGGCTTTTGCGCCGATGGGGGCGGATAGCAGTTTGGCTGACAGGGATTGACTGCGAGGGATTTTGCCGATAGAATCGGTGGTTCGGCAGGGCCGGGGCCAAAGCCCGGGGCCTGTTGTATTACGCGGTGAGAGTAGCTCAGCTGGTTAGAGCACTGGATTGTGGATCCAGGGGTCGCGGGTTCGAATCCCGTCTTTCACCCTTTCTTCATCGGCTCAAGACACAAGCTATGCACCCAGCGCCTTGGCTGCTTTGTCAGCATCAGCGGAATTGACGATGACGACCATTCCATAGCTGCCGTCACGGACCATCGCCGCTGCGGCCACGCAATTGATTCCTGCCTCGGCCAGGGGCTTGAGGTCTTTTGCAGCGACACCTACCGTGTCGTCACCGCTAATCATGAAGCCCGCCATTTCCGTTGCCTGAATACCTTTCTTGCCAGCACAGTCCTTAAGTGCCTCTGGATTCTTGGCGCTCAGGTACGCAGTAGCGGTTCCTCCGGAACAGGCACAGGCTGAAAAGCAATTGAAATCAACACCCTCAGCGGCAGCTATAGCCAGGCACTTCTGTAAACTGCCCGGTGTATCTTCGATTTGAATCGCGTGAACTGAAATCCTCTTTACTGCCATTTCTCATTTTCCTTAATAAGAGTTAATTATTCCATATTCCACTGATTATAAATCTACATACCTTTGAGAATCTGTCAAGATTTTTTATATCGCCGGGAAATATGCAGCTCCCCGATAAGCAAAATCGGAATGCGAGCAAATCGGGATTTCCGCTTCACTTCGACATCGGGGTGGCTAAAAAATAGGCCGCGGGTCTGCGAACCCACGGCCAAGCGATTGCTGAGACTCTAAGCGGAGTCAGAAAGCGAGGTAAGCAATTTAGAATTAAGAACTTTCTCTTCGTTCCTCAATTTTTTGTTTGATGAATTCCCCGGCTTCACAGCTCTTAGACTTGATGAAGTCGACGCAGCGGTGCAGTTGCACGCTGCATTTCTGCGCGAAGTCATTGGATTTCAATGCGGAATAAGCGAAGGTGCGTTCGGAATCGGCCGCCGCCTCGTTGTCCTCAACAGGGACTAAGGTGTAGATGGCAGTGGCAAAACCAAGGAAATAGACGATTAGAAGAACTATAAATTTACTACGAAATCCTCTCATAATCCGCAACCGCCCCCAGCAAAAAATGAGTTTACACGAAGCGCCCGCAGCAGACGCTTCTACCCCAAATATAACAACAATATCCGCCCCCGCAAATCTACTTTCCGATTTTATCCAGTGCGGATTTGAGCTCGGTGCAGACTATTCTTGCATCTTCGCGGGTGAGGTTATTATAGAACGGCAATGCGATTGTCCGCTCGCTTATGGCCTCTGTTATCGGAAAGTCGCCTTTTTTGAACCCGAACCGCTCGGCCATGAAAGGCTGCAGGTGGACCGGCGCAAAGTAGTTGCTCACCTGCACGCCAGCCTGTCTCATCAAATCCAGGATTTTATCGCGGTCGTCCCTGCCGAACTGCTCTGTGAGCCGGACGACGAAGACGAACCAGCTCATATCACAGCCGGGCCCCTCGGCGGGCACAATCAGCCTGTCATCGCCTGCGAGCATTTCCTGGTACAGCCCGGCTACCGTTTTCCGCTTGGCCTTGAATTCCTCAATCCTCGAAAGCTGCACAATGCCGAGTGCGCAGTTGATATCACTGAGCCGATAATTATAGCCGAGCATTTCATGCCCCAGCCAAGCGCTGCCCTTGCCGCGTCCCTGGTTCCGCAACACACAGCAATGATCCGCCAGCTTTTCATCATTGGTAAGAATCATCCCACCCTCACCAGTAGTCATCTGTTTGTTGGGGTAGAAAGCAAAGGTGGACATTTGGCCGAAGGTGCCGGCTTTTTTGGCGTTGAGGGCTGAGCCGAGGGCCTCGCAACTGTCTTCGAGGATTGGGAGGTTGTGGTTGGCGGCGACGGCGGCGATTCGGTCGAAGTTTGCGGGATTGCCGAAGACTTCGACGGGCATGACGGCTTTGGTTTTGTCGGTGATTTTCGCGGCGAGTGCGTCGGGGTCGATATTGAGGTTAACCGGGTCGATATCGACGAAGACCGGCTTGGCGCCGACCATCATGACGCAATTGGAGGTGGCGATGAAAGTGAACGGTGTTGTGATGACTTCGTCGCCGGTGCCGACGCCCATTGCCAGCAGGCACAGGTATAGTGCGCTGGTGCCGCTGTTGACGGCGACGGCTCGGCTGGTGCCGATGTAATTGGCGAAGGCCTGTTCGAATTCGGGCAGCTTGGGGCCCAGTGAAAGGTTGGGCGTCTTCAGGACGTCGACGACGGCTTGTATTTCCCTGTCTGTGATGTCCGGTCGGGATAAGTGTACACGCATTGCAGACTCCAATATCGATATTGTAAATTCAAGTGCGAAAATTGTATCCGTTCGGGGCGGTAAATCCAAGCCAATTTCAAAAGGCCGGGACGTCCTCCTTCGCTGAAGCTACGGAGGATAAACCGGCGATTGCAATGCCCCCGAAGCCGGCTTCGGAGCTAAATAAACGACTGGATAAACAATTTGTGAATCTGAGAAATTTGGCTATCAGGGATTTTAGGCCAACCGGCGGGCTTATGGGACGTAGTAATTGTATAGGTTGTATTAATTGACAAATCTGACGCAATGGAAGCTTAAGTTGATTAACAGGCCCCGTATAAAAGCCGAAGAAAGTTTGGCAGATTGCGTGTATTACGCACTGCGGAGAGTAAAATTATGGCTAAGGGTAAAAACGTACTAACAACGGGCGACGTCGCGAGGATTTGTCACGTGGCGCCGCGGACCGTTTCGAAGTGGTTTGACAAAGGACAGTTGAAGGGTTACCGGATACCAGGGAGCAGGGACAGGCGGATTCCTGTGAGCGAGCTGGTGCGGTTTATGAAGCTGTATAACATGCCGACCGACGCACTTCCGATTGGCAAGACGCGGGTGCTTATCGTTGACGCCGATGGTGAGTCGGCTGAGTCGCTTGGACAGTTGCTTGCGGAGACGGCTGATTACGAGATTGAGACCGTCGGGACTACGTTCGAGACGGGATTAGTGGCGCAGAAGTTTTCGCCGCATGTAATGATAATCAGCCTGCTTAGCGGGGACATTGACGCGGCGGAGATATGCAAGAGCGTGCGAGAGGATGATGATTTGCAGGCGGTTAAGCTGATAGCTCTGGCGAATCACCTTGAGGATACGGAGCAATCGGCGTTGCTGCAGAAGGGTTTCGACGGGTATATAAGTAAGAATACTCCTGTCGAAGAAATCGTCCGCAATATAGAGCAGGCCACAGCCATCATTTACTAAGACTTCCATGTCTTTTTCACTTCGTTGTCGAAGGGTCTTTTACTGCGCGCGGAGAGATTTACAGAGATTGTTTAATCGCTGACCCGCCTTCGCTCTCTCCTTCGTAAGAACTTCCGCCTACGTCAAAATTACGGCGAGCTAAAGGCCTGGGGGCTAAATAAACGACAAACAAAACGACAAGGACCCCCAAGATAAACCTGTTCGACTTCGCTCAGGGCGGGCTTGGGGGCTAACCAGAAAAGAGTCGGCGTATCCTTCGACGTGCTTCGCTTGCTCAGGACAGGTCGGTAGTGCTTAAGGGCTGTTTTGCGTGAAAAGGGGATTTACAGGCGTCAATAGGGTTCGAGAGGACAAAATAGAGGATTAGGGCAGGAGAAGCGGAAAATAATAAAGATATAATTTTTTATTTGTTGCATCGGATTAGCCGATATGGTCAAATGTCGGTCGTGGGTTATATTCTTGCACCTCTCGAGAGTACTTCCCAAATGAAATTAAGAATGAGAGGTATTAAGTTATGTGGCCTGTGTTTGGGCCAAGGAGCAGTTTCAGTGAGTACAGGTAAAGTAAAATGGTTCAATTCGAGCAAGGGTTTTGGTTTTATCGCACCGGATGACGGCGGCGATGACCTGTTTGTCCACCACACAGAGATTAAGACGGAAGGCTATGCCTCACTCGACGAAGGGCAATCTGTCGAGTTCGAGGTTGGAGAAGGCAAAAAGGGGCCGTGTGCAACAAATGTAGTGCCCGGCTAAGGTAAGAGATTCCTTACGAAACCTATTGGCCCTGGTGGAAACGCCGGGGCCTTTTTTATTAGGGCAGAACCTAACGTGGGGGCTAACCAATGAATGATGTTTATTTGTGGCGGAATTGGCGGAGCATTTCGAGCAGGTGCTGCATGTCATTGGGCAGAGGGGCTTCGAATTTTACCATTTTTTCTGTTGAGGGATGTTTGAATTCAATAGTAAATGCGTGCAAGGCGCAGCGGGCGATGACAGGTTCTTCGACGGCTTGTTGTTCATCTTTTAGCTGCCACGGATAGACCAGCTTTCCTCCATACATATCATCGCCGACAATCGAATGTTTTATATAGGCCAGGTGTACGCGAATCTGGTGCGTTCTTCCGGTCTTCGGCATACATTTGATTAATGAATAGCCTCGGAATTGTTCCATGACCTGGTAGAAAGTAACGGCTTCTTTGCCGGTTTCAGGCCTGATTGCGTATTTTTCTCGGACTTTCGGATGCACACCGAGCGGTGCGTTTATTTTGTCAGCGGTCAGCTCCGGCGTGCCGTGAACTATGGCAAGGTATTCTTTTTTTATTGTCCTGTTCTCGAACTGTTTTGCGACTTTCCACTGGGCCGTGTCATTTTTTGTTACGACCATAACGCCGGTCGTGTTCCGGTCGAGTCGATGTACAACGCCAGGCCGAAAATCACCGAGACCGCTGGACAGCTCATTCGAATAATGGACAAGGGCATTTACCAAAGTGCCGTGAAGATTGCCGCGGGCCGGATGAACGACCATGTCGGCCTGCTTGTTAACAATAATCAAGTCATCGTCTTCATAGATAATATCCAGCGGCAATTCCTCTGGTTCAATTTCCTTGCTCGGTAATTCGGGCAGGGTCAGTTCCAGGATGTCACCGGGGGTGAGTTTGAAACTGGCCTTGACAATATCGCCGTTGACTTTGACCGAGCCTGCGGCTATCTGCTTTTGAATCATGGCCCTGCTGAAATTACTAAACCGGTCGTGCAGATACTTGTCGATGCGGCGAGCCTTGACTGTGCGCCCGACCTTTATAGTAAGCGGTTCGTTCTGGTCGGGCATTCGGGTCATTACTGTTCGAGGGCCGAATTAACAGCAGCAGGTATAATTTCGACAGAATTAACGTCAAACATGGGAAAGAAGACATCAGGCGCAGTGACGGGCACAGGCATCGCTTCCGGGGCCTTGAAGACGACCATTTGTTTATAATCGTCCATGATTTTCAATCGGTGTCGAGCAGAAGCTGCTGCTATTGTCGCGTCAAAGGCAGAGTCGGCAACAATTTGTTGATAGATTTCTTTGGCCTTGTCGAAGTTTCCGAGTTCCTCTTCACACAGGCCCAGTCCGAAGGTGGCTATTGCCCTGAGAGAGGGATTGTCGGAGGCTTTTTCTACTGCCTCTTCGTAAGCGGTCTTGGCCTTGGCTATCTGGGAGCTGACCGTTTGGTTGTCTACGCTGCCCATGCGGTAGTGCAGCTCCATACGCTGGGCATCGGCAAACTTTATCAGGGCCATCGCGGCCATGTCGGGTTTTCCGGCAGTTTCGGCAAAATCCTGCAACCGGTTCGCTGTCTGCAGCAGTGTATATGACAGGTCGATTCCCTGGCTCTGCTGCTCTAACGTTGCCCTGCGATTCTGGTAGAATTCGCTTAGGAGCTGGGAGAAGCGTAGTTTCTCATTTACAGAAACGACATTTTTCTGATAAGTTTTCCACATCCAGGTGCCGAGAACGAGTATGGCGATAACCGTAAGGTAAATAATCATTCGCATATTTTCCTTTGCCCATTTGGGCAGGTTGGCCAGCCATTCGGCTAATTCGTTGGTTTTCAGCTCGTGGCGATGCTCGGCTTTCATTTTGGTTCTCCAAAACTTGTTAGAAGTCTTAAGGGAACCTCTAAAAATTCATTTCTACTGCGAACGGCTGCAATTTTCTCCGGCGGCGTTGTCAGGCCAAAATTCGTCCTCGACGTAGCTTTGGCTACGCCTCCGGCGATTTTGACCTTCCGCCTTACCAGAAAAAATTTCGCTCGTTCTCATGACAAAAGCAATTTTTAGAGGCTCCCTTAAATTATCGATTTTTCTCAAAGAGGTGTATTTTAGCAGACAAGCTTTTACCTTGCAATAGCCTATAGCGGAGGCTAAAATCGCATTCTGTTCGTCTCGGCGCGGGCCGAGTCGTGGTCGTGTCAAACTTTCTGCCGAACGGGGTGTGTTGCTGTGTCCAGAAAAAGGGTGCCAATGCCGAAATTCTCGAACTTTTCAGAGCATTTTTTTCTTGTAACGGTTCTGTTGCTGAGTAGTTTGGTCTTTGCCTGGGGTACGGCTGCCGGAGCTGTGCAGGAGCATTTGCTGGACGCTAAGCGACATATCGGCCTCGATGAAATAAAGCCCGGAATGCAGGCCTATTGCCTTACCGTTTTTTCCGGCACGGAGGTTGAGAAGTTCGAGTTTGAAGTCGTCAGCGTAATACACAACTTTGAACCAGACAGGGATGCTATCCTGGTAAAGGGTATCGATGAGCGTTTCATTCACGCGGGAGTGGTCGCCGGCTGCAGCGGTTCGCCTATTTACATTGATGGACGTATTGCCGGCGCACTGGCCTTCGGCTGGTCTTTCAGCAAAGACCCGCTGTATGGCGTCACGCCGATAAAGGAAATGCTTGAAGTCGGAACAGGCTCGAGCGATTCGCAGAAGAACAGGATGCGCCTGTCTCTTGATTTGTCCGGCCCGCTCGATTTGGCCCGGTTGGAAAAGCAAATCATTTCATCTTTACAACAACGGCGGGGTCTGGCTTCTTCGGCAAACCTGCTGCCGGCTCCGGTTATTATTTCCGGGATAGGCGAATCTGCGAATGGAGAGTTTAATAATCTTCTGGGTCCCCTTGGTCTTATGACCGTAGCCGGTTTGTCGGGAGGTTCGTCAGAGGAAGATGAACAGGCCGAGTTGGTACCGGGTGCATGTCTGGTGGTGCCTCTGGTAGACGGCGATATTAAAGTGGCTGTTATCGGTACGGTAACAGAAGTGATAGATGGCCAGGTTTACGGTTTTGGACACCACTTCCTCGGCTACGGCGCAATTGATTTGCCGATGGCTGTAGGCAAGGTGCATACTGTCGTTGCGAACATTCAACGTTCATTCAAGCTGGTCAGCCCGGTTAAGACCGTCGGCTCGCTGAATTTCGATGAGGCCGCGGCAATTCGCGGGACTATTGGCAAGGCCGCTGAGATGATTCCGATGACAATAGAAGTTGCCAGATATAACGACCCCGAGCCTAAATCGTACAAGTGCAGCGTTGCAAATAATCAGCTGCTCACACCGTTGCTGCTAAGGGCTTCTTTATACGGCGCGGTTTTGCAGCGAGGCAACCTTCCGCCCGAACATACGTTGCGATATCGAACGATAATCGAGCTTGTCGATGCCGACACAATTAGTTATGAGAATATTTCTTCCAATACCGGTATTTCCGAACTGCTGACCGAGACTATGACGCCGATTGCCCTATTGATGAATAATCCTTTCAAGCCTGTGAAAGTTAAATCTATCCGGTGTGAGGTCCAGGAGCTTGATGAGGTCTTGCTGGCGGGCATTCGGTCGATTAATTTGTCCGACAACACTATTGAGCAGGGTGGACAGTTCAGTGTAAATGTTTTTGTAGAATCGATACGGGGGCCGAAAAAAAGATACACATTTGATTTGGCCGTGCCAGAAAATTTAAAGCCGGGCGAATATGATATTTTGATTACCGGAGGTTACGGTTATTATAATTTTCTCACCAAGGCCGCACAATACAGATTCATCGCCGAAAATGTCGATACGCTGATAGAGGCCTTGAACGAGATACTAAGCATTCGACGTGACCGTCTTTATTGCATGTTTGTACTTGGCAAAAGCGGAATAGCTTTGGAAAAGGCGGAATTGCCGGACCTTCCACTGACCAGAGCCCTTGTGCTTGTAGATGCAAAAAGGAGCCTCCAGGCCCAGCCATATCAGCATTGGCTCGAACAGAGTGTGCAAACTCCCGGTGTTATCGTCGGCACGCAGAGAATAAAGATTACGGTTACGCCATAATATCCTGAAAAATTTAAACAGTCTTGAAATTCGTGAGATTAGCTATGATAAAATGTTTTAGAATGCGAGCCGCTGCAAGGTTGATTTTCTTAGTTGTCCTGTTGGTCTGGACTGCTGAGATGACATTGGCGGTGACGAGCAAAGTCACATATCATCGAACTTCCGAAGAGCTGCTTAAAGGTGAAGCTGAAGATGTAGTAATCAGTTCAAAAGGCACGCTGCAATTAGGACGCACCTGGGAAAAACTTGCCGAAGATTTTAATGACGTCTGGTCAATCAACAGCATAGTACTCAGCGGCGGGAAGGTATATATCGGCACGAGTCCCAACGGAGGGATTTTCCAATACAGCCTCGGCAAAATTGAGCAGGTTTATTCGGCCCGAGCGGTTAATGAAGCCACCGATGAAGAAGAAGTTTCCGGCGATGAGCCCTCCGACGCCAATAATTCAGGCGACGCCAACGAATCAGGTGAGGTGATAAAGGCCGATGAGCAGCTTGCCAATGAGCATATATTCGCCATGGCGACGGACATATCAGGTCGGCTGCTGGTTGGAATCAGCGGAAGACGCTGTGTTTTAAGCAAACTCGAGGGCGGCGAGCTGAAAACAGTATATGAACCGAACGATGCCAAATACATCTTTGCTATTACCGTTGCGGACAACGGCAGGATATTCCTTGGTACCGGGCCTAAGGGAAAGATATACGCCCTGGATTCCGGCGGTAAGGAAGCAAAGCTCATCTATGACAGCAGCGACAAGAATATTCTATCGCTGGCTGTTGCAGAGGACGGTTCGCTGCTGGCTGGTACCGACACGCGAGGTCTCGTATACAGGATAGACACTGAAACAGGTAAGGCAACGGTTCTTTACGACAGCGACCAGCCTGAGGTGACAGCACTTCTGGTTACAGCCCAGGGTGAAGTTTACGCAGCGGCTACATCGGCCCAGGTGGTTGCGGCCCAGAAACAATTTGCTCGCCAGGTTCCCCTGGCGGGTCGTCCGGAGAGCGCGCCGGAAGGCAATGATGACAACAAGGCCGGTAAAGGGTCGACGAAGTTAAAGATCGCAAATACAAACAAAAACACAAAGGACAACAAACAGTCGGAAGATTCGGGCATAAAACCGGCAAAGCCGGACCAGGTCAGCCATCTTTACAGGATATCAGCAGAAGGTTTTGTGACAGATGTTTTCGCTGAGCCGGCGGTGCTGTTTACACTTGCACAGCAGGGTTCGCAGTTACTGCTGGGCACGGGAAATGAGTCGGAACTTTTTACAATTGACCCGACCACTGAAAGGTCCGCGGTAATTTACAAAGACAAGAAGGCTTCACAGATTACGGCTGTTACGATAAGGGGAGATGACATCTAAATAGGTACTGCCAATCCCGCGAAGCTGATTAAAGTCGGCGGTAGTTATGCTCAGGAAGGAACGTACATATCGGATTTGGTTGACGCGTCACAGCCGGCGAATTGGGGCAAGCTGCAGATAGAAGCGGATATTCCCGCCAATTGCGGCCTGACCGTTGCCTCGCGAAGCGGCAACGTCAAGGATGTCAACGACCCGACGTTCTCGGACTGGACAGACGCTGTCGATGTGACCGCTCCGGTGCAATTGGGTTGTCCGATGGGAAGATACTGTCAGTATAAACTCACCCTTAGTACCGCTGACGGTTCGGATAGTCCGGTAGTTAGAGAAATTGCCGTCGCCAGTACTATTCCGAATCTGGCACCCAAGGTCCATGAGGTTGAAACTGAGCCAATCGAAAAGCCCGACAAGCAGGGCTATTTCAAAATAAAGTTCAAAGCCCAGGATGATAACGGTGACACTCTTATTTACACAATAGACTTTAGAAAACTGGGACGGCAGGGATGGATAGAGTTGGCTAAAGACCTCGACAAGCCTTCTTACGAATGGGACGGCAGGACAGTCGAGGACGCCCGATACGAAATCAGAGTAACCGCAAGCGACGAAAGGTCCAATTCAACCTCTACGAAGATGACCGGAAGCCGCGTGAGCGACCCGGTTGTGATTGATAACACAGGGCCTGTCATTGAGATTCGACGAATCGGAAGCGAGAAGGAAGTTACGCTAATCGAACCTGCGGAAGTTTACGGCGATTCTGTGGAAATACAATTGGCTGTGGTTGATAAGCTCAGTGCTGTAGGCGAACTGAATTATACGATAAACAGCAATACCGAATGGAAAGGCGCAGTTCCGCAGGATTTAGTTTTTGACACTACGAATGAGCAATTCACTATCAAGATTGAAGACCTCAAAGCCGGAGAACATGTTCTTGCCATGCGGGCCAAAGACAGCCTTGGCAATACGACATATAAGACTATCGAATTGAACGTGATAGATAAATGAACTATGCGTTACGTTGATTATGAGAAAATCGTAAGGACTGTTGAAGAGCTTTGTATTTCGGCTGCGCATGAGCTGCCGGAGGATGTTTTAGATGCCCTCAAAAAAGCTGCTCAGCGGGAGTCCAACCCCAAAGCCAGGGGAGTAATCGAAGCGCTGATAGAGAATGCGGAAATTGCCAAGTCGGATAAAATCCCCCTTTGCCAGGATACCGGTCTTGCCGTTGTGTTCGTTGAGCAGGGAGCAGAGATTGCAGTAAAAGCTCCCGATGGAAATCATCAAGCGACTTTAGATGATGCAATCAATGCCGGTGTAAAGGCCGGATATGATAAAGGCTATCTTCGCAAGAGCGTTGCAACTGAGCCTTTAAATGAACGTAAAAACACCAACAGTAATACGCCCTGTATCATCCATCATACGCGAGTGACCGGCAATAAACTAAAAATTACCGTTATGACCAAAGGCGGCGGTTGTGAAAACAAGAGCCAGTTCAAAATGTTCAAGCCTACCGCGGACTTAAACGAAGTTATGGACTGGATTGTTGAGGTCGTGGCCTCAGCCGGTGCTGATGCTTGCCCTCCTTTTGTGATTGGAGTGGGTATCGGCGGAGATTTCGAGTTGAGTTGTATCCTGAGTAAAAAAGCCCTGCTTCGCAAACTTGGAACAAGGAATCACGACAGCTTCTATGCACAGCTTGAGTGTGACCTGCTCGAAAAGGTCAATCAATCGGGGATTGGTCCTGCCGGCTTGGGCGGTGACACGACCGCTCTATATTGCATGGTGGAATTTGCCCCCTGCCACATCGCTTCGCTGCCCGTCGCGGTCAATATCGAATGCCACAGCCACCGACACAAAACCGCTGTTTTATGAGCCGAGCAATCCTACCAGTAAACTACCCACTCCGGCTGATTGCGCTGCGCTAAGTGCTTCTAAGCTGCTTGGGTCTGCTTTGGCCATCCTTAACAGCAGCAATGAAACCTTCCGGGTCATCAGGCGTAAACACAAAGGGTTTGTGAAAAGTTCTCATCAAAACAAGTTTGTCCCTGCGGGTCATATACGCACGAAAATCTTTTAGACTCGGCGAACAGAAATTGCCATATATCCCGAAGCCACCACCTGAACCCATTATACGAACAGCTTTCTTGAAAACGTATTTATAGGTTACATGCTCAATTGAGATGGTATTAAATAGTGGAATTTCCACATCCCGTATGAAACGCTTTACAACAATGTTCTTGTCTGTCACAAAATATTTCAACGGAGCAAAAAGAGCACCAATAACTAAAATAGATACTGGTATTAGTGAAGCTGCGATCACAACAATCGCACAACACATGTTTTCCCGCATTCCGTAAAGACCTGCCACAAGAAGCGTTATTGTTATTCCACCTAAAAGTGTCACAAGGATCGAGTTTAATATCCACATTCCTCTATCCCAAGAAGCAGAGAAAACCTTAACATTTGGGTTTTTAGCTTTTCCGTTGTAGCTTTCAGAGTAGGTATTAGAAGTCATTACTATTTGCTCCAAGTCTATTGATAGGCAAATCGAGATAGAAGCGAGTATAACCCATTTGGTCAATTTTTACTCCGGAGTTTTTCCTGCTGTGCCTTTAATTCTTTAGTGCCTTTGGCCCAATATTCAATCTGCTCTTAGGACAAGGTTTTTAGTTGTTCAGCGCAGATATTTGCGATTGAGATATATTGTGCGGGGGCCAATTCTTCCGGTCGGCTGTGAGGTTCGACGCAAGCTTCGGCGAAAATCTGCGGCCAGTTATGTATCCGTGCTAATTGTCCCTGCGCGAGTTTTGCACAGGCCTTAAGCATCTTACGCCGGTGTCCGATAAACAGAGCAACCACCTGGGCCAGGATATCTATGCTGTGGACACCCCGCTGCTTGTCCGGCTGTCTTAGGAAACTTACAATAGCAGAATCTACCTGTGGTTCAGGCCAGAAGACGCTCGGCGGCAGTTTTCTTTCGAGTTTGACCTGGCCCGTTGCGGCCATCAGAATGCTTAAGCTGCCGTAGTGCTTGGTTCCCGGCAAAGCAGCCATCCGCTGTGCCACCTCTTTCTGCACGGTGACATACATACAGTCGGCGGTTAGCGGTCCCCTAACAAGATTGAGCATAACCGGGCAGGCGACACAGTACGGCAGATTTGCAACCAGCATCAGCCTGCCGCCGTGTTCTGCGACAGCCTTACGCAGCGCTTCGATAACCGATGAATCGATTGTGTTTTTGTTCTCAAGCGCATCGGATACGATAACTTCAATATTCTTGTACGGTGCGAGCTGTTCGGCGGCGATATTGGCAAGGGCTTGTTCAATCTCCACGATGATAACTTTGGCGGCTTTTTCGGCAAGGGCCCCTGTTAGAGAACCTGTGCCGCATCCGACTTCAAGAACGACGTCGTTGCTATGAATGTCAGCCAGGTTGACAAGCAGTCTCATCAGGTTGAGGTCTATCAGGAAGTTTTGACCTCGCCGCTGATTAGGAAAAAAGCCCGCTGCAGAAAGAAGTCTCTGGATTTGCTGCTTAGTATGCATTGGAAGAATCGGCTGTGTGTGCCAGAATCTCTTTTCTTGTCTGAACCATTTTTATGGCCATGGTTATCGCAGCTTTCATGCTGGCATGGTCGGCGATGGACTGCCCGGCTATATCGAAAGCAGTGCCGTGTGCCGGCGATGTTCGAATGATAGGGATACCGATAGTGATGTTGACTGCTTCATTAAACGCCAGCAGTTTAACCGGAATCATTCCCTGGTCATGATACATTGCGACGACTCCGTCGAATTCGCCTTTGGCGGCTCGTATGAAAAGTGAGTCGGCAGGAAAAGGGCCGTCGCAGTTTATGCCCTGTTCCTGAGCGAGAAGAATAGCAGGTGAGATTATTCGCCGTTCCTCATCACCGAACTGCTCGTTCTCGCCTGCGTGAGGATTCAGAGCCGCCACTCCTATCTTTGGATTGACGTAGCCGAAGTAATTTTTAAGAGCGTCATTAAGCAGGTCAATCGGCTCAAATACACAGCCAATCGTAAACTTATGCCTCACTTCGAACAGCGCCTCGTGGATAGTCGCCAGCGCAACTTTGAGCGGTCCTGCGACAAACATCATGGCCTTGGTCTTGGCATTGCATCTTTTTGCAAAAAGCTCGGTGTGTCCGGGCCATTTCGCTCCCGCCATTTTCCAGCTTGTCTTGCTTATCGGCGCGGTTACTACTGCGTCGATGATGCCGTCTTTAGCGGCGTCGATGGCGTCCGTACAGAATTTCAGAGAGGCTTCGCCGCCAACGGGGCTTGGTTCTCTGACCCAGGGCGGTAGCGAATATTCATCGTAATCGGCAACGACCACCTTGAAGGGATAGTCTCTACTGAGCTTCTCGTGTTGATGACGACCCCAGAACGGCTCAATCTCCGCCCGGTCTGCAGCGTAACGTAATTGCTCGTCCATGCCGAAGATGATGAACTTCGCTGATTTGCGGATGTCCAGCTCGGACAATGCCTTTATGACGACCTCCGGACCGATACCGGCAGGTTCACCCATTGTGACGCCTATTACAGGCTGGTCGGTTATCGAATTGTTTGCATTGCGGTTATCCACTTGTCCAACTCAAAAACCCATCTGCTGAAGCTTTTCGATAGTCAGTTTACCTTCTTGCGGTAATATATTATGCAACTGTTGCTTTATTATCTTTACGACCAGGTCGGTTTCAATGTTTACATGGTCACCGACCTTTGCATTGTGCAGGTTGGTTTTGTTCAGTGTCTCAGGTATTACGGTCACTTCGAATCCGCGTTCGTCCATATTTGCTATGGTCAGAGAAATCCCGTCGACCGCGACGGAACCTTTGGTCACCATCTGTCCGAGCAGCTCGGTATCTGCTGCAAAGCGGAATGTCCAGAACTTACCCTGGCGGTCGATTTTTTCGATTCGGGCCATACCATCGACGTGGCCCTGCACGAAATGTCCTCCGAACCGCCCGTCGGCTTTTACAGCCCGTTCTATATTGACGATTGTCTGAGGGGGTAGCTTGCCGAGAGTCGATTTGGCTAAAGTCTCCGGGCTGACGTCAAAACTTGCTGTCGAGTCCGAAAGTTCGACTATTGTCAGGCAGGCACCGTTTACGGCCACGCTGTTGCCCCGGGCGCAGTCTCCGGCCATTGGCCCCATCTCGACAGTAATGCGCGTCGAATCAGCAACATTTTGCACTTTACTAACAGGGCAAAGTGCTTCTATAAGGCCGGTAAACATAGGTTATTGCACCAATAACAACAAAACATAACAGGCTATTGCCAATGCCTGAAAAAACGTTAAAATCAATTATAATTTAACTGATAGAATCGTTCAACAACAATAGCATTGAGGGCCAAATCCGTCGTGAACACATTCTGGGTCAAAATAGCGGCTCTTGCCGTTGTCATATTCGTCGTGATTCTTGGCATTACACTGCTGATGCCTCCAAAGCAGGACGAACCGCAGCAGCAGCCAAAGACTATTTACGACATGGCCCGGAAAGATAAAAAAGAACTGTTGGCTGCGCCGAGTGAGAAGGATTTTGCTCCCGGTGGCGAACCGAACCAGCCTGCGGAGCCGATTGTCCTTTACTTTAAGGAAGTATCGGAAATAGAAAAGTTCGAGGCGGACCGCCTTATGCAGATGATTCCGTCCTTTCGAACCATCGGCAGAATGCCCTTTACCGGCTACAACGTTATGGTCGAGTCCTGCCGGCAGCTTATGAACAGATGGCCGGGCAGCAGATATGACTATATGGCTCGAAGAGCATTAGCACAAATGCCTGAACGCTACCAGGGCCGATACCGGATAACCAAAGAAGATATTGATTTAGAATACTTTAAGAAGCAAAGGCCCGATACAAAACCATATATGGTCAAGGAGGATTCTTAAATGGCAGCGACAATAAAGGCTCAGGAAATACCGGTATTATCAGTAACCGCTCAGTGTCTACCCGAAGCATGGGAAAAAGCGGTGCTTGCGGTTTGGGACGAAGGCCTGGAGATAAAGACGCAATACGATAAACCGGATGACCCGTTGAGTAAGGATGCAACGGTTATGATAACGGTCGCCTCACCTTTTGCCGAGCCTCGGATTCACAAGAACTTTCCTGGTGGGCCTACTGAGCTTGAATCGTATCTACAGGAAGTTGTCAACGGCATTCATGACCACTGGATTGACCCGGTCGCCGGCAAGTGGACGTACACATACCACGAGCGGATTTTTGCGTACAGCCCGTGCGAAGATTTAAGGAATCCAGACTCACCCAGACCCTTCAAGAAGGTGAATCAAATTCAGTATATCATTGATGCTCTGTCGAACGCTTTCTACACCAGGAGAGCACAGGCCATAACATGGATGCCTATGGCGGACCCGCAGACGGATGACCCGCCTTGCTTGCAGAGAATCTGGTGCCGGCTTGTCGAAGGCCAGGACGACCAGATGTCCCTCAACATGAATACTCACTGGCGCAGCAGGGACCTGTACAAGGCATGGTTCATGAATGCTTATGCTCTTACTGAATTGCAGAGAATGATCGCCGGTAAAATCTCGGAGAAAATCGGCAGAGAGGTTAGCGTCGGCAGGTATGTTGACATAAGCGATTCTCTGCATATTTACGGCAGCTATTTTGATGACGCCGGCAAAGAAATCCAGAAGATGAAAGATACGCCTTTCACCTCGCGCGCCTGGGATACGACTCATCCGGCGTTTAAGATGATGACCGAAGAGGCGAGGCAGAATCTTGCCAAAGACCCGGACTTCTATGCCAAGGCGCAGACCCTATAACAACGCCACTGAAAGTCTTTAAAGCTCGGAATCACTACAGCTTTTGGACAAAACTGTCTAAAAAACCGCAACAGATTTGGCAAGGGTCGATTTCTGTCTTATATTTTAGATGACAGGAAAGAGGGAACTTAAATATTGTCCTAATGGGGGGGCCATGTGAGTTTCTTTCCGAGTTGGGCCTCTGCGCTTTCAGCGCAGAGGCCCTTTTTTTATTCAAAAGTCCTGCAATTATTACCTGTGAGTTTCTCGAAGCCTCTTCTGTTATTCCTTGTCTATACTGCAATTGCCGGCGCGCTAGCGAGAATTTAACACCCCTTGTGTTCGGCTCGATGCAGATTTACCAGGGAATTTCTTTGACATACTATATGTTGAGCCTACAATGAACTCAGTTACGAAATGTTGTATGGTTTCAATTTGTTGTTGCTGTTTCAGGGAAGGCTTGCAGGACAGTGCGATGTCCCTTTTGCAAGGAAGACCATGACAAGGTTATTGATTCGCGCTCGAGCGATTCAGGCAGGGTGATACGCCGCCGCAGACAATGCCTGAGCTGTGAAAGGCGGTTCACCACGTACGAAAAAGTTGGAGAGAGTTTCAAGCTTTATGTGGTGAAAAAAGATAACTCGAGAGTGCCTTACGTCAGGGACAAGGTCATCGCCGGTCTGCAGAAAGCCTGTTATAAAAGGCCTGTTTCAGCAGAGCAGATTCAGGATGTGGCTGACAAGCTGGAAGAGGATATTTTCAAGAGGTTCGACAAAGAAGTTCAGTGTACGTTTATCGGTGAAAGCGTTATGAAACACCTGCGTGCGGTTGATAAAGTTGCTTACATTCGCTTTGCCAGCGTCTATCGTGAATTCAAAGACGCAGGTGACTTGATAGATGAGGTAACGGCAGTAATAGGCCAGGCAGATATTTCAACTCAACCGAAGTTGTTCGATTCCTGACAGCGGCAGATGAATTTGATTTGACTTTGGGTATTTGCAGGGAGGCAAGTGCAAAGCTCATGAAAGCTCACCTGAAAGTCATAAAAGCAGATGGCAGCTGTGAAGAATACCTTCACACAAAAGTGATGCACACAATCAACAAGGCTCTGGCCTGTGTGGACCAGACTGATATCGTTATGGCTGAGAACCTGTCCGAGGTCATCACTTATTATCTGTATAAAAAGCACGGCGAGGCGACTATAACGAGCAGTGAGATTCTGTCAGTGATAAAAGTGACCCTTACAACTACCGGTTTTGAAGCCGCTGCTGAGGCATTGACCAATCACCATTATCAGAGGAAAATCAGGCGAGGCAGAATCGAATTGGTTCATGTTAATCTCGACGGGACCGACGACGCTCATGATGCGTTGCCCAATGGCGGCCAGTTAGAGAAGAGCCGGTGGAACAAATCTGTGATAGTTGAAGACCTGATTACCAATCATAACATGGACCGCCACTGTGCCAGAATGGTCGCCGGTATGGTCGAAGAGAAAGTTTTTAATCTTCAGCTCACGCAGGTTCCCGCCAGCCTGATGCAACAACTCGTCTTCAGCGATACCGCCGCCGTGTTGCGGGCACAAAAACAACTCCAAACGGTCTAACGACCATTCCTGTTCAGTTCG
>SDBV01002430.1_pt1 | contig 27831 bp, 21 predicted proteins | sample 2277081 | NCBI WGS metagenome assembly SDBV01 (sample SAMN10402039, study PRJNA504765) | marine sediment metagenome | isolation source: marine sediment core GS10_PC15, 223 cmbsf | place: Arctic Ocean: Southern Knipovich Ridge | collected 2010 | reverse complement strand
TTCTTGGAAAAGCCAATGCAACTATCTTATCGATAGCGATGGCACCACAAGAATAGATCCCACCTGTGCCGTCGGTATTATACTCGATTTTTACAAAGAACATCCCTCATTTGGCAAACATGCACTCTTTTGCATTACCCCAACATTATGCTTCCAGCAGCCTGCTTACAAAAAGGATAAACTCATCTTCCTGCTTAATGAGGGTATGGAACTTGTAAATCATGGATTTTATCATGTAAATGTGACCAACGCTCAACCTGAAGAGATCGATGCAAACTTTGGCAAAGCAATGGCCTACTGGTATAGGCTTCTTGGTCCTCTTGCAGAACATATTAAATACGTCGCTACCCCTTACGGTTCAAAGTCAAGAAATGAACAGGCTCAACAACGATTACGCTGCTTTACGTATAAGGGCATTACCTATAAACAGGATGCTGTACTCTACGCCGGCAGAAAATATACTGGATGTGCCCATGTTCCCTTCTGCCCTACATTCGATCCCTACGGTCTTCCCTGCTTTGAAGTTACCAATGATAATTTCGATGCTCTTCTTGCTTCCTTTACCAACATCTCTTAGCTGCACGTGTATAGTGCTGTTTAAGTTCGCACGAAAAGTAGACAATATACTATCTATCCTTCTTTCTTCTATTAATGTACTTTAAAAATCGAAAGTGCCCCCCTCCAATCTTCCCAAGTACCCGACTGACCAACAATCGCAAACTTATGCTTCCCATTATGAAAATACACTATTGAATTCGGCCTTTTTAAATTAACAGTTTGCAGATTAAAAAATGACGATCCATCAAAGCCATAAACTGATAAAGAATTACTATCCATATTGGTAACAGCTGCTGATTTATTATCAGGACAAAATGCTACACCTCCAACCTGTTTGCCCGCTTCTAATTGAGTGTAATACTTAAATTTGCCTGTTTCCCTATTCACGCTATACGTAACAAACGTACCATTTACAAGCGTACCATTTTTTTCGCTAGAATCAACAGCAACTGCCACAAACTTTCCATCATGTGAATACGCTATTCCACAAGCCCATTGTGAAACAAACGGTTTTTGCTGTAGAAGAAGCTGTCCTGTCGATTCTGCAACGGCAAATACGAAAAGCTTATCATCAATATAGCTTGTTACCGCTAGAAATCGACTATCAGGTGAAAAAGCCAAACCAATAGAGTGTCCCATCCCTATGGTTTCAATAGGAGACAATGTTCCGGTAGATTCATCTATTGAATACGTGGAAAGAGAATGTTCATTTGCTACCACAGCCATTTTACCATTGGGTGCAACCTTAACAATCCCGGGGTGTTTTTCTGCAGTAAGCCTTTGAGTAGGCCTAAAGATTCTATCAGCACTCATCTTATATACTGAAAGTGTATTATCTCCTGTATTGGTAATCAATAAACCATGTTTGCCAAAAAATGCTGCGCTAACAGGATTTGATACCGTATCAATAATTTGTGACAAATTAAATGCACCTGTAGCGGCATTGATGGCATACACAACAACATCACTCTCTATGAAATGAGCTACAGCAACAAGTTCATCATTGGGGGATATTGCGATGCTACCTGACGCAGTATTAATTGTTTTGAAGAAAGACAACGTCCCATTAGCTGTACGCTGCTCTCCCAGACGACCCTGCAAAACCTTCATCATATTGTGCTCATCGCCCACTTCAGAGGCCCGCGCTCCTAAGAATAAAAAGGAAGCTGGGCTATACTCATGCGCCTGCTTTGCGCCACTAACTAATAGCATATGCTTTATATAGCTATTTTTGCTATATGAAAGTGCTGTTCGACCCTCATTATCCTTTATATGTACTGAAGCAGTTTTTCCAAGTAACAACGCAACCGCCGCATCATGGCCATTAATAACAGCTCGATGAAGCGCCGTTTGGCCTTGAGAATCCCGAGCATCTAAAACTGCACCAAAACCAAGCAAATAATCCATTATTTCTAGGAAGCCTTGGCTCGCTGCCTCATGCAATGAGGTAACCCCTGTACCCGTCCACCAAGAAGCATCATATTGCGCATTTACATGTGCTCGATGCTTTAGAAGTTGCAAAAGAATTGCTGCATGCCCCTTTCTCGAAGCACTATGCAGAGGGGTCATCCCTTGCATATCTCTTGTATTCACCTCAGCTCCATAAGCAAGTAATGCATTAACTACATCTTGGTTCTGGCTACTAACCGCATCATGAAGCGCGGTATTTCCATTACATGCCCACCAATCAAAATCCCATTTTGCATTTACTGAAGCACCTTCTTCTAATAAAAACCGTACAAGTACCTTATTCCCACTGTAAGCTGCTAAGTGAAGGGCATTCTTACCTTCATGATTACGAACGGCTATATCTGCTCCTTCTTTAATGGCAACCTGTACAAGCCATAGCTGTCCATCCTTAGCTCCTTCTAAAAGAACTGAATTTGCTTGCTCACGCGATAATAATTCTCCTGAATTTTCTTTTCCGGAACGGCTCACTGCACCCTTGCTAATTGACCAATGATGAACGGGCAAATGGTAAGGTAGAACCATCGATACTGCATTTGTTGCATTAATTGGCACAAGTTGGACATCCATCGCATCAACCCTAGAAAAAAGAGCTGCGGTCACAACTAAGTAAAAATATTTTTTCATACTCTTCCTTTCATAATAATATGTGACTAGATCCTATGTATAACATAGCTTTGGTAAAAGCTACCACACAACAAGCATAAACACAATACTTGCATGTTGATCGGAGCAAACCGCTGGCAGACCCCTATTATTAAATATGGGAAGGCAAGGGCCCTTTAATATGAGATACAAGATATAGCTTGCAATGATGAATGGCGAAGAGCCAGGAGTTGCAAGAAAGAATCCGCTGAATCTATTGATGCGGAGTAGGTCAAGCCTATCTTCTTATCTCAAATGGTGTTTACCGTTTTATTTCCTTGCTGCGCTGTAAAACCAGTTGCTTTAGCTGCTGGATGTAAAGCGCAAAGCAAAGTTCAAAAGGGTAAGCTTTTGATGCTTGCTTTCGTAGAAAGAGTCTCTCGACTAAGGATTGTTGCCGAAAGCCAAGATGATAATTTTTCAGCTTTAAAGATAAGGCGGCGGGGCACGTCGTCTAAGAGCTTGTGGAGGAACGACAATGGGTCATCCTGTGAAGCAAGAATCTCCGGCTTTTAAGCCGGGGAGTGTCAAAAAAGTGCATTTGCAAACGCTAAAAACAACCATCCTGCAGTAAACAATGGCAATCCTGGAGAATATGAATCTCCCAGAGAAAGTTCTCCTGTTTTTATGAAATCAAAACCACGCTTTCTATACTGCATCTGTAGTATCATGCCCAAAACAACCCCTAATGCCCCTATAAATGCTATAATAAATTTAACCAACTGGTTTACAGATACAAGAGTCGAAGGGAGTGAAATTGCATACGCTACTACAACCCATGCAGCAATAAAAAAGATGAGATGAAAGCGCATCATCATGACATTTTTTTTATACATCACCTCTTGCGACAATGACGCTGCAGCTATCACTAACAATGAACCGATGATTCCCAACACAGCCTTAATATCAAAATTTAAGCCGGACAATTGATTATTTAACAAACCAATAGAGCATGCAAATAAAAACCATCCACCTAAAAAGAACAGCTTGCCAAGAGGTGAAGCTGTTTTTCCATGATTATCATAATCACTATCAACTTTTATAACACCAATCACAACGGACAAAGCCCCAATCAGGCCGATTAAGCCACGACAAACATTAACCGTAAGCATACACAACACCATATCGTAATCCTTTCAATGAACTATGAAACAACTAATACAACAGGTAAAGTGTACAAAAACAAAAAATGAAAAAACAAGAAATTAATATGCATTATATATTGTCCTTGTTGTGAAAGAAATAACTAGATAAAAATTACTAATGATGAGTATAGCCTATTTGGCGAAGGAGGTAAACTGGCCCCCAAGCACGTTTTAGCCATTATCAACATATCATTACTAAAAAATGAGGAACCTGATATAATTGGAATGAAATAGTAGTCCGCTTGATTATGAGATGCCGTGAAATATTTACCGACAGACGTCAGCACCTTTAGTACGATGATTACAGGCAACTACCTGTACATAGACCAAAACACGTCTTATCTATAAGCTTTTTAGCGGAGGCGATCGTTACTATTTTTTGTCACGGCCTCGTCGCTTTGGCAAATCCCTCCTTATTTCCTTACTCAAAGAGATGTTCCTCGGCAATCGAGCCCTATTTCGCAATTTGTGGATAGATACTACCGACTATACCTGGAAGTATCATCCTGTTATCCATCTTGATTTTGCCACCATAGCGCATGCAACACCAGAACAGCTGTCAATCAATCTTGCATGGACACTCGATACTATTGCGATGGAATACCAGATAGACACGAAGCAAGCACCCTCAGCTGAAGCAAAATTAGTAATGCTCATTACCCATCTTTCAAAACAGTACGGACCCAATAGCGTTGTAATTCTGATCGATGAGTATGATAAACCTTTAATAGATCACCTCCATGCACTTGATATCGCTCATCAACAGAGAGATATACTGAGAAATTTTTATGATGTACTAAAGGGTATGGATGCCTATTTACGAGCAATTTTTATCACAGGCGTAAGCAAATTTGATAAAACATCCATCTTTTCCGGCATCAACAATCTCAATGATATTTCATTAGACAAAGAAGCTGCACAGCTTCTTGGATATACACATGATGAAATTACTACATACTTTTCAGACTATATTGAGATCATTGCTCAAGAAGAAGCCATGCCAGCCTCCCATATTATCGATGAAATGCGCAAATGGTACAATGGCTATAGATTTTCAGAGGAAGATGTAAAGGTTTATAACCCTTTTTCGATTCTCTACTACCTTAAGAAAAAGAAATTCATTAACTACTGGTTTGAGTCAGGAACTCCTTTCTTTCTCATCAAGCTCTTGAAAAAAGAATTTATGTTTCTCGAAAACATTCAAGAAGATACATTGAGTCGGGCTAGCCTGGGAACATTTGATATTGATCATATCCCTCTTGTTACCCTACTCTTTCAAACAGGATATCTCACCATCACCGATTACGATAAAACTTCTGACAAATTTAGGCTCGGATATCCCAATATTGAAGTTGAAGAATCATTTAACAAGTACTTACTTGCAGCACTCACCAGAGCGCACATCCCAGCTATTTAAAGGGCTGTTTCTCAACTTGCTCATGCCTTAAAAAAGAATGATATTGATACTTTTTGCAGTGTACTGCAAAGCCTCTTTGCCCATATCCCTTATAACTTACACATTGAGCAAGAAAGCTATTTTCACTCTCTCTTTCAATTTTTAGGAATTCTTCTAGGACTTGAGATTCAATCGGAAGTCTTAACCAATAGGGGACGCATCGACCTGGTAATCACAACTCAAACGCACATTTTCATTTTCGAGCTTAAGATAAACACCGGTGCCGCAAAGGCGCTGGCACAAATAGAACAAAAAAAATATTATGAGCGCTATCTCATCCAGCCCAAATCAATAACTCTTGTGGGACTTGCCTTTAACTACAAAGAAGGCAAGCTCACGTTGGAATGGAAGACCAAAGACATTCTCCCACAACAAACAGCTCCCTAAGACGACCTCTTGCTTCCTCTTAACCAAAGCCTGTACACTCAATAATACAGGGGGAGGAAAAAGGGGACATGAAATATTTATCACCATTGTACCTGTACATACTACTACTTTCACCAACGCTTTGCGCCGACAAATCGTTAATGGTAGGAGGCTGGGTTCCTTATTGGCACTGCGAAAAAGCGATGGAAACAGCAAAAAAGCACATCCATCTCCTTGATCAGATAAGCCCCTTTTCTTATGAAGTAGATGCACAAGGCACTATCACAGATCCTTTCAAACGAAAGGCTGCCTGTTGGCAGGAATTTCATAAGTTTTGCAAAAAACATAAGATCCTCTTTGTCCCCTCTATACACTGGCATTCATCCCACGATATCCATACAATTCTTTCTGATAAGAAAAAAAGGGATAACCATATCGAGCAGATTATGGATACGGTTATCACGAATGAACTTGACGGTATCAATATCGATTATGAAACGATTGCGGACCACGATCGGAACCACTTTCTCAGATTTTTACAACTACTTGCTGATAAGCTTCATGCACGGGGACTTGTACTGCATCTATCGATCGAAGCACGAACAAGCGATACAAGCACTCATCTTGAGTATCCTCAGACCTACACTACGAAAGCATCCCCACCGGGAGAAAAACGTAACAAAACATCGCATGAGCACACTCTTTTATATAACCCGTTCAGAAAAGCCTCTATCCTTCGCTATAAGAAAATCATTGCCAAATTTTGCGATCAAATCATTATTATGGGCTATGACGAATGGGGCACACGCTACAAAGAAAGTAATGAACATCTGAAAAACAAATATTATATGTCCCATTCCTCTACACAGTGGCTTAATCAAATAATGCAGTACGCACTTACGTTTATACCTGCTCATAAGCTCGTTTTAGGATTGCCAGCCTACGGTCTTGAGTTTTGTGTACTGACAGATAGCAATGGTGATCTCAGCTTTAAAAAGCGAAGTAATCCCTCCTATAAACTCTCTACAGAGCTTGCCGATCAACACCAGCAGAAGCCACAAAGAACCGCCGGGGGTGAACTCGCCTTTACCTATAATAGATTTTGTGGTGAACAGCGCTATATATGCTATCTTGATAGCAAATCGATTCAAGAAAGAATTGATATGGCAAAGCATTACCACCTTAAGGGCGTGTATTTATTTACCATCTGCGGCAATGAAGATGAAAACATATGGCCGATACTACAAAAGGCTCGTCGGTAGAACCCTCTTAAAGTGGAGCGAGGAATAGTTCCGGTCTATACTCAAAGTGCATTGTATCATAATGGTACCATTTTCCGCCCCAGATAAAGCCATACTGCTCGAAGATAAAAAGGAAGCATCACGTCCTCTCTGATACCTTTTCCCTCTTTCTTCATTTCCCACTGCCAATAATGAGAATATGCCGGGTTGATATCGATCGCTATGCCAAAACTATGTGGACTCAATCTGCCGGTGTTTGCGATGGTTCTCCACCGAAAGCTGCCCCCTGGCGGCGCTAAGAAAGTTCTAAAATGGGGATTCTGAACCACTAATTTTTCCAGCGCATCGGAAATTAACACTATCTTCTTATCCACCTCATTGATCTTGGTTACTCTGAATCTATACCTACCCTGCCCAAAAATGGCCGGCATCCAATCGACCGATCGAGCTGCCGCAGGCTCCTATTTTTAAATATGGGGTAAGGCAGCCGTCCTTGTATCTTTAAATTGCTTCTTAAATTTAGGACGTTTCTTGTATTTAAAAGCCGTGCATGCTATGATCTCAGCATGAAGATTAAAATTAGCTACAAAATCAATAATTATATTGTTTATTCTTGCAAAAGCCACATAGTTGGGCATTCAAAGAATCTCCAATCTATTTTAGGTGCACCTCTGCACAGAGTTAAACAGTACATACAGAGCCAAAAAAATGTATCTCGTTAGACGATTAAAAATAGGAAAGTCGGATGTGCTTGATCAGCTCGCTCGAGTAGCAGGTCAGCTCTATACAGAAGCGCTGGTCTATTTTTGGCGTACTGTGCGTAAGAAAGGCCTCTGGTTAAAACCCTCAAGTATGATGCGCTTGAAATCATCATCTCTTTTGCATGCACATACTGCTGATGCTGCTGTTCAGTCTTTCTTTGTAAACTTATCTTCTTGGAGGGTGAGACGCAATATCGATGAGACTGCAAAACCGCCAAGGAGAAGACGTTGGTACTACAAGATTCAGTGGAAAAAGAGCGCTATCAGATTAATTAACGGGGTCTTATGGCTTTCTAATGGCAGAGGTAATGAGCCCTTAAAAATCTCATGGAAATGGGATCTGCCTGTATTTGTAGAAATCGGATTTGATGGATCGCAGTATGAGTTAAGGGCAGTCTACTGTTTTGATGTTGTAGCTCAACCAAAGGGAAACAAAATAGCCGCAATAGATCTTGGTGAAGTGCATCCTATGGTTGCCTATGATGGTGAATCTACAACTATCATAAATGGAAGAGAACTGAGATCAAAAAAAAGACATAGGAATAAAACAATCGGGGCATTGTCAGCACGTATCAGTGCTACCGTGAAAGGATCAAAACGAAATAAGAGACTAAGACGTACTAAAAGAAAGCAGGTGCAAAATATCAATAACCAAATACGAGATATTACGCATAAACAGACAAGTTATATGATTTCCACTCTACATGAAGTAGGAGTGCAACTACTTGTTATTGGAGATATACGTAATATACGGTTACGAGGCAAGAATTTAGGCCGTAAGAGTAACCAAAAGGTTCATCAGATGTCACATGGTACTATAAGACATAAGCTCAGCTATAAAGCCGAAATGTTAGGCATGCGAATTATCTTACAAAATGAAGCATATACCTCACAAGAATGTCCTGTCTGCTCAAAAAGAAACAAGCCAAGAAGTAGAAATTATAGCTGCGGATGTGGATTTAAGTATCATAGAGATGGTGTCGGAGCGATGAATATTTTGAAAAAGTATCGTGGTGAAGACCACGTAGTTGGAGCGATGGCGTCTCCCTTTTCTATGAGGTATCATCCTCATATGAAATGTAGCTTGCAATGATGAGTGGTGAAGAGCCAGGAGTTGCAAGAAAGAATCCGCTGAATTTATTCATGCGGAGTACGTCAAAGCCACTAAATTCTCTTCAACCAACTTGCGCCGAATCTCCATACATTTTTCTAAAAAAGGGCTCGTAGCGAATGCGACCCGGATCGGTGCGAGGAGCAAATGCTACACCGCTCAGTGGCTTACCCGCAGTATAGTACACAGCAGTGATTTGATCAGTCAGAGATGGTCTGACAAGGGCATCTCCCGCCTGAGAAGGTTCATGAATATCATACACCGGCATCTGCGTCCCATCAGACCAGATAATATACTGCTCGGTGACTTCAGTAATATGCTCCTGATAGGCACGCTTAAGACGCTCAAGTTCCTTTATTAAGGGAGCTGTCGTGCTTATCATCTCGCCAGACCCAGAGGCAGAAAAGACTATAAACGTCATAAGCAATATCCCTAGATAATTTATTGTATGATGCATAGTATGCTTCAGAGTATAATACATGCTCACTCCTTCGTAATAAGCTCTTTTAATCGCCAGATGACATCAAGAGCTTGTTTTGCCGTTATCTGCTCACTATCAATCTTTGCAAGTTCATCCATGACCTCCTGTCCCCTACCCGAACTACTCATACTCGTGTCAGAATCAACCTGCTCAAACGAACGCTTACTCAAAACGGGCGCATGATCAAGCTGCTTTAAAATTTGACGCGCTCTTACTATAATAGGCTCCGGCAGCTGGGCAAGCGTTGCAACTTCCAACCCAAAGCTCCCATCGGCAATGCCGGGCATAATTTTATGCAGCAACAGTATTCCCTGCTGCGCTTTCATACTTGCCGCATAATAAGGCCGTATTCCCGCATGCTGCTCACTTAGTACCGTCAGCTCATGATAATGCGTCGCAAAAAGGCAGCGTGCTTTAAGCTGGGTATAAATGTACTCGACGACCGCTTGGGCAAGCGCAAGCCCATCAAATGTGCTCGTACCACGCCCTACTTCATCGAGAATGATCAGGCTCTGCTTCGTCGCCTGCGTACAAATGAGGGCCGTTTCTTCCATCTCGACAAGAAAGGTACTTTTGCCTTCCGCTACATTATCTGCAGCTCCTATGCGGGTAAAAATACGATCGACCAGAGCAAGATTGGCTGACGTTGCCGGCACAAAAGAGCCCATCTGTGCCATGAGCGTAATAAGGGCTACTTGACGAAGAAATGTTGATTTTCCTCCCATATTGGGGCCGGTAACGAGCCATAATGATGCATCATCCGCTAAATGGACATCATTAGGAATAAAGCCGGTATTCAGGCGCATTTCGACGACCGGATGGCGCCCCTCAGTAACACTTAATATATGATCATCATTGAATGTTGGGCGTACATACCGCTGTGCATACGCAACCTGTGCAAGCGACCCAAGCCCATCAAGATAGGCAAGGGCGGAAGCAAGTTTTTTTAACGCAGGTATATACGTCTCTACCTGCCCCTTAATACGCTCAAATACCTCTTTTTCAACCTGTACTATTTCAGAACGAGCTTTGGTCAGATCATGCTCAAGATTTTTGAGCTCCTGCATCGTAAATCGTTCCCGATTTGCGAGGGTCTGTACCCGTATATACTGCTCCGGGACAAGATGAGCATGCGTATTCGTTATTTCTATACCATAGCCATGCACCTGGTTGTACCGAATTTTTAAGGAGTTTATACCGGTCTTCTGCCGCTCTTGGGTCTCAAGGGCAATGATCTGCTGTGCCCCCTGGCTCACGAGTGTTCTTAAACGATCAAGCCTACTATCAAATCCTTGCTTCACGAGCCAATCGGTAGAGGTATCATCACTAAGTGATTCCTGCAATAAATCTTCAAGAGCAGTAAAGTCTCCCATTTTTGCAGATAAGGAGGCTAAGAGACGGCTTTCGTTCGATGCTAACAGCTTTTTTATGCCGGGAACTACAGCAAGGGCTTTTACAAGAGCCCTATAATCATGTACCTGTGCCCGCTTAAGCGCGATCCTCCCTACAATCCGCTCAAGATCTCCGATGCCCTGCAGCTGGGCGCGCAGCTCATTTTTCATCCCATGGTTTCGCACCAACAACTCCACCGCATGCAGACGCTCTTCAATAGACGCCTTTTTAATAAAAGGTCGTAAGAGCCACTTTTTAATCATACGGGACCCCATGGGCGTTACCGCTTTATCAAGAACGGAAAAAAGGGTATGCGCAACGGTACCATTTTGAGCATTTTTAACGAGCTCTAGATTGCGCTGCGTTCCCGCATCGAGCATCAAATAATCTTCCGGCTTATAAAGAGAAAGATGCTTAATCTCAGCAAGCCCTTGCTCATTATTTCTTTTTAAATAGCGATACAGAATGGTAAGCGCACCAGAGAAACCATTGGTTACACCATCAGTCCGGGGCCCCGAGTCGGCCTGGGGAAACTGCTTCTTAAACCAGTCCTGTGCCTCGGCATCATGCTGTGCAGAATACTGCTCCTGCGACACCGCATAGCCTTGCTGCTGAAACTGAGTACCAAAGTTCATCCCGAGCTTCGTAGCCGGAACAACAATCTCATCAGGCATAAAACGATTAAGCTCCGCATCGAGCGCAACGACAGAAAGAGTAGAAAAAAGTGTTACAAAAAGCTGCCCCGTTAAGAGTTCAACGAATAGAAGCGCCCAGGACGTCTGTGTAGGAAAGAAGATACACAGATAGGATGCAGACTTTTCATCTAATAGTTTCATGTCGGTGAGTGTAGCTGGCGTTAATACCTGCGTTACTCCTCTTTCAACAACCTTTCCGGGCGTAGCAGCCTCTAACTGATCACAGAGTGCCACCTTAAAACCGGCACGGACCAGTTTGCTTACATAGAGATCGACCACATGCAAAGGAACCCCACATAATGCAATAGGTTCGCCTTCATGTTTCCCGCGACTGGTTAACGCAATACCGAGAATTGCTGCAGCTTTGGTTGCATCATCAAAAAAGAGTTCATAAAAATCACCGACCTGGAAAAGAAGAATCGTATCCGGATACTGCGCCTTAATATCGAAATACTGACGCATTAAGGGGGTGACACTTTTAGCTTGGCTCATACCGTTTTTCCTGGAAATTGCTTTACCGGTTCTCATTCAGTCTATCTTAATTTCAGAAAAACGGGAATCGGAAGATGAGACCGCGATCAGGATCCACACACTCTCGCTGTAAGAGTTGAGTGCATCGCCCAGAACCATTGAGCAAGATAGATGGGCTTTTTCGAAGTGCCCTTACAGCAGAGAAAAGTTTACTTTTCAGAACCCGAAGAAAAGGCCTCTATGATCTCATTATAAGGCATATCGATGTACTTTAAATCGTCGATGGGCACATCATATAAGTTATATGAGTTATAGATCGTTGTGGAGAATAAGTGGCGGAAAATTTTACTGCAAAACTCCCATTTAGAACTATTAATAGAAAAGTGAAACATGGGAATCGATATTTCCGCAGCTTTTGCTGGGTCGAGCGTCCACCTCGACAATGTACAATGAAGCTCTTCTGATAGGTAAAGTTCCTTATACCCACATTGCTTGAGCCATTCTTCAAGCCTCTCCATATGGGCAAGTCCTGCAAAAAGTACCTGCTTTTTTATCTCTGAATTGCTCAACATAACAAGGAGTGCATTCAAATCCAGAAATTCTGGAGTAAAAAGAGTTATCACACGAACCGAAGAAGTTTTTAGGTCACGAACAACAACTTCTTTTAGCCTATTAAATTCATTTACCAGTACTGCTTGAGCAGCTTCTTTGAAGACGCCCTTCATCTGATCTATTTTCTTACCAAGGTCATCAAGGCTTTTTAGAAGATCTCGATAAACGAGTCTGTAAAGTTCTTCCCTACCAACATTTTCAAATTCACTAAAAAAAGCCGGAAGAAATTTTCGTGGGTGGTGCCATCCATTTGCTTCCAATTCGCGATTCTCAAGAAATTGGGCAACTTCACTCCTAATAAAATCTCTATTATCGATATCTATGCATTGAGCACTTTGTACCCCATGAGAAAGATCGTTATGCAGTTCAGTTACCCTATCAAGCAAGCCTCGGAAACCCTCTTTTTTCCGAGCCTCAACTTCGAAAATCCCCTCATAGAGAAACCGCACCTCAGAATCATCTTTAAGTGCTTTTTGCAAAGAGGAAACAATAAGCTCATGCTGGTCTAATACTGCTTGAGTAACTATTTCCGGATTCCGTTCGTGCCGATCTCCATAGAGTATTACGACATTGTCAGATTGCGGATCTTGCATCACGGCAGTTCTCCCCACATACCCCAAAAGATGGGCAGGAACGCAGACGACAACAAGAGAAAACTTTAATATATTAATATTCATTTTGCATAAACCTTTTTCTAGATAAATAATAATATAGACTTTAATATAAATAAGCATAGATCCTTGAGCACAATATGTCAGTGTAGCCCGAGTACTTCTCAACCATTCTCAACATATCATTATTGAGAAAACGGAAATCGGAAGATGAGACCGCGATCATGATCTACACACTCTCGCTGTAAGAAACACTTGTATCACCTATACCCTAACAAATCAGCCCAAGAAATCTACTCCACAAAAAGGGGGCACCGACACAAGCCGGTGCCCCCTTACATTAAGAGGTTCTTCAGTATTACAGATTGCGCATGATACCCGTAAAGAGCTCCCGCATCTGTGCTGCATCTTGATTTATTGCTTGCTCTGCCTCTATGGGACTCTCCACTGCCCCTTGAGGGAACACGTATGACTTCCATGTATTAAAGGAATCATGCTCACCAACACCCTTATAGCCAGCTGCAACATGCACTATTTCAAAATTCTCCATCTGGCAGATAATCTGAAAGAGTGCCATCCTGATATCAAAATTCATTTGAGCCAGCTGATCAATATCGGCACTGCCAATAAGATCATTCGCCTTACGAACAAGCCCATCAATTGCCTTCTTAATAAGATCCATTGAGATATCTGCCCGCTTTCTTTCAAGATCATGTTCGGGCTTCAATCGCTCTTTAATAAAGAGCATATATCCTAAGATCTTTTCCATCTCCCCTACAAAGCCCTGCATGCTCAACGTTAGATCGGGCACATAATGAGGCAAAACAGGAGGAACCTGGTGGGCCGCACCGGCTCTTTGTACATCGATTTCCAGTTGCCGATTCCAATTTAAAAGAGTGGAAACGGAACGATAGAAGTTAGTCCTAATGACCATACACCAGTTCATCGTACGTGCCTGAAAGAGATAACTTCCCACAGCGTATGCTGAAACAGGAACCATGGCAAATAACATATTCGAAGCTCCACTATAGATATTATTGCGGACGAATATCTTTGCCAAATCGGGCGCTGCACCAACAACCCAGTCTTTTACACCACCAGCTTTGCTATTAAACCATTCATACCAACCCAGTTCTGCGACAGCAGCAGCATCCTGCTCATTTTTCTTTTGCTCGAGAGCATCAATTCGCTCTGCCAGCTTTTTAAGATATGCAAGCTCTTTCTCTTTAGTTAATTCGACCTTTGAGGGATAATTATATTTATGAATACCATAGAGCCCAGCTCCTGTAACAGTTGCGATGGTAAGCACCTTGAGAGCTATACGCCTACTCTCTTGAGCCCTAAGTGTTTCTTTAAAAGCATGAACCCGACCATCATCTATGGTCGGCACAACAATCGGCTGTTCTTCTTGAGGCTGTTCGGGAAGTGAAGCCCCGATAAACGGTACGGTAAGAACAGCAAGTACTAATGTCTTACTATAAAATTTCATAATATATCCTCCAAGATTTCATCAAAAAAAATAATTCCCCAAAAAGGGTATGTACTAAGCTTAGTCGATTCTCCTCTGCATGACAAATGGTTGGTAGGCACCGCTCTTTCAGGATGTGGCGTTCAGCTATAAAGATACAGAACGTCCATGAGAACTGGATTTTTAAAAAACCACTTTGGCACAATCACTAAGGAAGATACCAAAAGCAAGCGAAAGTCTCTAAAAGAAAAGAGGCGACGTGCCCATGCGCAGGTAATTCAAGGACATGAATAGAGACGGAATGGGGAGGTGCACAGGTGCTTATACGATACTTATTTTTTTATTTGTTTGCGCTGCGCTTTTTTGCGTTTCATGGGAGAACCATCACGAGCTAGTACGCGCTTTAAATACACGCCCGTATAACTCCCCGACTGCTGAGCAACCTCGTGCGGAGTTCCCTCTGCGATGATAGTCCCACCCGCATCGCCCCCTTCTGGACCTAAATCGATCAGGTAGTCGACCGTTTTAAGCACATCAAGATTATGCTCAATCACAATAAGGGAATTGCCTTTATCAACAAGGTTCTGGAGCACTTTTAAGAGCTTTTCAATATCGCTTGCATGAAGTCCTATAGTAGGCTCATCAAGTATATAGAGTGTATTTTTGCCCCGTTTTGCAAGCTCGCTCGACAATTTAATTCGCTGCGCCTCGCCGCCTGAAAGCGTCGTCGATGATTGGCCAAGCTTAATATAATCGAGTCCCACATCACATAAAAGCGTGAGCTTTTTGTGAAGCAATTTATGGGCTTTGAAAAATTCGACCGCCTCTCCTGACGTCATATCAAGCACATCAGAAATATTTTTATTCTTAAAGACAATTTCTTTCGTCTGAGCATTATACCGGGTTCCCTTGCAGATAGTACATACCATCGTTACATCGGCAAGAAAATGCATCGAAACGGTCACCGCCCCATCACCTGCGCAGTTGGAGCAGCGCCCATCAGCCACGTTAAAGCTAAAACGGCCAACCTTATAGCCCCGCACCACACTTTCTGGAAGGGAGGCAAAAATCGCCCGAATATCATCAAATAGCCCAAGATAGGTAGCAGGTGTCGAACGGGAGCTACGCCCAATAGGCGTCTGATCGATAACGACCAGACTATCTATTCCTTGCATGCCGTCGATTTTTTCACGCCCAGCAAACATCATTTTCATCCATTCCGGCTGAACCCCGGACACCTTTTTCAGGCAGTAACCCACTGCCGGCACCAGCTCCTCCATAATAAGGGTACTTTTGCCCGACCCGGAAACGCCGGAAATACCACAAAGCACCTTGAGCGGAAACCGTACAGTCAGATCTTTTAAATTATGAGAGGATACATTACGCAACGTAAGAAATCCCTGCGGCTTACGTACCTGAGCAGGCGTTTCGATAACACGTCGGCCACTTAAATAGGCCCCGGTCAAAGAAAGCTTATCGGCCGCTATTTCTTTTGGATTGCCCACCGCTACAATAGTACCTCCCTGGACGCCCGCTGCCGGTCCCATATCTATAATATAGTCTGAACTGAGTATCATATCCGTATCATGCTCAACCACAATAACCGTATTCCCCTGATCCCGAAGGCGATAGAGCGTCTTAATAAGACGATCATTATCCCGCTGATGAAGCCCAATGCTCGGTTCATCAAGAATATAGAGTACCCCACTCAACGCTGATCCTATCTGCGTTGCCAAGCGAATACGCTGCCCCTCACCACCTGATAGGGTGCGAGCAGTACGATTTAAGGCAAGATAATCAAGTCCTACATCACATAAAAAGATGAGACGCGATCGAATTTCCTGCAGCAATCGCTGCGCTATAACGCTCTGATCATCATTCAAGGTAAGCGTATCGAAAAAACGGGCGCAATGGCGTATAGACAGCTCAGAGAGATCATAAATATTTTTATCTCCGATCGTAACGGCAAGAGCAGCTTTATTCAATCTTTTACCCTGACAGGATGAACAGGTGACCTCTCTAAAAGCCTCATGATAGCGCCTCGACTTGTCATCGCGGGAAGCATAATTTTCATAGAGCATCCCCAATCCATGGCACCGCTTACAGGCACCAATCGGGGAATTAAAGGAGAAAAGCCGCGGCTCAACTTCCGGAAAAGAGTAGGCACAACGTAAGCACATACGGGCTGCCGCATACCAATGCTCTTTGTCACCAACGATCACTTTACATACTCCCTGAGCAAGAGCAAATGAACGTTCTATAGCATCTTGCAGACGAGCAGCCTCCTCATGGGTCACTTCACATGCATCCAAGAGAAGATCGATCGTGTGCCGCTCCGTCTTTTTAAGTTTAAGAAGATAGATCTCTTCAGAGCGCTTAAACGTATACCGCTTGCCATCGATAATAAAGCGATAATAGCCTGCAGCAAAGAGCTTTTCAAGCTCATGGACAAATTCACCCTTTTTATAGTTTGCAATAGGGGCCGCAATGATAATCGAGTTGCCTAAAAACTGATTTTTCAGCAGCTGAGCAATCTTATCCGGCTGCTGGGCGGAAATGGCAACTGAGCAATCAGGGCAGGATAATGTACCGATACGGGCAAAAAGGACCCGCAGATAATCGTAGATTTCAGTAATCGTACCGACCGTGGAGCGGGGATTATGGCCTACCGTCTTTTGATCGATGGCAATTGCCGGGCACAGCCCTTCTATACGGTCAACATCAGGCTTTTTGGGAAGGCCAAGAAATTGCCGCGCATAGGAAGAAAGAGACTCTATGTACCGCCTTTTCCCCTCAGTATAGAGAATATCGAGTGCTAATGAGCTTTTACCCGACCCTGATGGTCCGGTAATAACCGTTAAGGTATCTTTTGGTATGTCGATCGAAATATTTTTAAGGTTATGCTCACGAGCACCAACCACCTTAATCCACTGACTTTTGCGCTTATTAAATACCTGTTCGTTCATATAACCCACCACAGTTAAAATGTGCCCTTTTCACCCCTTAGGATGTACCCATCTCCTTAGTATATCAGTTCTCCTTATTTTTTGAAGGAAATATTTTATAATTGAATTGCAGTGCGCCCATCAGGCTCTTTCTCCCAATCTCACACTATTTCGATCCCGGAACTCCTGACAAAGCGAGGAGGAAGAGCACACACGGCCCGAGAAGATTTTTGATTCTTAAGATTAAATAGCATATACTAAGTATATTATGGTGGATGTAGCTCAGTTGGTAGAGCACCAGATTGTGGCTCTGAGGGTCGTGGGTTCAATTCCCACCATTCACCCCAAGATTATTTTGCTTGAGCACTATTTTAGTGTAAACTTGGAGAAATTGTCGGGGCGTGGCGCAATTGGTAGCGCACTCGCTTTGGGAGCGAGGGGTTGTCAGTTCGAGTCTGGCCGCCCCGACCAGTACTATTATCATATCATCTCTATTTTCTCGATGTTGCTTTTATGTGGCTTATTGATCAAAGATATCTTTCCTCATTTGATTGGATCAGCTTTTTTACCATGCTCATATTGTCAGCATTAGGCCTCCTGTTCGTTTTTAGTGCTACCTATCGGCCAGATCTTCCCTATTCATTCTTTTTTAAAAAGCAGCTTTTTGGTATTATAACAGGTCTAATACTGTATCTCATCTGCTGTTCAATAGACTATCGCAGCCTTGAAAGAAACGGATACTTTTTATACTTTCTTACCATTATATTATTGCTTATTACCATCCTCAAAGGCAGCATCGGTATGGGAGCTCAGCGATGGATTAATCTCGGCATTACGAAATTCCAACCGGCCGAACTTACGAAGCTCTTTTTCCCCTCATTTATCAGCTATTACCTGTTCACCGAAGAAAAATATGTAACAACCCTCAAAATCAAAAACTTCCTCCCTATTCTGGGCGTTCTTGGCTTAAGTGTCCTACTTATCCTAAAGCAACCGGATCTCGGCACGGCGATCATTGTACTCTTTTCTGGTCTGATCCTTCTATGGCTCGCTGGACTGAGTAAAAAATTCTTTCTCATATCCCTTATACTCTGCTCAACGGCAGCTCCTCTCCTATGGAAATCCTTAAAGCCTTACCAGCGCACCCGTATTGAGGTCTTTCTAGGAGCCGGAGAGAGCAAAAAAGAACGCTATCACATAGAACAGTCCCGTATTGCTATCGGCTCAGGCGGCCTTGCGGGAAAAGGTTTTTTGCATAGCACACAAAATCAGTTTAGCTTTCTTCCTGAGAGTAGAACCGATTTTATCTTTGCCGTCATCTGCGAAGAGTGGGGCTTTCTCGGAGCCCTGATTCTCATCCTGCTCTATGCCATCATGTTTATTCGCCTTTTTTACATCATTACCACCATCAAAAACTTCTTTACTCAACTGCTCGCCACAGGCCTCATTATCCATATCGTTTTTTCAACACTTATGAATATGAGCATGGTCATGGGCCTCATGCCGGTCGTCGGCATTCCACTGCCCTTTATTAGCTATGGCGTGAGTAATCTTTGGATCAGCTTTGCGAGCCTCGGATGGTTTAATAGCATTGCCATGAGAAGATTCTACCTGAGCCTCTCAGCAAGGACGGCAACGTAGTCATTGTCTTACATAGATTCTTATGAAAAAAATAAAGACCCAGACAGGCAAAAGATGCATTCAAGTCGGGTAATAAGTGTATGAATCAATTCTAGATTAATATTTGTATCTACTGTTTCACAGAGCTTTTTTAGGGACAAATGCCGCAATGAACTCAGCTGCATACCTGAGAGACTGCTGGCCAGGAATAAGAAAAGTGTAAGACGATATGTGAGCATTGATGCTATCCAACAGAACAAATTTTTACATAATGTGAAATTAGTCTACCACAAAAAGGACAGGACACCTAAGAAAAAATGCATCTTGTGATTCTGTATGAAACATTGCGCACTCTTCCATTTAAGCTATACTTAAGAACGGTCTATACACTAGGAATACTATGAAACCGGTTGAACCCTTTTCCCTTATCAATCAACCAGAAACGGCTGAAGAAAAACAGTTCGATTTTCATCCGAAGACTTTCGAGCAGTATCTGGGACAAAAAGAGCTCAAAGAAAAGCTCTATGTCTACACCAAAGCTGCGCTTATGCGCAATGAACCACTTGATCATCTGTTACTTTTTGGACCCCCAGGCTTGGGAAAAACAACACTCGCCCAGATCATGGCAACCGTCATGCAGGCCGGCATAAAAATCTGCTCTGGTCCTATGATTGAGCGTACCGGCGATTTAGTAGCGCTGCTTACCGCCCTTGAACCGAGAAATGTTCTTTTTATCGATGAAATTCATCGCCTACCAACCCCAGTAGAGGAAGTACTCTATAGTGCTATGGAGCATTTCCGGGTAGACGTCATTATTGGCCAAGGACCGGGAGCGCAATCAGTTAATCTGCCCCTGCATCCTTTTACACTCATCGGCGCTACAACCCGTGCCGGCATGCTCTCTGCCCCCTTGAGAAGCAGATTTGGCATTATGGAAAGGCTTAACTTTTACACAGATGAAGATCTTCAAGCAATCGTCCTTCAAAGTGCACAGTACCTCAAACTAGATCTTTCGTCGTCAGCAGCACTGCTCATTGCCCGTGCGTCGAGAGGAACACCCCGAGTAGCAAAAAAAATTGTACGCAGAGTACGTGATTTTACCCAGGTACATGCAAAAAAAGCAACGGATACGATTATCACGCAGGCACTGCAGTTCCTTTCAATCGATGAAGAGGGTCTCACAGCAGTTGACCATATGCTTTTAAAAACACTTATCGTCAATTTTGATGGCGGGCCTGCTGGCATTGAAACGATAGCATCCATTATTGGAGAGGATCCAGATACGCTTGAAGATGTCTACGAACCGTTTCTCATGCGAGTCGGGTATCTAGAACGAACACCCCGCGGTCGACAAATTCCTTATAAAAAGGTATCCTCCTTAAAAGAAAAATTTCTTGGACAGCAATATCTGTAAAAGGAGTACGTATGTCAGGACACTCAAAATGGTCCACTATTAAACATAAAAAAGCAAAAGAGGACGCAAAAAGAGGTAAATTATTTACGAAACTCATCAAGGAAATCACCATTGCTGCCCGTATGGGCGGTGGTGATACAGAAGCGAATCCGCGGCTTCGCCTGCTTATGGAGAAAGCAAAAGAAATTAATATGCCCCAGGAAAATTCGATGCGTGCCATTAAGCGGGGCACAGGCGAACTCCCGGGCGTTAACTATGAACGCTATATGTACGAAGGATACGGTCCCGCAAATAGCGCTGTCATTATTGACGTATTGACCGATAATAAAAATCGTGCTATTGCTGCATTACGCGCATTTTTTGCCCGCAAGGGAGGTACGATAGCCGAAAGTGGCGCAGTCAGTTGGATGTTTGATAAGCTCGGTGTCATGCGTGTCCCAAAACAGAGGCTTACTGAAGATCAGCTCATTGAGCATCTGCTTGCCCACGAGGTAAAGGACGTCTATGCTGAAGATAATGTATTTGTGATAACGTGTGCAGTGAAAGCACTCGATGAAATCAAGTATGCTCTGTCAACGCTGAACATCGCCGTAGAAAGCGCCGACATCGAATGGGTTCCCAAAAATATTTTCGATATCGACAAAGCCTCAGAAGAAAAAGTATATGATTTTTTAGGCTCGCTTGAAGATCTTGAAGATGTACAAAATGTGTATACAAACATAGGATAAGTGTTTTATGATCATCAGTATGACCGGATTTAGTTCAATTATTATCACCCTTTCTCGGCCCATAGGCGATACGGGCACCACACAGGATCTGCATCTCTCTCTCACCCTAAAGACGCTCAATTCCCGCTTTTTTGAACTGAACTGTAAACTTCCTTATAGCCTCTCCTTTTTAGAAACAGAGCTCATTACATACTTTAAATCCCGTTTCTATCGAGGGACTATTCAGTTGAACATTCATATGAGTGATCCATCAGCATTGACCGGCGTTATCGAACCGGCTTTTTCAACGGTACGAGGCTATCTTTCCGCTATCGATCGTATTAAAGAGATGTATCCCATATCAGGAACACTGAGCATCGGAGACCTCATTGCGCTGCCTAATATTTTTGAGACACGAGAAACCCCCCTTGAAGAACATATCGTACAGAAAATCCTTTCCACTATATATGAGCTGACCGATACTTGCAATCAGGTACGCATACAGGAAGGCAAGGCACTTGCAAAGGACTTGCGAAACCGTATAGAGGTGATACGCACGTATCTTAACCAACTCGAACCCCGCGCCGAAGTAGTTTTAGCACAGAGAAAAGAGGAACTCTTCGCCACGCTTAAAACGGCGCTGACCGAAACGGGTCAAGAAGCTGCCACCGATGCCCAGACAACCTTTATTTATAATCAGCTTGCGCGTATGGATATCCATGAGGAGATTATACGATTCAAGACTCATTTGGAAAGCCTCTCTGCTATTATCGACTCTGACACTATAGAATCGGGCAAAAAAATCGACTTTACTCTCCAGGAGCTGGTTCGTGAAATTAATACGATCGCCTCTAAGGGCTCAGATGCGCAGATGAGTAGGCTCGCAATCAACACTAAGGTAGAGCTTGAAAAAGCTCGTGAGCAGGCTCAGAATATCGTTTAATAGTACCTCTCTTGAGCCAGTATGTTTTGTACACACGGTCCCTGAATAGTGAACACAAGCAAGCCCCACTATCCCCTGTTTGAAATAAAAACGCATAAATTATTGACCCTGAACGTCTATTTGTGATAATATATTACTAAGTACTATGTTTAATTGAGTGACACTTGCCCTAAAGTGTTGCTCTATCATACTAACTAGAGGTTATAATGAATAAGAATATCTACCTATCACTTGTTACGTTAGTTTTCGTTGGAATGAGCGGTGCAGTACATGCAGCCTGTAAAATGCAGCTAAAAGAAGTAAATAAGTCTGCTACTGAAGCTCCTATAAGCAAAGAAAATGGTATTGAAAATAATATAATTAACGCTCATGATGAATCCACTGAAGCTGAAGAGATCGAGGTTACTACTGAGAAGCCTGCTGGTAAAGAGGCGACGCCTAAAGAAATCGATGAAATCACCGTCGATGAAATAGATGATGTTACTGCGCCCGAAGACGCATCGCCCGCTAAAACTGAAGCTATCAAAAAAACTGCTGCTAAGCCTACTGTGAAAGAGGCTACACCTACAGAATTGGATGAAGTTACCGTTACAGAAGTAGATGAGGTTGCCGAGCCTGAAGAAGCAGTACCCGCTAAAACTGAAGCTGTCAAAGAAACCACTGAGAAGCTTGCTGGTGAAGACGATATCTCTACAGAAATCGATGAAATTACCATTACAGAAGTGGATGAGGTTGCTGAACCTGAAGAATCAGTACCCGCTAAAACTGAAGCTGTCGAAGAAACCACTGAGAAGCCTGCTGGTGAAGAAACTACCCCTACAGAATTGGATGACATTACCGTTACAGAAGTGGATGAGGTTGCTGAACCTAAGGCCGCAGCGCCCGCTAAAACTGAAGCTGTCAAAGAAACCACTGAGAAGCCTGCTGGTGAAGAAACTACCCCTGCAGAAGCGGATGACATTACCGTTACAGAAGTAGATGAGGTTGCTGAACCGGAGGATACGCCTGCTAAGACTGAAGTGGTTGAGGTAACTGAAGAAAGTGATGAATCTGCTGCATCCTAACATAAGAAGAAATCGCTGCGCTTAAGATGGCAACTAAGAGTGAAACTCCCCTATCATCATAACAAAAGAGATGATTATCAAAAACTACCGCATCAGAAGAAACTCCCCCAAGCACTGCTTTTTGCAAGCAACGATAGTTATACAGAAAAAATGAATGTGCTCTGCAAAAAAGCCGCTCAATCAAATAGGTGTCGAGTTAGGGCTCCTAATACGCCAGAAATAACTATTACCGACACAACCAAACATGCCCTGGGCAGCCTCTTTCACTAACAGCATAGGTTAAAAACAGGCCTTAAAATGAGTGTATCCTACCAATTTTCTTAAGCAGTAAAACGTTCTCTCATCCAAATTACTCTACCATACAGAGGATCCCTCCGTCTAAAACTCATACAACCAACCCTTGTTATTACAATAAGGATTGAGTTAGCCTGTAATAAGTGATGCCAGAAGTACAACAACTCAAAAAAAGGAGTTTCCATGTTCAAATATTCGATGTCAGCCTTATTACTCATATGCCTCATCCCTTTCTCCGCGTCCGCAACGAGAGAACTCAAGGGACTGCGGGGAACGGTATGCGTCAAAGAAGTTACACAAAATCCGGATGGGACCGTTAAGGATGTAACGCTGGCCATAGAAGATGGGTGTGATTTTAAATTAAAAAAAACTAATGGTACATTAGAGCAAGAGATTACCGTAGCGATGATAAAAAATGATCTTAAAACTATCTATGGCCGGCTAGGCATAATACTTTTCGATACCTTCCATGCTATTGATGAATACATCCTAGAATTCGATGTGAAAGGTGTATGCCCATTCAAACAAATACCTAGTATTTGCATAACCCCAGAAACCAATATTGAATCGCTCGCAAAAACATTTTCCAACGAGTTGCCGGAAGAAAGAGTTGCATTAACAAGCTCATTCTTCGCGGTAACCCAAGTTAGTAAAGATACATTTCGCATTCGCCTGTATTTTACTTTGGCTGGGCTTCGCGGCGATCTTCTTGGTTCTCCAAGCAGAGTAATCGGTAACTTTCTGAAGATCTTCCTAGAAGGCTCAACCGTAGAGCCCGAAAGTGACCCTTTCTGCATTCATTTCATTGCTGCTGATAAGCCTTGCAAAAGAAGAAAGCACTAAAGAAAACAGTTCAGTACGAGAGGGAGCCTTGAGGCTCCCTCTTTTTGTTCCAGGATTCTCGCCTCTTTTTCACACAACCTTTCACCCTTGTGCTATACTATGCATGTACTAACATATTAGAAAAAAGACAGCATGGATAAACATTTTACGCATCTACATTTACATACAGAATTCTCCCTATTGGATGGCGCGATTAAACTCGATGCACTTATAGATTTTGGTAAGAAACAGAGTTTCAAAGCGCTTGCTATCACCGATCATGGTAATATCTTTGGTGCAGTGAAATTTTTTCAGCAAGCCCAGAAAGCGGGCATTAAGCCTATACTCGGCATGGAAGCCTACCTGAATTGACACTCCCCGGCTTAAAAATCGGAGATTCTTGCTTCACAGGATGACCCATTGTCGTTCCTCCACAAGCTCTTAGACGACGTGCCCCGCCGCCTTATCTTTCAAGTTGAAAAATCATCACCTTGGCTTTCGGCAACAATCCTTAGTAGAGAGACTCTTGCTACGAAAGCAAGCATCAAAAGCTTACCCTTTTGAACTTTGCTTTGCGCTTTACATCCAGCAGCTAAAGCAACTGGTTTTACAACGCAGCAAGGAAATAACAAAAGTCTAAACCCGCAGCAACAGTATCTCTCTGCGTGAAATATATTCTATCGCCCTTGCTTTTACCAAAGAGTCAGGTTACCCTGTATTGGATGCTACCAGAAGTTTAACAACTCAAAAAAGGAGTTTCTATGTTAAAATATTCAATTTCAACCCTATTACTCATGTCTCTCATACCTTTCTCTCTATCAGCCCTCAGAGAACTCAAGGGACTGCGGGGGACAGTGTGCGTCAAAGAAGTTATACAAAATCCGGATGGGACCCTTCAGGGTGTTAGGCTGGCCATAGATGAGGGTTGTGATTTTAAATTAAAAACTAATGGTACATTAGAGCAAGAGAGTAGCGTAGGGATCAAAAGAAATGATCTTACAGAGATCTATAGAGATCTAGGCATAATAGCTGTTACTTCTCTCGTTGCTGCTGATGAATACATCCTAGAATTCGATGTGAAAGGTGTATGCCCATTCAAACAAATACCTAGTATTTGCATAACCCCAGAAACCAATATAGAATCGCTAGCAAAAGACTTCGAAGCAAACCCAAACCCCTTCGAAACGGCTGCATTAACAAGCTCACTCTTCGCAGTAACACAAGTTAGTAAAGATACATTTCGCATTCGCCTGTATTTTACTTTGGCTGGGTTTCACGGAAACCCCCCGAGTCCTACTCCTCACAGGGTAATCGGTAACTTTCTGAAGATCTTCCTAGAAGGCTCATTCGCAACACCTAAATCCCCATTCTGCATCCACTTCATTGCAGCCGATAAGCCTTGCAAAAGAAGAAACCACTAAAGAAAACAGTTCAGTACTACGGGGAGCCCTCGAAGGCTCCCTTGTTTTGTTTCAGGATTCTCACTGCTTTTTCACACAATCTTTCACCCTTGTGCTATACTATGCATGTACTAACCTTTTAGAAAAAAGACAGCATGGATAAGCATTTTACGCATCTACATTTACATACAGAATTCTCCCTATTAGATGGCGCGATAAAGCTCGATGCACTTATAGATTTTGGTAAGAAACAGAGTTTCAAAGCGCTGGCTATTACCGACCATGGTAATATCTTTGGTGCGGTAAAATTCTTCCAACAGGCCCAGAAAGCTGGCATTAAGCCTATCTTGGGCATGGAAGCCTACCTGACCGAGGATACAAAAATAAGAAAAGTGGATGATAAATATAACCACCTCATTCTGCTCGTTCAAAATGCCCAGGGCTATAAAAACCTTCTTAAACTCATCGCATTCTCTTACCAAGAAGGCTTTTACTTTAAACCCCGCATCGATTATAACATTCTGGAAGCCCACTCCGCAGGACTTGTCGTTACGTCAGCCTGCTTAGGAGGACATATTCCCTCGTTGCTTATGCAAGAGAATTATGAGAAGGCTGACGAGCGTATCGACTGGTACATGCGCGTATTTGGCCCCGAACGGTTTTTCTTAGAAGTACAACCGAACGATCAAAAGGAACAGACCATCCTCAATGAGAGGCTCTTCGAAGTAGGCAAAAGAAAGGGGGTTCAGTGCGTTGCAGCCGGAGACTGCCATTATCTCTCGCCAGATGATCGTGAAGCGCATGAAGTTATGCTTTCGATTCAGACCCAGGCAAAAATAACGGATACCGATCGTTTTAGCTTTGGCGATTGCCGCGCATATATGCGTACGACCGATGAGATGCTCAAACTCTTTGCCCATGAGCCGGAAGCGGTCTGGAATAGCGGGAAAATAGCGGACAGCTGTAATTTTACGTTCAATACGGGCACACTTTTTTTCCCCACATTTGAGCTACCACCAGAGGACACAGAAGAGACCTACTTTAGAAAACTCTGTAAAGAGGGGCTGGAAAAACTCTTCGATACGGAAAGAATCGACAGAGGCCAAGAGGCCGTTTATTATGAGCGGCTCGAGCGGGAAATCGATCTTATTTTAGCAACCGGGTATACCGGCTACTTTCTTGTGGTGAGTGATTTTATCGGCTGGGCCCGTAGCCAAGGAATACCGGTCGGACCAGGACGAGGCTCCGCTGCCGGCTCGGTCGTTGCCTGGTCGTTGCAGATTACCGATATAGACCCGATCAAATATAACCTCCTCTTTGAACGGTTTATCAATCCTGAACGAGTATCGATGCCCGATATCGATATCGACTTTTGTATCCTAGGAAGGGATAAGGTTATTCAATATGTACGGGAAAAATATGGGCATAATCATGTCTGCCAAATTATTACGTTCGGTACGATGATGGCTAAAGGCGTTCTCAAAGATGTAGCCCGTGTACTCGGGTTTCCGTTTGCCGATTCTAATGCGATCACCGATCTTATTCCGGATCAGCTCAAAATTACCTTACAAGAAGCAATAGAACAGGAGCCTCGGCTTAAAGCGCTTATTGAACATAATCCCCCGGTGGCAAAGCTTTTTGATCTCGCCCGCCGACTTGAAGGGATTACGCGCCATGCATCAAAGCATGCGGCCGGCATCGTTATCTCACCCGAGCCAATTAGCGATGTATTGCCGATTTTCGTGCCAAGCAAATCTCAGGAGTTGGTGACGCAGTATGCTATGACCGAACTTGAAACCTTAGGCTTTTTGAAGATGGACTTTCTAGGCCTTAAGAATCTTACCCTCATCCAGCGCGCAATCAATCTCATCGAAAAGAATCATGGCATCACACTCGATATGACCAGGCTGCCCCTTGATGATCAGAAGACCTTTGGCCTCATCAGCCGGGGAGAAACCTCCGGTGTATTCCAGTTAGAATCGAGTGGTCTCAAAGATGTCCTGCGTCGCCTGCAACCCGCCTGCTTTGAGGATATCATCGCCGTCAATGCGCTGTATCGCCCAGGCCCATTAGGATCAGGAATGGTCGATGACTTTATCGAACGTAAAGCCGGACGGCAGCCTATTACCTATATATTTAAGG
>SDBV01002429.1_pt1 | contig 27833 bp, 29 predicted proteins | sample 2277081 | NCBI WGS metagenome assembly SDBV01 (sample SAMN10402039, study PRJNA504765) | marine sediment metagenome | isolation source: marine sediment core GS10_PC15, 223 cmbsf | place: Arctic Ocean: Southern Knipovich Ridge | collected 2010 | reverse complement strand
TAACTTTATCAGCAATTGCTGGGGAAGCGGCATTAATGTTTGGGGGCATAGTGCTTCCGGAAAACAGTCCATCGTACGTGATGTAATTATTGCCAATAACGAGGTTGTAGACGTATGCAATGCTCAGCCGCTGGGATACGAAGAAGGAATTTCAGTGGGCGGCATAAAGGATTTCGAGATCAGGAGCAATCATCCCGGAGAGCAATTTCAGCAGCGTACTTTTGCCCGAACCGTTACGACCCACCAGGGCAATTCGTTCGCCCGGCTCGATCTGTAAGTCGATACCTTCGAGCACCGGCTCGCCGCCATAGCCGACACTCACATTACGAAGACCTACTAAAGCCATGTTTCACATGCACCGTTCGACAGTTACGTATCAGTATTCGCCGAGTGACCTGCCTTTAGTTGCCAGGCGGCGTTTTTGCTCAATACTCAGAAGGACGCGTTTTCGGCCAAGCTTCTCTGGCAGGATTTTGTTTTTCTCGCCCAGGTAAGCTATAACTTCCTGTTGTTGCCAGCTCATCCATCCAGCAACGGCCACGGTAAATAATGTCCATAGTTTCCAAATCATCGTGGTATTGTAGCGGAGAAAGTTGAAATGTAAACAGAATCATCATATGCCTCTGTTCCTTGACATGTCCAGCTATATCTGCGATAACCCCGGAAATCGTGGGCCGTTAAACGCCCAATCTTTATTCTCCCAGGCCCTTGTCTAGCCGAACCGCCGCATGACCCAGAACTCCTTAGTTTCAAGACCGCAGATAGCTCTGTTTTTCGCAGCGGTCATCTGCTTTGGGGCAGCCATGGGCATCAATGACAGCATTTTCAATAATTTCCTCTCAGATACCTTCAACCCCTCTGCCTCCGTTCGCGGCTGGCTGGAGTTTCCCCGTGAGTTGCCCGGCTTCCTGGTAGTCGCCATGGCCGGGCTCCTTTGGTACTTGCCGGTTACCAGGCTGGGCTTGGTCGGGTCCACACTATTCGTCATCGGGCTAGTCAGCCTGGCCATTTTCGGCACCTCCTGGAATCCAATGCTTCTAGCCATGATGATCGCCAGTGCTGGCCACCATTTGGTCTGGCCTGTATCTTCATCCATCGCCTTGGCCACCTGCAACAGTTCCAACCGCGGTTTCCGTTTAGGCCTTATGCGAGCCATTATGACTGTCGGTCTTATCTTAGGTGCAGGCTTCGTCTGGCTGGCCTTCGACGGAACAAACCCGCAGTACCGCATGGGCTTTTTCTGTGCCGCTGGCGCCGCCGCGGTTGCTGGAATAATTTATGGCCTGATGCACATCCCCCATCTGCATCGGCCCAGAGCTAAGCTCGTCGTTCGCAGAAAATATTCGCTGTACTATGTGCTGGAGCTTTTCTTCGGAGCCAGAAAACAGATCTTTCTTACCTTCGGTATATGGGTGCTCATCAGAATATATAACCAGCCTCCCTCTACAATTGCTGCTTTATGGGTTACCGCATCTGTCATAGGGATTGTCTTCAAGCCCCTGGCCGGTTTGGCCATTGACCGCTTCGGTGAACGAGCTGTCCTTATTGTCGATGGGCTGATCCTTGCCATTGTCTGCATTGGTTACGGCTACGCTGGTCACATCACCGGGCCTGCTACCGCTTTGACCATTGTCAAAATATGCTTTATTTCTGACAACCTTCTGTTTTCCTTAGGAACAGCTCGAACGGTCTACCTCTCCCGTCTGACTGATTCACACCAGGAAATCACCTCCACTCTAGCTATGGGCGTTTCTATCAACCATATAGCCAGCATGCTCATCCCAGCCCTGGCCGGATTCGTCTGGGTCGTTTATGGATTCAAACAGGTTTTTCTCGGTGCAGCCTGCTTGGCCCTAGCCATCGTCGCCATTTCTTCCTTGGTTCCTCCCAAAGCACATCGCGATCTTCAGAATGGCCACGGTAAATAATGTCCATAGTTTCCAAATCATCGGGGTGTTGTAGCGGAGAAGGTTGAAATGTAAACAGAATCCCCCTTCCTATGGATACGAGGTCCGCAGGTAGGCTGATGCTCGCTTGAAGTGAAGCTTGTAGGAGTACGGGATCAGGGTTGCAACAGTTGACGGCAGAAGCAACAGTTAGTGTTTAGTTCTAAAACGCTAGAGAGAAGCCACGTCGAAAGTGGTTTTTGTGTCTTTGTCCCAGCTGGGCCAAAGGAAGTCCTCATATTTGTTGTCGGCAATGAGCCTAAAAGCGTAACGTGCTTGTTCTTCATAGAACTCACAGAATGCTCCGACTTTATCCATTCCACCATTCATTTCATGTGCTTCGGCAGGACAAGGTGAGCCGCAGAAATGTCTGATCGCACATCGATTGCAGGGTTCGATATTTTCGACTTTTCTGCCAGTGACAAGCTCAAATGGTTTGCTTTTGAGGACTTTCTCGATATCGTTCCTGAATAGATTGCCACCTTTGAACTCGGGCAGGCCGATGAATTCACTACAGGGGAACATGTCGCCGCTTGGAGCGACAGCGAAGAAACTTCTGCCACCTCCGCAAGGTGAGATGTCGCACATGAGTCGACGGGCAGTAGGAGCTAAAATGCTTATCAGGATATTAGCGAAATTCGCGACGATTAGTTTTCTGCCAGTCTTTCTGTAGAGTTGATGGCTTCTATCGAGGGCTGCGATAAAGTGCTTAGCTACCGCCCCATCAGAGGGCTTGATATCTCTTGAACGAGGTAAAGTGCAGCGAAGAACATTGAGCAGGCAGGTGGGAACTTCGTTTTTATGGAAAAACTCGACGAGCTTCGGCAGTGAACGCATGTTTTTAGCGGTTACCGTGCAAATAACACTCCACGAATCATATCCTTTGAGCATGTTCATGGATTCAATGATGCGGTTATAAGTTCCCTCCCCGGCCCAGTTGGTTCTTGTTCTGTCAGCAACAGTAGGCTCTGGACCATCGAGTGATATGCCAATACTGATGTTTCTGGAAGTGAGAAATTCAATAGCTTCACCGTCCAGTAGGGTGGCATTAGTCTGGACGCCAAAAAGAAAATCATTTTTATATTTTTCGATGCCGGCAAACATTGCGTCTTTATTGAGCATGGGCTCTGCGCCATGAAAAACGACGTTTGGCTTACGGCCTTTACCCATGGTCTTTTTGAAATATCGTTTTAGTATTTGCAAAGACTCCAGCAGTCGTTTTTCGGACATGTGTTTGCCATTGCGGCGCATATTTTCGGGGATGTAGCAGTAGGTGCAGTTGAGGTTGCAGCGCTCGGTGGAATTGAAATAGACGCCGGATGGCTTGAGTCCAAAGCGAAGGGTTTGCATTTCGTCTGCAAACTTATTGGCTTTGCGCTTGTAGGACTTTAGCAGGTCGCTGTCGGTGAGGTGCTTAGCTAGTTGTGATTTCTTGACCAGGGCCCAGAAGGCGGTGTCGGGGTCTATGATGGCCAGGTGGCTTTTGTGGCCGATATCGACTGGCTGTAAAGTTGGACCATTACCAATATTGACGCAAAGACCCCTTGAAGGGGCCTTTGCTGTTCGTAGATTATTCATATTTGAGTTACTTCGTTTTTTTGTCCATTAGGATATAGTGCGACAAGCCGGTGCCATCGGTCTTGCATGTCTTGCGGCTGGCGATGACGTCTTTTTTGGTGTTGGTTTTTTGGTTCTTCTTCATTGTGTGTCCTTTCACATAGCGATAACAGTTTAACAAAAAATGGCTTCGACAGAGCACAACTGCTCTATCGAAACCTTTTACCGTCAGATTTCGTAATTTACCATTCCAGTAGGTCTTCTGGCTTTCGGGTCATCGAAACGTCTTTACCTTCCCATCGAGGTTGGCCTCGACAGTGGTTAGCACGGGCTAAAAAGACGCATCTGGCCGATTACAGCGGCGGGTCCGCCACGGAATTTCACCGTGTTCCGGAATACTGGAACTGCCAGCGATGATACTGAGAGAGAACGTCACTGCAAGAAGAAAATAGTAGCTTAGGTAGGATTTTTGGATGGGACCGCCATCGATGCCGTAAGACCTGGCTGGAACAGGGGTTATGTAGACAAGCGGCGAGTTTATCCGCTGCAGGAGTGGATTGGGGGCGTCTTTTGTAAAAACTGTTTGATTTAGTGATTCAAAAAGATTAGATTCAAGGGGTCCCAATATGGGACAGGGAAGCTGGTGGAAATCCAGCACGGCCCAGCCACTGTGATCGGGGACGAAAGTCGCAATATTGCCACTGGCTTTGGAGTCGGGAAGGCTGCGACAAGTAGGATGATCCGGAAGTCAGGATACCTTAAATATACTCAGCATATGAGTATGCCTTCTAGGGAAGGACCTGACAAAGTCTAAAGCTTAGCCAGGATCCTTCGAGTGGATGTCTGGTTTTTTTTATTGGCTTTAGGCTCACATGAAACAGATTTTCCTAGTTAGACATGGTGTGACGGTTCAAAACCAAGAGCGGCGTTACTGCGGCGTAAGCGACGTTGGCCTTTCTGAGCTGGGGGGACGCCAAGCTGAACTCGTGGGGGAGTTTCTTCGCCCCCAAAAACTAGCCTTGATATATAGCAGCCCGTTAAAGCGTTGTGTCGCAACGGCTAAAGCACTACGTACGTCAAACGATGTTTGTGTAGAGTCATTGGCAGCTCTTGCTGAGATTAATTTCGGTTTGTGGGAGGGCCTAACCTTTGAGGAAATACAAAGGGATTATCCTGAGCAATTGAAGTGCTGGTGTGAGAATCCGAATGCTTTTACCTTTCCAAAAGGTGAGTCGGTTTGTGAGTTTTATAAAAGAGTACTTGGGGCGATGGAGATAATACTCGCAGAAAAAGAGGACGTGTTGGTGGTTGCTCACGGTGGATCTCTTAGAGTCATAATTTGCAATCTGTGCGGATGGCCAATGGAAAGTCTGCATAGTTTTGAACTCGCCCCGGCGAGTGTGACCATTCTGAAGTGCTACGAGCGGTCCACTGTTGTCAAAGTACTCAATGAGACCTCTCACCTGGACAATGGAGGGATGGGTTGATGGGAGTTACTTTGTATACAGGTGGTTGCAGAAGCGGGAAGAGCGGTTTGGCTGTGGAGTTGGCTAAGGAGATTTCTGGCAAGGTGTGCTTTATCGCGACTTGTGTGCCTGGGGACGATGAGATGCGTTTGCGAGTGAAGAGGCATCAGGAGCAGAGGCCCGCGAGGTGGCAACTGGTGGAAGAACCAGTCGGGTTGGCACAGGCTATCAGTAAGGTTGACGCGGAAGCTTATCCAGTGATTCTTGTTGATTGCTTGACATTGTGGGTTTGTAATTTGATGTGTCGAGAAAAGGATTCTCTGAGCAGGGAAGAGGAAATGGCTGTTGAGGCGAGAAGGCTCATAGACGCGGCTAATCGATATGGAGGAGATGTGATATTCGTTTCCAATGAGGTGGGCATGGGGATTATGCCTACAAACGCGATGGCTAGGAATTACGCTGACTTGGCTGGGCGTTGCAACCAGGTGATAGCAGCCGGCGCGAGTAAGGTAGTCTTTGTTTCGTGCGGTATAGGAATTACTCTAAAACGAGAAGAGGGATAGTCAATGCAATTGATAGAAAAAACAATCCAGGCGATTGAACCACAGGATAAAGCCTGGAGGGATAAAGCGACTGCTCGGTTGGAGCAACTTACGATGCCGCACTGGGCACTGGGCAGGCTGATGGATTTGGCTCAGGATTTAGCGGGTATGACGCGGTCGATCAATCCTGACTTTGCAAGAAAAACAGTTGTTACTATGGCAGGAGATCATGGGGTTACGGCTGAGGGAGTGAGCGGCTTTCCATCGGAAGTGACTGTGCAAATGGTGCATAATTTTGTAAGTGGCGGTGCGGGAATCAATGCACTTGCTAAGCTCAACAAGACAAATGTTGTGGTGGTGGATATGGGAGTGGCTGGTGATCTTTCGGGTTTGGTGAAAGATGGTAAAATAATCTCGAAACGAATTGCTGACGGCACGGCCAATATGGCCAAAGGCCCGGCAATGAGCAGGGAACAGGCGGTAGCGGCCATTGAGGCTGGTATTTCTGTAGCGGTTGAGCTTTCTAAGACAACTGATATTTTTGGCACGGGTGATATGGGAATCGGCAACACTACGGCGAGTACCGCGATAGTGAGCACGCTAACCGAAGCGAGCGTTTCTGAGTTGACCGGCAGAGGAACGGGCATTGAGGATGACCAGCTCAAACACAAGGTAGAGGTTATTGAAACGGCTCTAAAATTGAATAGTCCTGACGCGTCGGACGGAATTGATGTGCTTTCTAAGGTTGGCGGTTTTGAGATTGGGGGGATTGCGGGGCTGATTCTTGGGGCGGCATCACTTCGCAAGCCTGTGGTTATTGATGGGTTTATTTCTACGGCTGGTGCGCTTATTGCTCAGGCTTTGTCCCCGGAATCGGTGGATTATATGATCGCAGCTCATAATAGTGTTGAGCCTGGGCATAAGGTTATGCTTGGAAAACTGGGCAAGGAGGCTTTGTTGGATTTGAATATGCGTCTTGGTGAAGGAACCGGGGCGGCGTTGGCAATGAATCTGGTGGACGCAGCGGTGAAGGTGCTTACCGAGGTGGCGACGTTTGAAGAGGCGCATGTTTCAGAAGGTAACTGATGAGATCATTATTTGCGGCGTTACGTTTTTTGAGCATCCTACCAGTGCCGAGCGCTTGGGCGGCAGAGGGAAAGTGTCTGGCAGGTAGCGTGAAGTTCTTTCCAGTTGTCGGTTTGATAATTGGAGGGATTGTCGCTGGTTGCGCTTGGTTGTTGGGATTTGTGGGGCCTGGGGTGTTAGTGGCTGCGGTGGTGGTGGTATTGTTGGCGATTATTACTCGGGGGCTTCACTTGGATGGTTTGGCGGACACGGCTGATGGGTTTTGGAGCGTGAGCGACAGGCAGCGTACGCTTGAAATCATGAAGGATAGCTTTATAGGAGCGATGGGGGTAATTGCGATAGTGTCCGTTTTGTTGTTGAAGTTCGCGTGTTTGAGTGCTCTTGGTGAAGAGGTGCTCTGGCGTGGGGTGCTGTTGATGGTTGTATCGAGCCGATGCATGATGGTTCTGCCCATATCACTTTTTCCCTATGCCAGGCCAGAAGGCGGGCTGGGCAAGTTATTCTATAAAAAAAGAAGTGCGTTGGATGCGATCTGGGCGGTTCTTGTGCTGTTGGTGGTTGGTTGGTTTCTGGCAGGGTTGGCGGGGATTTCTGCGGGGATCGCGTCGGTGCTGGTGACGATTGGGTTTTGCTATTACTGCAAATGGAAGATTGGCGGAGTTACCGGAGACACGATAGGGGCTACTAGTGAGATTGCTGAGGTTGTAACGGCAATAGTTATGTGTGCGTGGTTAGTATGAATTATAAGCATGGCGGAAATCTAAGAGAGCTGGCGGGGAAGATTGGCTTGAGCGAATCTGACATTTGTGATTTTAGCGCGAATATCAATCCACTTGGTCCACCCGATTGGCTGCGATCAGTTATAAGCAGAGCTGTCGATTCAGTGGCGAACTATCCGGACCCTAAGTGCGAGAAGCTAGTGGGTGCTATTGCCAATCATTACAAAATTGGTAAAGAGGAAGTTGTCGTTGCTAACGGCTCTGCAGAAATCATTGGGGCAATACCGCGGGCACTGGATCTAAAGCGTGCGATTATTCCAGTGCCAACTTATGGCGATTATAACCAGGCTTGCGAAACGGCAGGGGTGAGTGTTGAAAAACTGAACATGGCAAGTTCGGGGGATCTTAAGCTTGATCTAGGCGCTTTGGGTGATCGGGTGAAAGGTTGCGAGCTTGTTTTTGTAGGGAATCCGAATAATCCGACGGGCTTGAGTTTGGACATAAATGCGCTAAGAGCATTTATCAAACAACATGACGACACTGTTTTTATCATTGATGAGGCCTTTATAGATTTTCTGGCAGAGGGGCAATCTTTGATCGGTGATTGTTTGACTAATGTTATTGTGCTTCGATCCATGACTAAGTTCTACGCGATTGCCGGGGTTCGACTGGGATTTGCCGTGGGCCCCGAGAAACTCATCGAACAAGTTCGAAAACATATAGCTCCATGGTCTGTTAACGTATTTGCTCAGGAAGTAGGCGTTAGAGCTATTGAAGATGAGCAATATGCGGCAAGAACTATCGAAACTGTCGCCTGTAATCGGCAATGGCTTTATGAGAAGCTTTCAAAGATTAGCGGACTGGATGTTTATCCGGGTAAGGCTAATTTTCTGCTGGCTAAGATCACAAATGGGCAGATAAACGCTCGACTGCTGGCTGATCGGCTGTTGGAAAAGGATGCCATTGCTATACGGGTATGCGATAACTTTGTTGGCCTTGATGAAAGCTATTTCCGTGTGGCGGTAAGAATTCAGGAAGACAACGAGAGGCTTGTTGGAGCTATAAGCAGGGAGTTGGGGCAAGAGGCTAGGTTGGCGAAGCCAAAGAAGAAGCCGGCGATCATGTTTGCCGGTTGCAGTTCCAGTGCGGGCAAGAGCTTTTTGGCGACGGCGCTGTGCAGAGTGCTGTTGCAGGATGGGGTGAGAGTGGCTCCGTTCAAATCGCAGAACATGTCGCTTAATTCTTTTGTTACGCGCGATGGCAAAGAGATGGGGCGGGCACAGGTGGTACAAGCTCAAGCATGTAAGCTTGACGCGGATGTGAGGATGAACCCGGTACTGCTCAAGCCCAACAGCGATACCGGATCACAGGTTATTGTTTTAGGTAAGCCGGTCGGCAATATGAAAGTAGCCGAATATACGAGCTATAAGTCGAAACTTTTTGATACGGTCAAACAAGCCTACGATTCGCTTAGCGGCGAAAATGATGTTGTGGTACTTGAAGGAGCGGGCAGTCCTGCTGAGATCAACTTAAAGGCTGATGATATAGTCAATATGAGAATGGCTCGATATGCACAATCCCCGGTGTTGCTTGTTGGGGATATTGATAGGGGCGGTATTTTTGCCTCGTTTATCGGCACGATGGAAACCATGGGGCCCTGGGAGCGTGAGTTGATGGCTGGCTTTATCATTAACCGTTTTCGGGGCGATGCTTCTTTGCTGGGCCCGGCCATTGATTACACTTTGAGCTACACCGCAAAGCCTGTTTTGGGAGTGGTGCCCTATATTACGGATGTAAGTATACCTGAAGAGGACTCGGTGCAGTTCAAGGCTGACGGTTTCAAAGCTAATGTACCGGGTGCTGATTCGGTGGATATTGTGGTGGTTGATTTGGGGCATATCTCGAACTTTACAGATTTTGATCCGTTTACTATTGAGCCGGATGTCAATTTACGAGTGGCGCGAAGGCCTGGGGACATTGGTTTGCCGGACGCGGTGATTGTGCCTGGCAGCAAGAATGTCATCGCTGATTTGTCGAGGCTAAAAAGTAATGGTATGGCAAAGGCGATTGAGAAAATGGCTGCGAACGGACGGACCGAAATTGTGGGGATATGTGCGGGGTTCCAGATGCTGGGCAGGCTGATTAAAGATCCGCATCATATTGAATCAGACAAGGGGCAAATAGATGGGCTTGGTCTTTTGGATCTGACAACGGTTATGGAGATGGAAAAGACTTTGGCCCGGGCCAGCGCGGTACACTTGGATTCGGGGTTGGTTACTAAGGGCTATGAGATACATCATGGGCAAACGGAACTGGGCGACTGTGAAGCTCTGGTCAAACGAGATAACGGACAGACTATTGGAGCTAAGTCAAAGACGGGAAGGGTGTGGGGTACATACCTGCATGGAATATTCGATGACGATAAATTTAGGCGGTGGTTTATCGACTCGCTGCGGGTGAGTAAAGGGCTTGATGGGCTTGGTAACGTTTGTGCGGTTTATGATTTGGAAATTGCTTTTGATCACTTGGCGGATGTTTTTAGAAATACTGTGGATATGAAAAAGATTTACCAGCTGTTGAGATTGTGATGCAAGCGGAGCTTATGATAATCACAGCTTTTTGCCTGGACTCCTTGGCAGGAGACCCGAGGTGGCTTTACCATCCGGTGCGAATGATCGGGTCCCTGGCGATGGGGGTGGAAGGTATGGCCAGAAAGCTGGTTCGCTTTGAGTATTTGGCGGGGGTGGTTACGGTGCTAATGGTTGTGGGGATTACGGGCTTGGCTAGCTGGGGGCTCTTGGTAGTTGCGAATCAGATACACTCTATTGCGTATTACGTGGTGGCGATTTTGATGCTTTATACGACGGTGGCTGCGCACGACCTTGCTGCACACAGCAATGAGGTTTACAAAGAATTGGCGAGAAATGACCTTGCTGGGGCTCGGAAAAAAGTGGCTTTGATTGTCGGCAGAGATACGGAGAATCTCGATGAAGCTCAAATTACACGGGCAGCGGTAGAATCGGTGGCAGAAAGTACGGTCGATGGCGTGACGGCCCCCCTCTTCTATGCGTTGATCGCAGGGCCAATCGGAGCGATGGCTTACAAAGCGGTTAATACGCTGGATTCGATGTTCGGATATAAGAATGAGCGCTACATGAAATTCGGTTGGGCTTCGGCAAAGCTTGATGATCTTGCGAACTATCTTCCCGCTAGACTTACCTCACCTGTAATGTGCTTGGCGGCTGGGCTGTTGCGTCTAAGGCCCATAAACGCGTTGAAGGTAATGTTTTCTGACAGACAAAAGCACACAAGCCCAAATGCGGGCTTTACCGAAGCGGTAATGGCTGGTGCTTTGGGGGTACAACTTGGCGGGTTGAATTCCTATTTCGGAACGGCGTCTAATAAGCCTCTGATAGGACACGCCATCGAAGAATTGAATAGAAAGCACATAAAAAAAGCAAACCAGCTAATGCTTGTTACTTCGATACTGTTTCTGCTGCTTGGCCTGGCGGTTCGTTCTGCTGTGGTCGAGTTGTGGCACATGGGAGGGTATGCAAATTGAGTGATAGAGCAAGGATATTGATATTTACGGGCGAGGGTAAGGGCAAAACCACGGCTGCTGTGGGCATGGGTTTGCGAGCTAGCGGTCACGGGTTGGGAGTACTTGTGGTTCAGTTTATCAAGGGATCAGAAACCGGCGAAGCTTTAGCGGCTAAGACAATGGCGAATATGAAGATTATTCAGACTGGCTTGGGGTTTTTGCCAGGAGTGAATAGCGATGAGTTTACAAAGCACAAAGTTGCGGCTGAGCAAGGGTTGGCTTTGGCCAGTGAATCAATCGAATCGGATAATTACGACTTGGTTATTTTGGATGAAGTCTGTGTGGCAGTTAGTAAAGGTTTGCTCAGCGAAGAAGATGTAATAGAAGTGATTCACAAGGCTAGCTCGCGAATGTCATTGGTCTTGACTGGCCGAGATGCGTCAGCTGGGCTAATCGCGTTGGCTGATACGGTAAGCAATATCGAATGTGTCAAACATGGATTTGATGACGGGATTGCTGGGCAGAAAGGGGTGGAGTTTTGATCTGTAATTGTCCAAGAGTAGTTATTGCAGCTACGAACAGCGGAGCGGGCAAGACGTCTATTAGCATTGGATTGGCCAGAGCGTTGGTTCGCAGGGGTTTGAGGGTGCAGACGTTCAAAGTTGGGCCTGATTTTCTTGATCCGACTTACTTATCGATGGCTTCTGGGAGAACGTGCTATAACCTCGATAGTTGGATGATGGGTAAGGAGTACTTGCCAAAACTGTTTGCTCACACAGCCCACAACGCTGACATTGCTATTATCGAAGGTGTTATGGGTTTATATGACGGAGCGAGCCCGGATAGTCTTGAGGGCAGTACGGCTGAGGTGGCTGATATATTAGATGCCGGTATCGTTTTGATCGCGAATGTTCGGGGACTTTCGAGAAGTTTCGCTGCTGTGGTTAAGGGTTTTGGGTGCTTAGAAGATCATATCAATATTTCGGCGGTGATTGCTAATCATTGTGGGTCGGATCGGCACAAGAAATGGCTGAGAGATTCTTTGGCGGCTGAGGAGTTGCCGAGGATGATAGGAGCAATTGAGAGGGGGAGTTTTCCTGAGCTTCCGAGCCGACATCTGGGGCTGGTAACCGCTAATCGCCAGACTCTAAAGGCCCAGGTCATTGATGAGCTTGGGGATATATGTGAACAGAATATTGATATTGATGCTCTGATAAAGATGGCCTCTAAGGCGAAGGCTATTGAAGTTGATGACGAAGAAGCTATTGAGTCCCCAAAGTCTGTTCGGCTGGGGATAGCGTGGGATTCGGCATTTCATTTTTATTATGCGGACAATCTTAAGGCTCTGGAACGCTGTGGCTGTGAGCTTGTGGAGTTTTCGCCCATCAATGATGCTTCGTTGCCGAGTGGTCTTGACGGATTGTATATAGGCGGCGGTTATCCGGAGGAGTTCGCAGAGGCTTTGTCCGCTAATGAAAGTATGCGCAATAGTATCGCCCACTTTGCCAGTTCGCATAAGCCTATCTATGCTGAGTGCGGAGGGCTAATGTATCTGGGCAAAAAACTTATCACGACCAACGCAAAAGAGTATCCGATGGTGGGTTTGCTGGATGTCTGCACACAAATGACCGAGAGGTTCAAAGCTCTTGGTTATATCGAGGTTACTCTCAAGCAGGATTCGCTGTGGGGGGCGAAAGGCACGAAGATTCGCGGGCACGAGTTTCATTATTCCCAGGTTACTGAGCCTTTGGAGAACAATTCTAATTTGCATAAAGCGTACTCGGTCGAAAGGCGCTCGGGCTCGGAGAGTTCAATCAGCGGTATTCAAAAACAAAACATACTGGCAAGCTATATGCACTTGCATTTTGCCAGCCGAGAACAGACGGTTAGACACTTTGTCAAGAAAATGGAGATAAGTCGTGACACAAAAAACTGAGACAGACAAAGTAGGGATATTGTTAATTAGCCATGGAAGCCCACGAGATGAAGCCAATAATGCTTTTTCTGAATTGACACACCGGATCGCAGGGCGCTTGAACAGCGATCATATTTTGCCGACGTTTTTCTCTATAAAACGGCCGAACATTATGGACCAGGTCGACAAACTCGCCTTGCAGGGTATCAATCACATTATAATGCTTCCATATTTTCTAGGCAACGGTCAGCACATCAGGGCGGATATTCCGGCACAGCTTAAGAAATGTAAGGAGAAATATCCTGAAGTAGAAATTGAGTTTTTGGCTACCTTGCAAGGAGAGCCGGGCTTAGAGGATGTTCTAACGGAAAGGCTGATGCCTTATGTCAATAATGGAGCGGCGTTGCCGGGGCTCGGTAGTGAAATAGCTAAACTGAGTCATAGCATTATCGATCGCAGGCTCAGGTTCGATAAGTCTGACGACAAAACGAAAGCAGTGATCCGAAGGATTATTCATGCTACAGCAGATTTTTCGTTTGCCCAGAGTGTTCGCGTCGGCCCGGATGCTATTGAGAGAGGTTGTGCTGCTCTGGAGGCGGGCTGTTTGATTATATGCGATGTCAACATGGTCAGAGCTGGCATAACCAGTGTTAGCAATGAAGTGTTGTGCGAGATCAAGTCAAAAGATGTTATTGAAACAGCTAAGGAAAAAGGCATAACCAGAGCTGCCGCTGCGATGGAGAAGCTAAAGGGGCGTCTTGAAGGCAGTATAGTTGTTATAGGCAATGCGCCGACAGCATTGTTTAGAGTAATGGAAATAGCTAAGACGGGGCCAAAGCCCGCTTTGGTGATTGGTCTTCCTGTGGGTTTTGTGGGGGCGAGAGAATCGAAATTGGCCCTGATCGAGAGCGGATTGAGCTATATTTCTAATACAAATTTTAGAGGTGGCAGCCCTGTGGCAGCGGCGGCGTTAAATGCGGTGGCGTATTTGCAGAAGGAAGGCCATGAGTAGAAGAACGTTCATAGCAGTTTTTGCTTTGATTGTTATTTGTTGTTGGCCTGATAAAGCGCAGGCGATGCATATATCAGAAGGACTCTTGCCTTTACCGTGGGCGGGGCTTTGGTTTTTACTGTCTGTACCTTTCATTATATGGGGGCTTAGTCAGATCAAGAAGCGAGCTGCCACCGAGCCCGGCTTCAAAGCTATGGTTGCGATGGTGGGGGCAGCCATATTCATTATATCATGTATGCCCATTCCAATTCCGATAGCGGGGACATGTTCTCATCCGTGCGGCACGGGGCTTGGGGCGATACTAATCGGCCCGGGACCTACTATTGTTGTGGCAAGCATTGGGCTACTGCTTCAGGCTCTATTCTTGGCTCATGGCGGATTGTCAACCTTTGGGGCTGATGTGATGAGTATGGGAGTGGGAGGGGCGTTGGCGGGCTATTGGATTTTCAGGTTGTTTAGGAAAATTGGTTTGAGTTTCTTTATCGCGGCCTTTGCTGCGGGCTTAATCTCCGACTGGGTTACATATTCGATAACCTCACTGGAACTTGCTTCTGCTTTACATGGGGCCAGAGCTTTTGGGGATATGTTCCTGGCTTTCATTATAGCTTTTATGCCAACGCAGATACCGATGGGGATTATAGAAGGATTCTTGTCTGCTGGGGCTTTTGGGTTTATTAGATCGCGTCGGCCTGAACTGCTGGGGTTGAATATTGAAGGATCTCGCAAGTGAATAAGAAGAAGAAACAAAGAACGTTGATCGTGATTTGTCTTTGCGTGGCTGTCATCTTCGCAGCTTTGCTCATGACAAAAGGTGCGAAATGGCGTGGAGTGGATGAAACAGTTGTAGAGAAATTTGCCGAGGATGCTGGCCGGACGACGAGAGAACCCTATATAAATACGGATCAGGGAGATATCCTGCTTCTTGTTTTTCTCCTGGCTGGTGTAGCAGGCGGTTTTGTGCTGGGATATTATTACCGCGATATATTTACTGACAAAAGAGCAATAGAACGATGAGAGGATGTTTTTCGTTATTTTCAGATTACTTTGCCTTGCGTGACAACATGGCAACGCGTGTTGATCCTCGGATAAAGTTCATCACTGCAATCGGCGTGATCGTATCGATATTGCTATCGAGTTCGTTTAGTTGGCCTTTGGCTATTCTCTGTATTTGCTTGGCGGTGATGATCGCGATGCGCATTCCTTTGAAAATTGTAGGATTGCGGATGCTGCCGCCGATGATGATAGTAGCTGTAATAGTTTTATTGCGGACTTTTCTTACAAGTGGCAATATATTTGCTGAAGTTGACTTGGGTTTTTCCCTCATCAGAGCTAGCAGAGAGGGATTGCGGGAAGGACTTTTGATTGGCAGTAGGGTTGTGGGGGCGGTTAGCGTTATGTTGCTTTTGAGTTACACGACGCCAGCCCATAAGATATTTCTCTCGCTTCTGTGGTTGAAAGTTCCAAACCTTTGGGTTGAAACGGCGATGATGATGTATCGGTTCATATTTGCTCTGCTGGAGCATACGGCTAATGTTATTTCGTCCCAGCAGGCAAGGCTCGGCTATATAGATATGAAGAAATCTCTGTCCTCGGTGGGAGCTTTAGCGGGATCTGTTTTGCTTGGAGCTATTGATCAATCGCAAAGAACAACTGAGGCTATGATGTTGCGTTGCTATACGGGGCAGTTCGTTGGGGAACCTTTGGGTCGGTTGAAAAAGCGGGATATGTGTTTGGCAATGTTACTTCCTGTGGCTGCGATAGCTGTATCGTTTCTTATTGAGGGACGTTTCGGATGAGCGTTAGCGATTCGGTGATTAGAGTTGTTGGGGTGAGCTTTAGCTATCAGGAGGGTACTGAAGCTTTGTCTGGTATTGATATGGATGTCAAGACGGGGGAGTTTATAGCTATGTTGGCTTCGAATGGGTCGGGGAAGACGACACTTCTTAAAGTGATTGTCGGGCTTTTGAAGCCCCAAAAAGGAGAGGTGTTCATCGACGGGGAATCGGTGAGGACGTACAAACGTTCGAAGCTTTATCAGCAGATCGGTCTGGTGTTGCAAAATCCGAATGATCAGCTTTTTGCTCCGACGGTTCGTCAGGACGTATCATTTGGGCCTCGGAATCTTGGATTAGTTGAAAGTGAAATTAATCAAAGGGTAGAGGACTCTCTAAAATCGGTTGGGGCGGGGCATCTGGCCGAGCGAGCAATTCATCAACTGAGCTTTGGCGAACAAAAGCGAGTCAGCCTTGCGGGCGTTCTGGCGATGAAGCCTTCGATTCTGGTTTTGGATGAACCCACTGCAGGGCTGGACCCCGGCGGTGAAGCGGAGATGCTGCACTTGTTGAGCCGACTGAACAGAGAGGAGAAGATCACCGTTATAATGGCTACGCATTCGGTGGATATGCTGCCGCTTTTCGCTGACCGTATTTTTGTTCTTAGAAAAGGGAGGATGCTTTTACAGGGCACCCCTGAAGAAGTATTTGCTGAGCACGAAACGGTTAATAGTGCGAGCCTTCGTTTGCCTTATATTTCGCGATTGCTTCATGAGCTGCGACACTATGATGGCGTACCTTTTGATGATCTGCCTTTGACAATGAAAGAAGCTCGTCAGCGAATAATGCAGTTGATACCGCCGGATTTGATAATAGAAAAACTTACTGGTAAAGATAATGGATAAGTTGCGAACTGGCTATACAACCGGCACATGCGCTGCTGTGGCTGCTAAGGCTGCGGTGAGCGTTTTGTGTGGTCAAGAGGTAGGTGGTCGAGTTGCGGTTGATTTGCCGGACGGGTCAAAGGTAGAACTGGAGATTCTGTATGTAAAATCGCAAGATGATAATGTTGTAGCTGCGGTGCGTAAAGATGCCGGGGATGATCCTGACATTACCGACAAAGCTGTCATTGAAGCATCTGTTGCATTCAATAACAAAAACCAAATTGTTTTTTATGCCGGCGATGGAGTTGGCACAGTAACCAAACCCGGGTTACAGATTGCCACAGGTGAGCCGGCGATCAACCCTGTGCCTCGGGAAATGATAAAACGAGCGATCCGGACGGTTACGCAGCGAGGTGTGGACGTAACAATATCGGTGCCGGGCGGAAAGGAATTGGCAGAAAAGACATTTAATCCTAAGCTGGGCATTGTCGGGGGGATTTCAATAATAGGTACTTCGGGGAAGGTTCGGCCTTTCAGCGTGCCGGCTTTGCGTGAGGCCCTGAAATGTTCACTTGATATCGCTTGGGCTGGGGGGATAAAGTCAATTGTTTATGTGCCGGGCGGCATTGGAAAAAGAGCTGCACAAAAACATTTGTCACTGGAAGACGATCAAATTATAGAAGTCAGCAATGAGTGGGGATATATGCTCGATAATCTGGGAGGCTATGCATTTGAACATTTGTTGGCGATGGGCCATCCGGGTAAGCTGGTCAAACTTGCCCAGGGCCAGTGGGACACTCACTCGTCTAGGTCAGAGAATGCTCTTGGTTTGATCAATAAGACTGCCCATGATGTAATCGGTGAAGAATTTCCTGATGCGGTTACTTCCGAGGGGCTATTCAAGGAGCTTGACAGTCATCAAAGAGATGTGCTTGCAGGTGAGCTTGCTGGAAACATCCAAGAAGCGATAAGCAGAAAGATAAATTGGGAATCGGCACGAATTGCTGTTGTTCTTACGGATATGCAAGGCGAAATATTGGGCCAAGCAGGAGAAACTGCGCCATGGAAGTAAACGAGAATCACATAACAATCGTTAGCTGTGGTCCGGGCTCGGCAGATTACGTCATGCCCATCGCTCACAAAGCTGTGGCCAAGGCAGAGGTGCTTGTTGGTGCATCGCGACTGCTGGAACTGTTTCCAGATAGCCTTGCCAAACGCATAATTGTAACTGGGCACATTGAAGAAGTGCTTGGGCAGATCGAATTGGAGGCGAAGAACAAATCCGTAGCTGTGCTGGTATCAGGAGACGCGGGCTTGTTTAGCCTGGCCAAATCCGTAATAAGCAAGTTCGGGCGTGAGGGCTGTATAGTTATCCCCGCGGTGAGCTCGGTGCAGGTTGCTTTCGCCAGGGCAGGGCTCAGTTGGGAGGATGTGAAGATAATAAGTGCTCATCACAAATTGCCGGAGGTGGGGGAGCTGAACTTTGAAGATTTCCCCAAAGTTGCCGTGCTGGCTGGGCACAAGAACACTAATCCCTGGTTAGTTGAGCAGATACAGAGCATTAAGGTCGATGTAGATGTTTTTGTTTGTGAAAATCTGACGTTGGAAAACGAGACCGTGCGAAAAATTACCGCTAAACAACTTGCTCAGATAGAATTCGGATCAAGAGCTATCATCTTGATAGTTAGTAAGGAAATATCATGAGATATGGCAAATTGTATGGAATAGGGATCGGGCCTGGCGATCCGGAACTGATTACGGTCAAAGGTGCGAGAATTATTTCAGAATGTGAGCATATATTTACGCCCAAAGCTAGAGTTCGGAGCGAGAGTTTGGCACTTGAAATATCTCAATCGTACGTTAGTAAGAACGCTCAGATTCACGAGTTGGTGTTTCCTATGACTTCCGACCGGGTGGAACTGGATAGCAAATGGAAGGCTTCTGCTAAAAGCGTTATGGAGGTTCTGGAGCAAGGGCGAGACGCGTGTTTTTTGACCTTGGGCGATCCGTTGCTCTATTCGACGTACATTTATCTTATCCGCAGCTTGAGAGCGATCAAAGAGGACATCGAGATTGTTACGGTTCCGGGAGTGATGGCTCTAAATGCGGCTGCGAGTCTTACTAATTTTCCGCTTGGTGAAGGGAAAGAGAATGTTACTATCGTGCCGACTGCTGATGATCTCGCCAGCGTTCGAGAGGCGCTATTGGCTGGCGGGACGGTTGTGCTAATGAAAATAGGCAAAAGGCTTGAAGCGATACTTAGGCTTTTAGAGGAGACTGGTTTTATAGATAATGCTGTGTTTGTTTCCAGGGCGGGGCAGAAAGAGCAATACATTGAAACAGACCTGAGGAAACTTAGAGGTGCTGACAAGAAGGCTGGGTACATGTCAATTATGCTGGTTCATGGTGGAAAGGAGAGTGAGTAATGCAGGTTTATTTTGTTGGAGCTGGTCCTGGCGATCCGGAGCTGTTGACTGTTAAGGCAAGGAAGCTGCTTGAGGGGTGTAAGTTCTGTATTTACGCGGGTTCTTTAGTGAGCCCGGAGATAATTTCCCTGATAAACGCCAGGGCTGAGAAATATGACTCCGCGGGAATGTCACTTGGCCAGACCGTTGAGGCAATTCAAAAAGCGAGAGGGAAAGGCGTGGACGTTGTTCGCCTTCATACGGGCGATCCTTCTATCTATGGAGCTATTTCTGAACAGATGAATCTACTTGATGAGCTTGGGATAACATACGAAGTTGTTCCGGGGGTTAGCTCTTTTCAAGCAGCTGCTGCGGCATTGAATGTGGAGCTTACTTGCCCGGAAATTTCACAGACTGTAATTCTAAGTAGAACGTCGGGTAGAACGGCGATGCCCAAACATCAGGATCTCGAAACTCTAGCACAGTCAAGAAGCACACTTTGTTTGTTTCTGACGATTCATAAGATCAGCGAAGTAGCAAAACAACTTGAGGATTACTACGGCCAAGACTGTCCCGTCGCGGTTGTATATCACGCTTCTTGGCCCGACCAGATTGTAATCACCGGGACCATCGAAGATATAGCTAAGAAGGTTGACGATTCCGGCATAACAAAAACCGCGATGGTCATTATCGGCCAGGCCCTTGCCAAGCCCAACACGGAATCGAAATTATATGACAGCCGCTTTACCCACGGTTATCGCAAAGGGTCCGATAAGTGAAGACCGCAATTATAACTCTATCAGAAAAAGGATTGGCTCTGGCTAGAAAGCTGGCTGAGGTGATGGTTGGGGCGGATGTGTTCGCCCATAGTGATGTTGGTTCGGACTCGGCTGTCGAAAAGTTTGATAGCGTAATAGCTCTAACCGATCAGATATTCGCCAACTATCAGGGCTTGGTGTACATTATGCCCACGGGCGTTGTCGTAAGAGCCATTGCTCCAAAAGCTCAAAGTAAACTTACGGACCCGGCGGTGGTGGCGATTGATGTTGGGGGGAGATTTGCTATAAGTTTGCTTAGCGGGCACGAAGGTAAAGCTAACGAGCTTGCGATTGAGGTTGCGAATGTGCTCGATGCTGAGCCGGTGATTTCTACGACGACAGAAGCAGAAAAGACATTTATAGTAGGCGTGGGGTGTCGTAGAAATGCTAAATGCAGCGATATAATAGAAGCGATAGAACGAGCTGTTCACGCTGCAAAGATTGATTTGCAGGATGTGAGGTTGCTGGCTTCGGCGGATTTGAAAAGTAACGAGGCAGGGCTGATAGAAGCTTCGCGAAAACTTGATATACCAATAAGGTTTGTTAGTTCTCAGCAGATACGAAATACAAGGAGCGATTTCAAATGTTCGAAGTTTGTTCAGGAGAAAGTGAATTTACCGGCGGTGGCCGAACCCGCGGCTCTTCTGGCGGGAACGCGGACGCGAATAGTTCTGGAGCGAATAGTATGCAATCAGGTAACGGTGGCGATAGCAAGGGAAAGCTGTTTGTGGTCGGAATAGGTCCAGGGGGCAAGCAAGGCAGGACCCACCAGGCTGAGATGGCTATTAGGCAGAGCGATGTAATCTTTGGCTATAAGCGTTACATTGAACTGGCACATGATCTGTTAGAAGGCAAAGAGGTGATCGCTTCGGGGATGAGGCAGGAAGTGGACAGATGCCTAGGGGCACTGGAGAGGGCTGGTTCAGGTAAGAAGGTGACGGTTCTTTCTTCGGGCGATCCGGGTGTGTACGGTATGGCAGGGTTAGTTTTGGAATTAGCGCACGAAAAGGGTTTTGATAAGAGATTTCCAATCGAAATCATCGCCGGTGTCTCTGCGGCTAATGCTGCGGCGGCGAGCTTGGGGGCTCCTCTAATGTGTGATTATGCGTGCATAAGCCTTAGCGATCTACTGGTGAGCTGGGAACAGATCAGGCTTCGGTTGGAGAACGTGGCCCAGGCTGATTTGGTAGTTGCCTTGTATAACCCCAGAAGCAAGAAACGAGTGAAGCAACTTGCCGAAGCTGCGGAGATATTCAGGAAGCATCGCTCGGGGGATACTCCTGTCGGCGTGGCTACGTCTGTGGGGACAGAAGAGGAGCGGACGATTATCTCGGATCTGGATGGTTTTCTTGATCTTGATATTGGAATGAGAAGTATCGTCATCATTGGCAACTCGACTAGTAAAGTATACGACAATGTGTTTATCACCCAGCGAGGATATCACCTATGATACTGCTGTTTGGTGGGACAAGCGAAACGCCGAGGATAGCGAATCTTCTTGCTGAGAAGAATGTTCAGGTGCTTGTTTCAAACTTGACCGAGTACCCAGTTGATTGGCAGATGAGCAAGGGGATTCGTCTGCGACATGGTGCTCTTGATATTAAGGAGATGTGTGAATTGATCGGGGATCAGCGGATTAACGCGGTAGTTGATGCTGGGCACCCCTATGCGGAGAAGCTTCATGATAACACTATAAAGGCCTGCTTGAAGATGAGGGTGCCGTATTACAGGTACGAAAGGCCTGGCATTGACTACGATGGGTATGATGTCGAATTTGCGGATGACCATCAGTGTGGCGCAGAACGTGCTTTTGAAATTGGCCAAAGGGTGCTGCTTACGACTGGCTCAAGGAATTTGGAGCCTTATGTTAAGGCTGGGGAGGAGGCGGGAGCGAAACTATATGTTCGTGTCTTGCCTTGCTCGGAGTCGTTAGCTAATTGCAGAGAAGCTGGTATTGATGAGGAGGCTTTGATCGCGGAGCATGGGCCTTTTACGATTGAGCAGAACATTGAATTGATAAAGAAACATTCAATTGATGTTCTAGTCACCAAAGATAGTGGGCAGGCAGGGGGTGTTGTGGAGAAGCTCGAAGCCGCCAAGGCCTATGGGATAAAAGTTGTTGTTATCAAAAGACCTCCCACCACACAAACAACCCAAGAAAGCTTTAGTGTTATCTCTGAGCTAGTAAAAACGGTGCTTGGGGCGACGGTCCAGAAATTGTGACGGTTTCTGTGCTAGCGCCCAGGTCCCAGCGGTTTTTTTGCCCTCTTCTAGCGGTGTCCAATGCGCAGCATCACTGTGTGAAAAGGGCCGTTCGCAGCAGAAATTGGGATTTTGGGATGGCTTCTAGTTTCTTATTCACTGACGGTTCATCACTTCAATCAAAGCCAGGACATTCTCCACTGGCACATCCGCCTGCACCGCGTGTGCAGGGGCTAAGAGATATCCGCCATTCTCACCGAGTATGCGGATCTTTTCTCGAACGTCGGCTGTAACTTCATTGACCGTTCCGTGCGGCAGAAGATCCTGAGTGCCAATCCCGCCGTAAAAGCAGAGCCGATCTCCGTACTCACGTTTGATTCTGTAGATGTCCATCACCTCAGGCTGAAACGGGTTGAGAACATCGATGCCCATCTCGATCAATTCAGGGATCAGAGATTCTGTGTTGCCGCAGCTATGAAAGAAAAGGAAAATATTCTTGTCTTTTGCCATCTTACACAGCGTCTCCATTGGCGGCTTGATATATTCACGCCACATGGCCGGAGAAATTAACAGCCCCTCCTGTTGGCCCCAGTCGTCCATAAGGAAAAGGGCGTCAATGTCATACAAGAGCGCTTCTGTTACCACTTTCACCGTGTACTCTAGGATCATATCTATCAGGTCGTGTACAAAACTCTTGTGCAAAGCCATATCCATCAAGAAGTTCTCAAAACCTCTCAGAAACCATGCTCGTTGAAATACAGGCGAACTTAGACTCACCAGCCTGAATCTGTCCGGATTCTCTTTACAGAATGCCTCTAAGTATTTCGCTCGGGAGGCTGGCTCGGGCATCTTGAACCCCGCCAGATTCGCTTCTTTTAGGGGCGAATCGATTACTACCCCTATGTCGTCGCCAGGCTCCCGCCGCCAGATCACCCCCCAGTCGTCTCGATAGGTATGCTCGGATACCTCTTTAGGGCAAATCTCCTCGATCATTCCCTCAGATGGGCCGGTCACCGAGCCCACGTTCAATTGTGCGCAGTAATTACCGACGGCTTCTGATACGTCATTGCTGTGGTTAAGGCCCAAGTGGAGCCTTAGTTTCTCTCGCATAGCCGTCGTAAAATCAATGTTATGCGGAACAACCTGGCAACGTTTATGCCGTAGGCTATCAATGATAATTTCCCGTTTTGTCATCGAATTATCTCCGTCTACAACGTAAGCAGAGCTTTCTCCCTCCCAAGGAAGTACACAACATGGACAAATAATACCAGATCGTCGGCACAAGTGGAAGTCACTAGACCTAGTCGACCCGACGGGATACCCATATCCACTTCCTCAAGCTTTTAGGTCGAGATGCTGCAGTCGCGGCCGCGAGCAAAACCAATCGGGCTGCGACATAAGCAGCAAATATTCGTTTAACCAACAAATTCAATTCCGACTTTTCTAGTACGTTCTGGCTTGTCGAGATTTATGCTGAGTTGTATACCAACTTCTACAAGCATATTCCAGCCAGCGGCCAGATAAACATAATTTTGCAGTTCGCCGACATCATTGACTTTTATAGTTGGGAATATCGTATCATCAGAAGCTATTGCAAATACATTAAGCCCTATGCCCTGAACCAGAAGCTCATTGATTCTCGCCATTTCAGATTTGTACGGATTAATTACTATAACCACATCATTGGGATTCATCACCTCTTCCGGCCCATGCATTAAGTAGGTGCCTTCAAGAAAGGTGCTTTTTTTATGGACAACTTCGTTGACTTTCATAGTGAGTTCTTCGGCTACACCGTCATTGCGACCGGCAAAATAAACTGTCTCAGCAGCGGTGATGGCCTTTATAATGCTAGAATCAATCGGCATGGTAAGTGCCGACTCGAAGGCATTGGCAAGAACACTCAGCTTGTTTACGATGCTTTTGTTATACACTTGAGCCAATAAGGATTGACAGAACAGGGCCTGCTCCACATAGCTTTTGGTAGCTGCTATGGCGTTTTCGGGACCGCAACTGGAGACAAAAGTCTCAACCGTAAATGCTTCGAGTCTGCTATTCTTGTAAGAAGTCAGCCCAAACAACTTATTATGGCCGGCTTTCTTAAGCATATCAAAGAGACATAATGTTTCTTTTGTCTGACCGCTGTTGGAAATCCCCAGCACTACATAGTTACTCAAATCGTACTCGGCTGCTTGATACGCCCCTTCCGTAAATAAACTGATATTACACCCAGCTCGCAGGGTTTGGGCCAAGGCGTTTTTGGAAGGGAAAATCCGACTGGACCCTTCCCCCACAAAAAACAATTTTCCTGTCTGTTTGATTTGCTCGACAATATTGGCCATATCCTGTGGTTTAAAATTGCGAATAATCCCAGGCGTTTCCATCATCTCCCGGGCCATGGCAAATTTTGTATATTTTTCTTCGTTATTCATATAGCTCCAATTCCAGCAAAAGTCAGATTCGATTACATAACAGCCTGGAGTAGTTCGGCAACTCTCCAATCAAAGGCCTGAGATAATCCAGAAAGGCGTCAGTCACAAAACAATTCCCGTCACTGATGAACTCATCCGGCATGGGTTTTGCCTTGACCGCGACTTCCACTAGGTCAATTGAACCAGTAGTGCATTTATAATCTTTTCCCGTGGCTCTTTCCAGTGTTACCATAAGTCCGGTTTTTTCCTGCTTGGCCAAAGCCACTGCATCCTGACCACACATATAAGCTTCATCAATATCCAACTGCACCGCTCTGTCAGCAGCACACATCGGCAGCGATTCTGTTATCTGGAATTCTCCCCTGAAACCGAACTCTTCCGATATCATCCTGTGAATTGCCATAGCAGCACTCGTGCCACCCATCGCACCGAATTCCACATTGTTGAATTTATCTTTTGTCTGCGAAGCCGAAACCGGCGTCCCATCTGAATAAGTTATACCCTCTCCGCAAACTATAGAAACAAATCCGCAAGTTTCGTAACAATTATTTACGTCGGCAAGGAATTTATCCTTATCGAAAGGCCTCTCAGGCAGGCACATTATATGTGGAGCATCGTCGGTATTTGTTTTTCCCGCCGCGGTTGCTCCGACGAGCCAGCCGGCTTCTCTTCCAATACATTGATAGACTACAAACTGGTCGACTTTTTGCATATCCCTGGCGAGGATCCCTGCCTGCATTACAGATAACGCCATATACCTAGCCGCCGAGGCAAAGCCCGGGGTATGGTCAGTTCCGAAAAGATCATTATCAACTGTCTTGGGAATGCCAACTCCAATCATTTCATAGCCATTGTCTTTTGCGTACTTTTCTACCCTATGTACTGTGTCCATAGTGTCGTTGCCGCCAATAAGAAAAAAATAGCGAATATTATGTTTTTTGAGAATTCCCAGAATCTTTGGTAAATCTTCTTCTTGCAATTTGTGCCTGCAAGAACCCAGTGCGCTTGAGGGAGTCGTTTTTAATCGCTCAATAACTTCTTTAGATTGACTTGACAGATCAATAAAGTTTTGGGCCATAAACCCTTCAATGCCAAACCGCATACCGAATAATTTTCCAACTCCATCAAACTGCCCAGCCGAATCAATAACTCCGGCTAATGATGAATTAATCACCGATGTCGGACCGCCTGACTGACCAATTACCGCATTACCTTTAAGCATATAGAACTTTCCTTATAGTTTCTTTTTGTACCCACTGAATCAAATTTGCAAAAAACTGTGCATACCAATTGCCGACCTCTATTTGCGATGCGCCATTAGCCTGGGCGGTTATTCTCTTATCGCCCCAGTCAATCAACGGTCCTACCCAGTGCGGGGCCACGTCACTGGCAAACGCTGCTGTCCTGCCGTCACCGAATGACCCAGCCACAAGCAGCGGCGAGCTTTGGCCGGCGGTAAATTTGAACGGACTGCCATTATATGATGCCGTAAATCTCCGCGACGATAGTATGATGATACCATCTGGTTTGACTTCAAACTCATTAAATCCGCCTATCGCGGGCGTATCACTTTCAAAGGGCAGGCCAGCGATAATCTCATGGGCACAGTTCATTTCGACAAGGCATGGTCCGGAGTGATTAACCCTGTCATCACTATCAGCCATGACTACAGGCAGAATATCTTTAAGCGGTGTTTCATTATACCGCCCATCCAAACCAGTAAAAGAATCCCATCCACCAATCATCAAAAGACCAGTGCCATGCTTAATTTTGACCATAAGTGAGCTAAGCTGTTCTGCTGAGAAATTATCTGCGGGATAATCACTTATGACGATGGCTTTGTAATCGGTATCGAGAAAAGAGCGTTCAGGTTTTTTATCCGAAGCCAGATAGTCAAAACCAATATTGCAATAACTCATTATACCAGCCAAATAGCTTGCCTGCTGGTCGAGTTTAGTGTCGCCGAGATATAGAATATCCTTATTCATTCTGCTGCCTGATAAATTCTAATTCCTTCTTCATAATCACCCCTTTCAAAGGCCATTCTAGTTGATCGAGTATCTCCCAAATTGATCTTGATGTCAATAGACGCAAGTAATATAACAATAGACAAAAGTGCGGACGTTTACGTAGTTAGGATTCATAATTATGGCAAAATACATCTTAGGCATTGATTTGGGTGGAACGAATATAAAAATCGGTTGCTTTGCTACCAGTTTAAAGCTCATCGGCAAGATATCGGTCCCGACTGGTGCCAAGATGGAGCCGGGATTTATTGTCGAAAAACTATATTCTACTTCCGAAGAACTCCTAAAACAAAATGGGCTCTCACTAGCGGATGTTAGTGGTGTTGGTGTCGGCTCACCGGGCGCGATTGATCTAAGCGAGGGAGTGGTGTTGGCAGCTCCTAATTTCCCGTTATTCAAGAATGTCCCGCTTAAAGATATGGTTGCCAAACGACTGGGCAAACCAACGATTCTGGAAAATGATGCCAATGCTGCTTGCTGGGCTGAACATGTCATCGGTGCAGGAAAGGGAGTTGACCATATGGCCCTACTGACCCTTGGCACAGGTATTGGAGGGGGAATCATCAGTGATGGTAAATTAATCCATGGTCCCTCCGGCGGTGCTGCTGAACTTGGACATATAATTATTTATCCGGATGGTAGAACGTGTGCTTGTGGCCAGAAAGGCTGTGTCGAAGCCTATGCCTCAGCCAACTCTACCGCCGCCAGGGCTACCGAAGCTGTTCAGAAAGGCGCCGAATCATCTCTATCAGCAACATTAAAAGAGCAGGGACAAATCACCTGCAAAGATGTGTTCGAACAGGCAGGCAATGGTGACGCGGTGGCAAAGGAGATCGTCGATGGTACAGCCAAGGCTCTTGCCCTGGTCTGTGTCCAACTGGCCAATATAACAGATCCCCAGTTGATTGTTTTCGCTGGCGGTATGATTGCTGCCGGTGATTTACTATTAAATCCAATACGCCGATTTTATAAGCAATATATTGGCCACGTGTTCAATAGGGACTCTCTTAAACTATGCTATGGCGCACTGGGCGAGGACGCTGGTATCATCGGAGCCTCCTCACTGGCTAGCGGGGGCTAGACATGTTATGGATCGACGGCGGATGAACTACAATCACCATTGGCCAAACAGCAGGGTGGGCGGTCTGCTGAACCATTATTATCGCCAAGCAGCTTGATTCTGATGAAATCCTGCCAGTAGAACGACATTTTGGACCACCCCTTAATGGCCCACGCCATAACCCTCAATACCCACAACTCTGGTTGTGCACAAATCAGTCGGCAAGCAGCCCGCGTAGCTCCTCTATAGCCTCGCCAAGGCGGTTTCTATATCCGATCAAGTCCTCGGGATTATGGGTATAGTCTTCACGGTCCCTGGACTCGGAGTCGATGTACTCCTCGGGGATATCCAGCAGAGCACGGGCTTTGGCGATCATCTCTTTTTTCGTCTTGCTGAGCTGCTGCTTGTCCAACTGATCAATCATGTCTTTCAATAGTTTGAAGTACTCGTAA
>SDBV01002428.1_pt1 | contig 27837 bp, 23 predicted proteins | sample 2277081 | NCBI WGS metagenome assembly SDBV01 (sample SAMN10402039, study PRJNA504765) | marine sediment metagenome | isolation source: marine sediment core GS10_PC15, 223 cmbsf | place: Arctic Ocean: Southern Knipovich Ridge | collected 2010 | reverse complement strand
AATATTCTCAAAAGAGACCCTGCTATTGCATTGACTATTTTGCGATTTTCAAATTCCCCTCTTTTCGGATTTTCAAATAAAGTTACGACTGTTGAGGAAGCCTCTTCCACTCTGGGATACAACGAAATCAGAAATATTGTTACATCAGCTAAAGTTTTTGAAGATACAGACTTTGAATCGGATTTGTTTAACCGTAAGGCTTTTTGGAAACATATGGTCGGCTGTGCCTGTATTTGCAGGATTATCGGAAAGCATATCAGAGCAAAATCAATCGATGAATATTATGTTGCAGGATTATTACATGATATTGGCAAACTGATTTTAGATCAACTTTTTCCGGACCATTTTAGAAATGTAATCCGAATAGTTAATAAGCAATCAGTGTTCTATAGAAAAGCCGAGCGTGTTGTTTTCGGCCAACCTCACATGGAAATTGGCGAATATTTTTTAAATCATTGGAATATACCTGAAGTTCTAAAAGATGCTGTAAGGAATCATCATTCTCCAATTGACAGTAAAATTGATCCGATTCTTACCTCCGCTGTACATTTTGCTGATATTATAGCTCACCTGCTTCAAATAGGGGACAGTGGTGAGAAATCCGTACCGAAACTTGATGGATTTGCCGAACAAAAGCTGGGGATTAGTCTGTCTAATCTGGAAACTCTTCTCCCGGAAATTGACGAGGATTTGAAGCAAAGTTATGAAATCCTGTTTCGCTGATACCAACTGGAATATTCTCTAACACAAGAACTATCAATATACTGTGTTAAAGTGTTTTAAAGTGTCCCGTTATTAATAATTATCCGTTGCTCGTAAAGATTAATATATAAGCAAAAATACTTCGATATTTATCGCGGTAAATAGGTGTTATATATGCAGTTTGTTATTGGAACCGGTCATGATTGATAAAGTCCCGCTCATCAGGGACTACCTCGGAATTTCTGAAGATGAGGAAAAAGATATTGAAAAAGTCGGTAAGCTTTACCCCTGGAGATTGACAGAATATTACGTTTCACTGATGAATCCTTTAGACAGCAGTTGCCCGATACGGCTTCAAGCTGTTCCGAGTGTTTTGGAACTTGATAAAACCTGCGGCGAACTGGACCCGTTGTGTGAACAGGCAAATTCCCCGGTACCGGGTATAATTCGTGTTTATCCCGACCGGATTGCAGTTATTGTAACAAGCCGCTGTCCGGTTTATTGCAGATTTTGTCTGCGTAAGCGTTTAAAACGTGATAGAAAAGATGATTTGCGGGGGAAAAGACTTCGAGCGGTAATTTCATATATTAAAAAGGACGCCTCCGTCAGGGATGTTTTGTTGACCGGCGGCGATCCGTTAATGCTGGGTGACGGAGAACTTGATGAAATACTGGGAGAACTTTCATCGATTGAGCATGTGGAAATTATCCGTATCGGCACAAGGACGCCCTGCACATGGCCGCAAAGAATAACAGAATCTCTGGCGCAGATGATTGCTTCCCATCATCCTGTTTGGCTGAACACACATTTTAACCATCCTTTGGAGATTACTCCCGATTCAGAACATGCGCTTGACATTTTATTGGGTAAAGGTATTCCTGTCGGTAATCAATCGGTTCTGTTACGGGGAGTAAATGATTCTGTAGAAGTTATGAGAGAGCTCATAAAGAAGCTTGTTAAAGCAAGGGTCAGACCATATTATCTTTACCAGGCGCAAAACCTTGCAAGTACACGACATTTTATTGTTACCATTGAGAAAGGTCTCGATATTATCAGGGGTTTAAGAGGATTTACCACAGGATTCGCCGTTCCCCAATATGTTCTGGATACACCTTACGGTAAAATTCCCCTGAATCCTGATTACTTAATAGGCCGTGAGGGAAATTACATAAAACTAAAAACTTATAATGGAAAAGTGTGGAAGGAACGAAATCCTTTAAAATAATTTTATAAACCTTTGTAAGGTATTTATTATAATAACTTTATTTATTCTCTAACTACTGATACATAAGGAGAGAAGATAGGCCTGTTTTTTTATAAAGGATAAAGGAGTAAGTAAAAAAAATGTAATATTAAAATCCTGTTTGTAATTTGCTTAGAAAAAATATATTTTATAACTTTATTAATAAAAATATTATGAAGAAGAATTTTAAATGAGAAGGGAAAAAATGTACAGAGAGAAGATTAAAGTGCTGGATGCTACAATTCGTGACGGCGGTCTCATAAATAACCATCAGTTTGATCATCGATTTGTCCGTGAGGTTTATAAAGCGGTTTCGGAGGCTGGTGTGGATTTCATTGAAATTGGGTATAAGAATTCCGATGAAAAATTTTCACCTGAAGAATTTGGTCCCTGGAAATTTTGCAAAGATGACGATTTACTGAAAGTGATCGACGGAATAGAATCAAAGACAAAAATTTCCGTTATGTGTGATGTGGGACGTGTTAATCTCGATGAATTTAAACCGGTTGATGAGAGTCCCATAGATATGATACGTACTGCTACCTATGTTAAAGACATAGATAAAGCGATATTTATGACGAACTTTTTCGCAGATCTTGGCTATATGACCACAATAAATATTATGGCGATTTCACGGGATTCCGGTGGTTTTGAATTGGATGAAGCTCTGCATCAAATCGAGACTGAAAGCAAGGCAGAAGTGGTTTATATTGTGGATAGTTTCGGAACGCTTTACCAGGAAACCACCGAAGATTTAGTCAAGCGGTTCAAGGGTATTCTCAAGACCAAAGAAGTTGGATTTCATGGTCATAATCATCAGCAGCTCGCGTTAGGAAATACAATTGAAGCAATCATTCATGATGTGAATTATCTTGATTGTACAGTTTATGGTATCGGGCGTGCTGCCGGAAACTGCCCTCTGGAACTGTTAATAGGATTTTTGAAAAATCCCAAGTTTGATATACGTCCGATCCTGGATTTGATATCTCAGGAATTCATTCCATTAAGGGAAAAAATCGAGTGGGGATACATTATCCCATATGCCATTTCAGGGATGCTGAACGAACATCCGCGGACTGCAATGGCTTTGCGTAATAGTAAAGATAAAGATAATTACCGTGAGTTTTATGAAAAACTTTCGAGCGCGTGCATGGATTAAAGTGATAAACAACCATGTACTTCCATATGCAATTTTAAAGAAAAATATTTTTTAATATTTGCCTGACATATTAAAATACAATAAATAAGTGTTTTTTTTCAGCATGGTAAAAAAGTCCTTTTTCACTCATCCATGTTTGGAATATATGACTGTTTCGCTGTCAAGGGCATGTAAATCAGTGCTCCACATTGACCCTTGACAATTTTTATCCGAAGGCCGAAAGTTTTTCTCAGGACTTTTGAAGTTCATAAATCTGGCTCATTTAAATAACAAATTTATTTTAAATGGTTTTGACGGAAGTATTAAGCTTGTATTTCATCGTGCTCCGGTAATATCTAATGTAAATTTCTTGTCTATAGTGATATTGAGGACGGTTTAGGATTATTTTATTCCGTTTCTCATAATTTTCAGCTATATCTATTCAAGATGCGATGTTCAGCATGAAATGCCCGCACATTTACATCAATCCGGTTATCGATGTCACTCAAAATGTGATGACATCAATGATGTAATGTGTTTAACCGGCGATGATGTTCAGGAACTAAAAATTCTGATCCGTTAGAAAAAACCACTAATCACCCGAAGTACAAGTATATCAAACTATGAAAAAAGCTTTTATCATTTTTATTCATAGTATTTAATCAAAATGTAACCCCCAATAATTTTGAAATAGTGATATTTCAGAAAGAAGATGTTTTTTTTATAATAGCGCGATGTGTAATTGAAAAAGGAAAAAAGGTTTCATATAGAGTCATCGTTTTCGGTAGTCCGTACTTTTTGAAAGCTTTCGCTCCTGTTCTGAAAGAAGAAGGATTATTACTGCATGCCTGATAACCGATCACATCCGTTAAAACTTGGAAACGGATCCCGAATAGCAATAATCGGGAGCGGACCGGCTGGAAGTTTTTTTGGTTATTTTCTGCTTGATATGCTGAAAAGAACCGGAATGAAGTGTAATGTAGACATTTATGAGCCAAAATGTTTCAGTAAGTTGGGTCCGGCCGGTTGTAATAACTGCGGTGGAATAATATCAGAGTCTCTTGTACAGATATTATCATCGGAGGGTATAATAATTCCACAGAAAGTACTCCAAAGAGGAATTGATTCTTATATTCTCCATATGGAGACAGGGACAACTAAAATTGAAGCACTCGTAAATGAGAAAAGAATTGCTGCGGTATACCGAGGCGCAGGCCCGCTCGGAGCCGAGAAAAATACTTTTGAAAGTTTTGATTCGTTTTTGCTTGAGCTTGTTGTGAAGAAAGGCGCTCTTCATATTGAGGAAAAAGTGACCAGGATCAGAATTAATAACGGTTTGCCTGAGGTATCGACAAAAGATAATGTTTCAAGAACTTATGACCTTGTCGTAGGCAGTGTCGGTCTATTGAAATCATCGCTGGGCATCTTTCAAGATATCAAAATCGGATACAATCCTCCCACCACAACAAAAACTTATATCTGTGAATTCCATCTGGGGGCGGACAAGATTAAGCAGTATTTCGGAAATTCGATGCATGTGTTTCTTCTCAATATTCCTCGACTTGATTTTGCCGCACTCATTCCCAAAAGTGAATTCGTAACGCTGGTTATGCTTGGCAGGAATATTGATAAAGATCTTGTTGACTCATTTTTAAATTCACCGGAAGTAGAGCAGTGTTTCCCGCCGGAAACAAATTTACTTCAAAGCCGTCTATGTCAATGTTATCCAAAGATTAATGTAAAAAGCGCGGTTAAACCTTTTGCGGACAGGATTGTTTTGTTAGGAGACAGTGCTACAAGCAAATTATACAAAAATGGCATAGGTTCTGCATACCTTACAGCCAGGGCTGCTGCATCTACTGCGGTTTTGCATGGTATTTCATCAAAAAATTTTGAGAAACATTACTGGCCTGTATGCAAAACGATTTCAAGAGACAACCAGATTGGCAAAGCAATATTTCTGCTTACCCGGATTCTGCAAAAGCTGTTTTTTGCAAAGCGGGGAATTCAGCGAATGGTAGTAAAAGAGCAGCACAAAAAAAATGTTAGCCGGCTGATGAGTTTTGTATTATGGGATACTTTTACCGGGAGTAATACTTATATGAATATTTTTCTGCGAAGTATAAAACCTGCATTTATTTTTAATCTTGTTTTTGAAACAATAACCGGCTTTTTTAATAAAATTACACAAAAAAGTACTCATTTTACCGGGGCCGGGACAAATACACTTGGGAAAATCTACAAAGACGGGGAACTAATTGTCAGACAGGGTGAATCCGGGGATTGCATGTATGTCATTCAGTCGGGTATAGTTGAGATTCTACAAAAACGGGGAGAGAAAAACGTTTATCTTGCACAACTCGGTGAAAGTGATTTTTTCGGTGAAATGTCTCTTTTTGAGCGTGAGGTAAGGTCGGCTACAGTTCGTGCCAAAGATGAGGCCTGTGTGTTGACGGTTGACAAGAAAACCCTGCTTCGAAGAATTCAGGAAAATCCGGTAATGGCATTTCGAATAATTGAGAGTATGTCTTCGAGAATTCGGGAAATAAATATCAAATTAAGCAGAATAAAATCTCAGGACCGTAGAAACTGGGATGCTCGTAATGATAAAGAATAGGTAAAAATGCTGATTAACTCAAAAGACACCAATATGCTTGAAGAGACAAAGATATATGACCGCTACTACTGTCATGACCTGCCAACCAAGCCTGATCCTTCGATAGGGAAAGTCCTGGTAACAGGCGCTTCCGGGTATGTCGGCGGAAGGCTCGTTCCGGAGTTGATTATACGTGGGTATAAGGTACGAATAATGGTCAGGGCGGCATCTCCTGAATATGAGGAGCAATGGCCCGGAGCAGAAATTACAGTCGGCGATTTTCTTGACTGTGAAAGCCTGAAAAGAGCAATGGATGGCATAGATACAGTTTACTATTTAATTCATTCATTACTTGCCGGCCCCAAGAAATTAACCGAAACAGAGCAATCAGCCGCTAAAAACTTAATTGATGCTGCTGAAGAAAAAGGAGTGAAACGGATAATTTATCTTGGAGGACTCGGCGATATAAAAACTAAACTATCGGCACACTTGCGCAACCGATTCAAAGTGGGAGAAGTGCTGAATAGTGGAAATGTTCCGGTTACCATCCTCAGGGCAGCCATCATTATCGGTTCCGGAAGTGCCTCGTATGAAATTATTAAATATCTGGTAAGATTTCTTCCGATAATTTTTGTTCCCTGGTGGGCCTCGACAAGATGCCAGCCCATTGCGATCAGAGATGTCATCAAATATCTTGTCGGTGCGCTGGAAAACAGTGATATGGCCGGAAAGTCTTTTGATATCGGCGGCAAGCAAATTCTTACCTATAAAGAGATGATGAAAAAGGTTGCTAAGTTGCACAACCAAAAAAGAATCTTCATCTACAGCCCGTTTTCGTTTATCGGATTCTATTCTTATATAGCCAGCCTTATCACTCCTGTACCCGGTCCGATAACCAGGTTTTTGATGGAAGGATTGAAAAATGATGTGGTATGTCAGAATAAAGATATTGTAAAAATATTGCCGTTTAAAAGGCTTTCGTTTGAGGAGGCGATTGTTAAAGCAATGAACCGTGAGGAACAAGATAAAATATATACACGGTGGTCAAACGCTTATCCGCCTGCTCATGAGCTTGCTATCAAACTTCATGAACTCAAAGACACTCCTCTTTACACGACATTATATTCACTTAAAACTCAAAAAGATGCGTCTTTGCTGTTTAAGTCGATCTGTAAAGTCGGCGGTAAAGATGGATGGTTTTCGAATAACTGGATGTGGTATCTGCGCGGTCTGCTCGACAGGATGTTCTATGGTGTGGGAACTTCACGGGGCAGGAGAAGTCAGTCATCATTGAATGTTAATGATGTTATTGGATTCTGGCGTGTTGAGGAGATAATACCTAACGAACGTCTTCTGTTACGTGCCGAAATGATATTACCCGGTAAAGCCTGGCTGGAGTTTAAAATTAAAGATAAAGATGGATTTAGAGAACTTTCAATAATTCCTTATTATGAAACCCGTACAATTTTAGGAAAAAGCTACTGGTATTTTTTTGTTATTTTCCACGAGGTTATTTTCAATGATTTGATAAAACAAATTGAAAAAAGAAGTTAGTATATTTATTGTTGTTGCCGGTTTACTCTTGTGAGGAATTGAAAAATAAATACGGACACCGTAGTTTCGATATAATAACTTTATTTGATGGAAACAAAGTTATATATATTTATCTCGATTAGAACTTCAAAAAGCAGTGTTTAGATTATTGAAATCTCTTATATTGATAGTAAAATTTCGAAAAATAGGTTTTATTAACCACGACGAATTGAATTGTTTATTCCAGAATGATACAATGATATCAAATATTGAATTGCTTCGTAAAATATCGGAAATTGCCGAAAATGACGGCAGGTTTAGTAAGGAAGGTTTTTTGTTTATTCTTGCTGCCCTTGAATACACAATTTTGAAACTTCCCGAAAGAAGACACCTTACAGGCGAGGAATTCTCCATAGGTGTCGCAAAATATGCCCGTGAACAATATGGATATTTAGCTAAAACAGTCTTAAATAACTGGGGCATAACCAGAACCATCGACTATGGAGAAATTGTATATCTCCTTATTGATTTTGGCCTTATGAGCAAAACAGAAGAGGATAAAAAAGAAGATTTTGGTGATATATATGATTTTAATGATGAGTTCGCCTGGGAAAAATCAAAACCGAAAGAATTCCCCGAGAGGTTTTAATACACATGTTCGCCCGAATATTTTCTGCCGCAATTATGGGAGTTGAAGCTTATATTGTTGAGGTTGAAACCGATCTGGACAATAAACTTCCCTCATTTACTACTGTTGGTCTGGGTGAGGGCGCAGTAAAAGAGAGTAAGGAGAGAGTTACCTCAGCCATAAAGAACTCCGGTTATTTTTTTCCTCAAAAACGTGTTACAATAAATCTGGCTCCTGCGGATATAAGAAAAGAAGGTTCCGCTTTTGATCTTCCCATGGCGATAGGGATTTTCGGAGCCGATGGAAGAATACCCTTAGAATCTCTTAATGAATATGTGATGGTGGGCGAGCTTTCGCTTGATGGCATCCTGAGGCACATTCCCGGAATACTGCCGATTACCATTTCTGTAAGAAATGCAGGGTATAAGGGCATTATCGTCCCGAAAGATAATGCAGAAGAAGCTGCTCTTGTCGAAAATATCGATGTATATCCTGCCTCGGATCTCAATGAGGTTGTTAATTTCCTCTGCGGTAAAAAAACAATCGAAAAACATGAATGTGAAAGCATCGATGATCTCATTTCAGAAAAGCACTGGGACATTGATTTCTGCGATGTAAAAGGTCAGGCGCATGTAAAAAGAGCCCTTGAGGTTGCCGCTGCGGGCGGACATAACATATTGATGATCGGGCCTCCCGGTTCGGGAAAAACCATGCTTGCACGAAGGATACCCTCGATCCTTCCGAAGATGACAATAGAAGAAGCTCTGGAAACAACTAAAATCCACTCTGTCGCCGGTATGCTTGAGGATGGAAATCATCTGGTGGTGAATCGTCCTTTCAGGTCTCCCCACCATACCATTTCGAATGTGGCACTCATAGGCGGCGGAACATATCCAAGACCCGGCGAAGTAAGCATGGCACATAATGGTGTGCTGTTTATCGATGAAATTCCCGAACTTGGCAAGAAAAGTATCGAAACCCTCCGTCAGCCGATAGAGGATGGTTCAGTCTATATTTCACGGGCTTTGTATTCGGTTAAGTATCCCGCGAGGTTTATGCTTGTAGCCGCAATGAATCCTTGTCCCTGCGGCTTTTTAACCGATCCTTCGCATGAGTGTACATGCGCTCCATATGCGGTGCAGCGTTACATGGCAAAACTTTCAGGCCCTATCCTCGACAGGATAGACATCCATGTTGAGGTGCCGGCTGTCCGTTACCGTGATCTTGCCGATGATTCGTGCGGCGGAGAGAGATCGGAAGGAATTCGCAGACGTGTTAACAGTGCCGGGGAAATTCAGAAGAACCGCTATAAAGACTTGAAGGGAATTTATTGCAATGCCCAGATGAGGCCGCGTTCAATAAAGCAGTACTGCAGTCTCGATGATAAGGGCGAAAATATTCTAAAACGTGCGATCGATTCTTTCGGTTTTTCGGCGCGGGCATACCACAGAATTCTTAAGGTTTCAAGGACGATTGCCGATCTTGATAATGAAAAAAATATTTACGCAAGACATATTTCCGAAGCCATACAATACAGAACACTTGACAGGAATATCTGGATGAAGTAGCTTATGAACTGAATAGGATATCATAAACTCTTTTATTGGTATTGAGATGGAAAACTTCAAAGCGACAGACTCACATGTAAGAATACTTCTGTTTGAACGCGATCCGGCAACAATTAAGATTATTCAGAACATTATTTCAGAGCTTGGATATGCAATGGAACCGGTCATGAATGCTTTTTCCGGTTTGAAAAATATCAAGTCGAATCCCCCTGAAGTTGTAATTGCGAATTTTGATTTTCCCGAACTTACAGGTCTTGATTTACTTAAAAAGATAAATAAACTGGGCTATACTATTCCGGTTGTACTGTACGGTACGAAATCCGATGATAAAATATTGAAATCATTTCGCGGCGGTGCGGCGGATTACTGGGCGAAACCTTTGCTCGGTGATGAGATAAAAGAGAGAATAAGTCATGTTGTCAATAATATGCCGAACGGTTATGATAAAATCGAATTTCAGTTTCTTATGGAAACACTCGAACGTGAAAAAAAAGAACTGAAAAGACTCCTTAAAATAACTTCTTTTCTCAATGTTTCAGGTGATACAAAAATAAGTTTAAACCATCTTACAGATCTTGCAGCGGAAATTATGGATTGTGAAGCGGCAAGTATCATGCTTATAAATGATGGGGAAAATGTTCTTGAGTTTGTTGTCGTATCCGGGGCAAAGGGACATAAGCTGGAAACACTTAAAGTTCCGATGGGTGAAGGAATTGCCGGCTGGGTTGCGGAGCACGGGAAACCGCAGATTGTCAATAATACCAAAAATGATAAACGTTTCACCGGGAGTGTCGACAAACAATCGGGGTTTGAGACCAATCAGATTATTGCCGTTCCGATGATGCTGGATTCTGAAATATTCGGTGTTCTGGAAGTAATAAACTCTATAGATAAACGTGATTTTAATGAGAACGACTTAAGAATTCTATACGATATGTCGGAACGTATGGCTACTGTAATTGCCGCAACGAGAAAAATAGAAGATCAGCAGAATTTTTATATTCAGACAACAAATATTTTAGTAAAGTCCATTGAAAAAAAAGATATATATGCCGAGGGGCATTCATGGAAAGTTGCCGAATACTGCCATAAAATTTCCTCTGAAATGTCATTGGATAAGAATGTAAAAAACAACCTTCATTTCGGTGCTCTGCTGCATGATATAGGGAAGCTGACCATGCCATCCTATATTTTTAATAAGAAGGTATTATCGGAAAGGGAAAGAGAATTAATCAGGCAGCATCCTATCCAGGGGGCAAAACTTCTCGAATCGATAACTCTCTGGAAATCGATTGTAGCCTGTGTGCTTTACCATCATGAATCATGGGACGGCAGCGGATATCCTTTCGGACGGTCCGGCAATTCGATTCCGGTTTGCGCAAGAATAATCAACCTTACGGAAGCTTTCGGAATTATGAGATCTAGCAGTTCTTACAAAAAGCAGATGACAATGAAAGAAACTATAATTGAAATCATGAGGATGTCGGGAAGACAGTTTGATCCGGAAATAGTAAAAGTATTCATTAAAATCCTCGAAAGAGAAAATGCCCCGCGTTGAATTTTCAGAGCTCCTGTATATATGGCCTGTATATTCCCCGGGCTCTATTTTAATGTTAAAATATATCTACATTCAAATAATTCCGCCTCATTATTAAACCTTTCAAAAGCTTTATGCGTCAATAATAATGAAAATGCACCGATGAACCCGAAAAGATAAGTGTTGTTAATATTTAAATGGCAGGCAAAAAATATCAGAGCACAGAAATAAATAAAACAGATTACGAATTGATAAGGGATTTTAAAAACGGCGATGAGAGTGCATTTTCGCAGATTGTCTTACGTTATCAAAAGCGCCTTGTGCAGATTGCATATGCAGTGATGTTCGATGAGGACGAAGCTAAAGATATGGTTCAGGAAACTTTTATAAAAGCGTATTTTAATCTGAAATCTTTCAGAGAAGAATCATCTCTATATACATGGCTTTATCGGATATTATACAATCATTGTATCAGTTCGCTGCGCAGGAAGAAATTACTTTCATTTCTATCCTTTGACAGCGGTAAAGAGGTTCTTGATTTTCCTTCAAAGGGACCTGATCCCGAAGAAAATATCGAACGTAAGGAAATCATGTCGGATGTCAAAGAAGCTTTGAAAAAATTACCGGCAAAACAGCGGATGATTTTTGCAATGAAGCAGCTCGATGGTCTGAAACATGAAGAAATTGCAAATGCTTTGGGTTTAACAGAGGGAGCGGTGAAAGCTTCGTACTTCCATGCGGTAAGAAAGCTGAGAGAGATACTCAAACATTACAGAGGCAGTTATGAATTGTGACAATGTAAAAGATCTTCTGCCGTTTATTGATGACGGCGATGTTGAACAGGATACTGTTGACGCAGTAAAAGCTCATCTGGAAAAGTGCAGGGATTGCAGTAAGGAATATGGCGACATCAATTTTGTTGTTAATATGGTTAAATCGGCGCTGACTGAACCCGCGGTGCGGCCTTCTCCGGAACTTTTAGAGAATGTGCAAAGGAAAATTATAGAGAAGAAAAGGGTAAGATACACTCGTAAATGGATGTTTTCAACTGCAGCGGCAGTCTTGTTCGCCGCATTTGTGTCAATGTACGGCCTTCTGACTAGAAACGTAACGCAACCTGTTCCTTTTCAGGTAACAATGATTGAACCGGATGAAGAATTCGACACTTATTACGCCGACTGGTATCTCGATAGCTACGATCTTCTTGAATTGGTTAACGGAGTAGATTCTATCGATGAATATGAACTGAACGATATAATATTAAGCGATGATTATCTTGATATTTCAGTGGATGATATTATTGAAACGCTGGATATTGATAATCTGGCTGATTTTTTAATGGAAGGCAGGTGACAGAAAAATGAGAAGATGCTGTTCGGTACTTTTTATGTTAAGTTTGATTATTTATGGTAATGCACCGGTTTCTTTTGCACAGGAAGTAAAGCCGGAAAACCAAATGCCCATGAAAAGTAATGAAAATTCCAGGCATGATAAAATGAGTGCCATGATGAGATGGAGACTTGTTGAATATCTCGATCTAAACGAGGAGCAGTCGGCAAAATATTTTCCAATAATGAAAGAAGCGGGAGAAATCCGTGATAAACTAATTAAACAACGCAGGAAAGTAATTAAAAAAATATTTAATGATATCGATGAACCGGCGGTTTCTTTGAAAGAGTTGAAGAAAGATGTTGACACGCTCCAACAATTAAACGAAAAAATGCTGCAAGCACGGAAAAATTTTCACAAAAAATCTGAAAAAGTTCTTGAAGACCGTCAACTCATAAAACTTTTGATATTCGAGGACAAGTTAAAAGCGGATTTATTCAGACGGTACAGGGACAGGAGTCCAAAGGATAAAGGTAGATCTGAAAAAAAGAAAGATTGATTATTAAAAAAATAAATTAATTAACTGAAAAATGTAAAAAGAATGAATTAAGACCGGAACAGTTTTTTATTCACAATTCACAATTCATCCCTCATCATTATCTTTACTCGATACCGGAATATTATATTTCTTCCATGTTGTCCGATTGAATCCATCCTCCGGCTCCGCTTTTTAAACGTATGAGATTCCATGAATTCTGGTTACGTTCGATGAAAACTTTGGTGCCTTCATGAATGGTGAAAATGTGGGTATTTTCGGTGCCGGGTCCTGAATAGGCGCTGGCCTCGTCGAACATGATAATCGCCGCTGTAACTGTGTTAAATTTGTGGAGTTTATGTATAAATATTCCTGTCGAAAAAATAAAGAGCAAACCGCATAAAAGAACAGTTCCGATTGAAGCCGCTCTTTTCCAGTCCCTCAAAAACATCGCGCCGGAAGCGAATATCAAGGAGAATGCAAACATAATTCCCGACCACATGGCAGCGGAATTAATATTTATCGAATCATAATACCCCGATAAAAATGCAACGACCACATTATCAACAGGCGGCTCTCTGTCTTTTTTAATACTTTTAAGAAATGCGAGGTTGGAAATGACATCATGGTCGGAAGGCGCAAGTTTGAGCGATTTTTCGAGATACAGTATTGCCCTTCCGAGTGGTCCGCTTCTGTATGCTGCATTCGAAGCATTGTAATAAAGGTCCGGATTTTTTATTCCCTTTTCGATGATGCTTTCGTACATATCGAGAGCATCTTTAAATTGACCGTTCTGGTATAATTCACCCGCCTGATTGTAGAGATTCACATACCCGTTTTCAATATCCGAAGCATATATTCCGGGTACTGTAAAAAATATCATTAAGATAATTATGAAATACGGCGGTAAAATATAATTCCTCATAAAATATCCCTCAGTCTCGATATTATGTCACTGGTATCTTTGAGAATATTTTCATGGGCTTCACGGCCTGTTCCGATTGAGGCGAACCTTACGAAATCGCACATTTCCAATGTTTTTCTCATACGCTCCGCAAGTTCCGGATTTATGCCGTTATCGATCATGATTTTTTCAAGGTCGGTTGATGTAAGAACTCCGACATCGATGTTCAGCATGTCCGCTATGTAACATGTTATGCTCTCATGCAGTTTTCCGCAAAAGCTCTTGATATCGCCTTCCCTGAGCATGTTCGAGGCCTCATCAAGCCGTATATGAGCGTGTTTCCATGCTTTGAGTTTACGCTTCAAACCCGTGTTACGTTCTATTTCATCCTGCCGCCGCTTGAAAATTATCAGGGTAATAAATCCAGCCAGAGGAAGTATATAAAGCAGGTAGAAATATATGGACGAATACAAATGCTTCCTGGTGCTTTCAAGGAATGATTTATCGGGCTTTAGGTACCTGATATCGGATGCGATTCGGGTTATCGAATTATGTCTCCCGCTATCATTGATCTCATTGATAGCGACAGCATCACCGGGCACCACTTTAAGCTCGATAGGTTTTGTCGAGACATTATGATAATTATCATCATCCGGGTTGAAATATGCAAGCGCAAAAGTTCCGATGACAATATCTCCCTGCTGACGGGGAATAATTACATATTCCCAAGTTTTTACTCCGCCGATAACGAATCCCGAATTCGATATTTTCTCACTTACTTTCGGATCATAGGTTTTAAATGCGGATAGGTCAGGTTCGGTTACAGCGGTAATGAGATCAAGATTGCCCTGGCCGGTAACGGAAACCTGTATTGTAACCACATCTCCGGCTTTTACAGTGTTATTATCCACTGAAGATGAAATGCTGAAGTTTCCAACAGCGCCATTGAAACTATTCGGTTTTTCTTTTTCAGGCAGCGGTTTCGCTTTTATAATTATAGGGTCTGATTTGAGGTTATAAGTTTCTCCGAAAGAAAAAAAGCCGGATTGTCTGTTGAAATCCAGGGAAGCCTGTCCTATTGTTAGTTCTCCCGATGTGGTGGGGAAGAGCGCAGTTTTGATTACATTAAAAAAATAAGCATTACCCTTCACATTTTTTGTGGCTTTGGGTATTTGCGGAAGATCGACAAGCCAGAAACCTGTAGCTGACGGTGCTTCATATTCCGACCCTGAAATCCTGATACGGTGATAAAGCTCAAAAGTAAAAGTTATCTGTTCGCCGACATACGGCTCTTTTTTGTCGACAAACGTATTGATGAATATATTGGTGTTTCCCTTTAGTTGTGATGGCTGAGTACCCTGAGCGGCCTTTGGTTTTGGAGCAGTTTGTGCCTGAGGCGCCGAATCTTTGACAACCTCGATTGTCGTTGCTCTTGCGGTTATTTTCTTCTTTCCCGATTTTATGCTTACCGCCCCTACATCGAATACGCCGGTTTTTTTCGGTAAAAGCACATATGTATAAGTTTTGGAGAATGAAGTCTTGCCGTTACGAAATTCAAAATTAGTCGATGAGGATGGTCTTGAAATCCTAAAGTCCTGCATTGGGGCAAGTTCCGGATCGCCTATTCTGCCCATACCTGAACCGGAGACTGTCAGGGTAAGAACAAGCTGATCGTTAAGCGATATCTTTTGAGAGTTTACGATTGAAGTTAACACAATATCATCACCGTAAACATTTTGAACGCCTGCCGATAACAGTATAAAACAAAGGATTCTTAATAAAATCTTACCAGTCATCGCCCTGCCTCATCTCGTTTCGCATTTTCTCCCTGCGAAGTGAAAACGCTTTCTTTTCCTCATCCTCAATCGCATCGAGAAGGCGCTCAGTTTCCTCAGGAGTCATGAGCTGATCCTCGCTTTGCTGCTGCTGTGATTGTTCCTGATTTTGCTGCTGCTGTTCTTGATCTTCCTTTTGTTCGTTGTTTTTATTTTCGGACTCATCGTCCTTTTCTTCGTTCTCTTTTTCCTGTTCCTTATCATCCTGCTGCTCTTCAGAATCCTCTTTCTCCTTATCCTCATCTTTGTTTTCCTGTTGCTGTTGTTGCTGTTGCTGTTGCTGTTCCTGCAGCTTCCGTACGGCCAGTTCCAGGTTGTAACGGATATCTTTTGAGGATTGATCGAGCTTCAGTGCTTTTTTATATGATTCGATCGCTTCGTTTAGTTCTTCGGCGGTGAAAAATGTGTTTCCCGCATTAAAATGAGCGGCGGCGGAATGCTCTTTGCTGTCAAAAGTATATGCCGCTTTTTCAAGTTCGTTGATTGCTTCATCCTTTTTATCGGTAGTTGAAAGCACAGTCCCGCGGTTAAACCTCAGTTCAGGTGAATCCGGCCTCTCCACAAGCGCCTCGGTAAAAAACTTTGTGCTTTCTTCGATGTTGTTTTCCTCGTACGATTCAATGCCTTTTTTATTTAGTTTCGAAGCTTTGTCCGCATGGGAATTCAATGGTAATGCCGGGATTAATATAAGTAATAAAATTATTAATAGTCTCATTATGTCTAACTCCGCATGTTTATTTCTTGACAGGATAACAGGAAAAAATCAATATATTCCAATTACGCAGAAGTCTTTATCTGTGATGCACGTCTTCTTTCACCCAGTGCAAACCAGATTAGCAGGAAAAAGAGTGAAAATCCCAGGGGTATTTGATATCTTTCCCTGAGACGTGATATCTTTCGTTCATGAATGTCGGTTTTATGCATCGTCCCCAACTCATCGATTATTGACTGGATATCAACTTCGCCGCTGACAGATCTCAAATAAGAGCCGTTTGTTTTTTTGGCAATGTTTCTGAGCGTTTTTTCATCGAGGCTTGTTTTAACGACATTTCCTTTGGTGTCCTTTTTGTAATACTCTAGCTGGCCCCCGTCGTTACGGATGGGAATAATCTCACCGCCCGTTGTACCGATTCCTATTGTAAATATCCTTATACCGTTGCTTGCGGCTCTTCTCGCGGCATAATCAGGATTGCCGGAAATGTTTTCACCATCGGTGAAAAGTATGATAAGCTGGCTTTCGCTTGCCGCTTCCGATCCCCTTTCAAGAAGTTCGATGGCGCCTGAGATAGCTAATTCAAGATTTGTTCCGGGGCTCGGAAGAATGCCGACATCGATATATTCAAGCATTGTCTTTGCCGCTCCGTAATCGGTTGTCAGAGGACACTGGACAAATGAATCTCCCGCAAAAGCGATTAGCGCAATCCTGTCACCCATTAAATTGTCGATGAGGCGGTTGATTTCGTATTTGGACTGCATTATCCGGTTTGGCTTTATATCCTCTGCGAGCATCGAGTACGAAGTATCGATGGCAATGACAATATCTATTCCCATCCTCTTTACAATTTCGGTCCTGGTTCCGAACCGCGGCTCTGTCAACGCAATTATAAGGAAAAACAAGCCGAACATATACGAAGCCTGACGGATTCTGCGTTTTTTTATACTTATTGAACGTGTCAGCGTTTCGTAAAGTTCCACCTGGGCGAAGCGGTTTCTATCTCTTTTGCCTTTTATATTCAATAACAGCCAGATAATTAAAACCGCCGGCAGCATAAGCAATAGCCAGAAAGCATAAGGATTATTATAAGCCATTTTTAATTATTACCCGAATTCAAAATTCGATTTATATATACCCATATAAAACAGCTAACTAACTGCTAACTAACAACTAATAATTAACTGTTATTCCGGCAAGTAATTATGCCTCATTGATAAATTGTATTCAATTCCGGTTTCTATGATAACCCCCTTTGTCCCCATATAAGGGGGGATGCCGAAAGCAGGGGGATCATCCAAATTCAATGGTATGCATCCTATTTAATTGCCATACCACTCATCACTAATAAAATCGTACTCCGTAAATCTAAAACAAATTTCCCTCTCAGGGCAGCCTCCTCAATAATGTCCTGTCAAACAAAAACGACAGAATTATCAAAAATAAGCCGGCCCTTAAAAAACCTTTATACATCTCGTCGTATTCAATCCATTCATTATAGTTTATTTTTGTCGTTTCCAGTTTGCCGATTTCATCATAAATCCCCTTGAGCTCACCGGTATTAACAGCACGGTAGTATTTGCCGCCGGTCATCTGCGCAACTTCCTTCAGGGAAGCTTCATCGATATGGGTTTCAGTCCAGACAATTCCTCCCTGCATGTTCATGGGCGCTCTGCCTTCCGTTCCGACACCGATAGTATAGATACGGATGCCGAGGGTCTTAGCCATCCTGGCAGCGGTTAAAGGATCAATATTTCCCCTGTTGTTCATGCCATCGGTCAGGAGGATAATAATCTTGCTTTTTGCTTCTGAATTGCGGAGTCTGTTTATGGATGTGGCGATGGAAAGGCCTATGGCAGTGCCGTCGTCAATACGTGATTCCCATGCGTTTTCGAGAAAAGAACCCAGAATGTTATAATCGAGAGTCAGCGGGCAGAGAGTAAAGCTCTGTGCCGCGAAAACAACAAGACCGATTCGGTCGCTGGTTCGATTCGAGATGAAATCCTGCACTACTTCCTTTGCCGCCTCGAATCTTGTCAGGGGATGGAAATCCAGCGCGGCCATGCTCGAAGATATGTCCAGCGCAAGGATTATATCTATTCCGAATGTTGTCCTTGACCGGAATTGTTTCCCGGATTGGGGACGGGCCATCGCCAGAATAAGGTATGCTATCGCTGTTGCGGCAATGCCCAGAGATATATAACGCTTGATTTTACCTATGCTTGAACCGGTATTTTTGAAAACCGAAATATCCGAAAAAATCATACTCGCATCGCTGCGGCCCTTATTCCGGAAGTGCATGAAAACTGTTATAGCCGGTATCACAAGTAAAATGAGCCATATAGGAGAGAAAAATTTATACAATTCCTCAATCCTTCCCGGATTGATCCGTTGAAGTTGCATTGGAAGTTTGAGATACTTTTAATTTAGCATCCTGCGCGGCGGAAGCTTCGGCTTCTTTTTTACTTTCAATTTCTGAAAGCATTGTTTTTACCGGCTCTAAAGCACGGTCGATTAATGATGAGGAAAGTTCGGTCGAAGGGTAGTATTTAGCAAATTTTACCCTGTCCGATTCTTCAAGTATCTCGCTTATAGAACTTTTTATCACAGTATCCTGATAATTAATGGTCAATGTATTTGTGATTTCAAAGGTTGTTTCATACATGGCGTCAAATCCCATTTTTCTGTGTATAAAACCGCGCATCGCGGTAGAAACAAGAAAATATAATTCCTTAATACGTCCTGATTCAGAGAGTTTTAATTTTCTGATATGTTCAAACTCACCGATTTCATCGATCGGCTTCATCGAAACAGGCTTTAATTTTTTCTTTCGGTATATGAGATATGCACATGTCAATGCCGTAATAAGGATCAATGAAGCGAGGACAATCAGCATCCAGAGAGGAATACCTTTCGAAGAAATTACAAACGGGCTTCGGTTAGGCTGGGGAGGCGATTCGGGATTTTCCACTACTCCGTTTACCGGAAATGTTATCGTATCGGACAGCACGCTCGCCGTGTCACCGTCAGCGCTGGTATATTGTACAATAAACGGGCCCACACGAAGCGAGTCGGGAGCAAAAACGTAGAGCAGGAAACCATAATGTTCCTTTATAGCGCCGGTACCCGTATTTTCTGTTTTTTTCCATTGTTTTGTAATATCGAACAATGGTGATGTACCGATATGATAAGGTTCGCTTGCCTGTACATCTGCGGGCATGATGACAGTACAGAATACCGATAGGGAATCGCCTATGGTAACCTGTGAAGTTGAAGTGTTTAACCGAATGGTTAAGCCATCATGCGTAGATGCAGTGGAAATCGGCGCCAACCCGAATATGATGAAAAACAATTGTAATAAATATATAGTAATTTCTTTCATAAACAATTAAGTATCGCCGAATACAGCTTCCAGGATTTTGTTTATGTCAGAAGTGATCGGTGATTTAGTGATGTATATTATAGGTGACTTGCTTGTTCTGAAATATGTATTCGGCTCTTCTTTTGTGAATGTATCGCCGAAGATTATTTGATCGAGCACAGTATCGTTGTAGTATGCGGTTATTTTTATCCTGAGCTTGTCGAGTCCGGCTTCCTTTATATCAGCTTCGGTGGGTTCGTAAGCAAAAAGACCGTGGATTAATATGTGACGGCTGCATCCGAATATCTTGTTTATTGTTTCAATCTTAATATTTTTATCAATGGGAGATACCACGCTCCATAACCGTTGAGCGTCCCTTACAAACATTATTGAATTAGTCCCGGTTTCGAGAACGATTTTATTCATGCCCTCCTTGCTGAATTTCATGGGATTTTTATCAATATACCATTCCGGTTTATAGGTCAGTGATGTTATAAGAGTGTTATCGAGCGAAAAAATAAGATTGTTGTCGAATTGTTTTGCATACCACAGATGTTTGGAGCCTAACTTCTCTAATTTTTTTCCGACAAGAATCATCTTGTCCGGCATTCCGAATTTAAGTGACACATTGAAAATCAAACTCGGTTCGTCGAGACCATATTGAGAAAGGTTTTCCGTATTTTCCTCGACAAGAGTGGTTTTTGCCGTATCGGAGAGCTGTTTTACCAGTTCCTTCATGTTTTTATCATCGCCGTTGAGGTTCCATGGATAAGTCATAATCCATGTGTAACCGTGATTTTCCATGACTATTCTCTCGTCATCGCCCCTGATAATTTCAACCGATTTGACATCTTCCTCGAGTATGTTAAGAACTGTTCTCGACCTGTAAGTCCTGGCAGGCCATTTCATCTTTGCGGTGAGCGATCTTTCAACTGTTAATACACGTTTTTCGGTTGCAAATTTAACATAGGTCATACTTCCATCCGGTGTTTCATTGCCGAGAAAAAGAGTATCCGGATCGCCGATATCATAATTCATAGCCATATAATAATCCGTATCTTCCAGACCGTAAACTTTAAGGTTCTTTGGCTTTTCATCAACGGTAATCAGTATTTCGCTGTCATTGAGTTTTCTGAAAAGATCATGTAATTCCTCACCTGATGCTTCGCTTTTTATAGGTTTTGTAATGTTCCAGATTCTTCCGATACTTCTTTCGAAATGTATGGAGGAATCAGGCCTTGCGAGGACGAAGTTTTTTATGTTGTCCAGCTCGAAACGTATCAGATGACGTTCCTTAGCTACCCTGTCTTTTCTTAGTTCTTCCGCCTTATAAACGAAATTGTAAACTAAAAAGCCAATGCCGATTACAGCTAACAGTGCAATTAACGATTTAAATAGTTTCATATTAAATCTCCCTCTCCCTCTATCGTTTTCGGTACCATACAATTATTCCAATCGCTAAAATTGCGAAAGGGAAGATTACCAATGAAAGCCAGGAAATCATACGTCTTTCCGACCTTGTTAATTCTACAGGTGTGAATACTGCAGAATGCGGTGTAATATTAAGAACTTTCTCATTTCTTGTTACCCAGTTTACCGTGTTGAGAAAGACATTAATGTTCGCCGGGAATTGTGAAACAAGTGTGTTGGTAATAAATCCGGCGCTCCCGAAGAAAGCCGATCTAACCATCTTTTTTGATGATCCTCTTGCCGAAGTTGAGTCAGGTACTATGGCTTCTATCTCGGTTGCGACTGCTACAACAATAGGCCCTTTTGTTTCGTTTTCATCACGGGTTGGTCTTTTACCCTGTCTGATTTCGGCGGCGGATTCCATATCTGTTTCCGCCCAGCTGTGCTCGCTTGATGCGAGAAGACGGGTATAGGTCATTTCACCGGACTGGCTTACCGGAATTATACTTCGAACACCGGGGAATACAATATTCTGGTTTGATAAATTCGCTGTAATGACTGATGGCTCCATAGGAGTGCATATAGGCGCTGTAGGACCTCTTTGCGTGGTCCTGTCGCTTGCAGTTTCATAGACAAAATCGTCACCGAACCGAAGGCCGTGCAAATCCATGACAGAATCTATATTTGGTTGTAATCCGGGTGAGATCATTAAAACAATGCTCCCGCCGAACTTCATATAGTTTCCGAGGCTCTTAGCCTCTTCCTCTGTAAAAGGTGATTTTGGGTCCGCAACTATGAGGACCGAACAATCAGGAGGAATATCCGGAGTTGCTTGAAGGTTTATGACGTCGACAAGGTAATTTTGATCCTTTAAACGGTTATAAGCAACAATTAAGCCGTCAGACGATTTATTTGCAATGCTATACTCGCCGTGCCCCACTGTGAAATATGCTTTTTTTTCCTGTTCGGTTACAATCCTGTAAAGCGCTATTGATATTTCACGTTCGGAATTACTTTCCCTCGGCGGCGGCGGATCGATTCGTGTGACTTTGTTGGGAGCCTCGAAAATAATGGTCCTGGGTAGTTCCACCGCATATTTTTTTGCGATATCAGGGCTCAAGAGAGGATCGATCATTTCGAATGATATAAGATCGTTTTTCTTTTTGTAAATGTTAAGCAGCATACTTATCAGATGCTGGTTTTTTTGTAAATAAAATGCTTTAATGTTAATTTTATAATCGATTTCCTCGAGAAGATTGAGGGTTTCATCCGATAGAGAATTAATTTTATTTCTCGTTACATCGAAAAAGGTTGTTTTGACTGCGAAAATATAATTGATCGATATAAGCACACCTAAAAGCGCAACTGCAAAAATAATCAAGCTGATACCGTGCTTAAGCAGTTTTGATAAGGCTAATTTTGTAAGATTTGATTTTTTACCCTGCATATTTATTGCCTCCACCTTGCTGATTCAACACTCATACCTGTCAGGGTCAACCAGAATATGGTCATAGACAGATAATAAACGATATGTTTTATTCCCACAAATCCCCTTGTGAACGATTCAAGGTGCTCGGGCAGAGAAATATATGCCACAAAGTCATTAAAGGGGTAATTGAAAAACTGAGCTGAAAAAATTAAAATCCAGAGTCCCAGAATAATCGATAAGGATATTACTGCTGCAACGATCTGGTTTTCTGTCAGCGAACTTGCAAACATGCCGATCGGAATGATTGCGGCACCAAACAGTAATGTACCACAATACGATGCGATAACAGGCCCCAGGTCAAGCTGCCCTTTTGACTGGACAGCAGCGATAATCATAAATGAAACCGTAAAAAGCACCATTAACGTATAGATAGTAAAACAGGAAAAGAATTTTCCCAGTAAAATCTGTGTCGTCGTAATCGGCGAGGTCATCAGAAGTTCCATTGTACCGCTCTTTTTTTCCTCTGCAAAAAGACGCATGGTCAGCAGGGGGATTATCAATAACAAAATAAAATTCATGTAATTGAAAGTCTGGAGCGTAACAAGGTTCACATTGATGAATCTTATACCGGTGTCCCCGTAATCCCATTTGTATCTCAATAGGCGCATGCTTTCAGTCGCAAATTCGAAAAAGACGTTTTTAAACATATTGCCGGTAACAAATATGAAAACCGCCGAAATAATATAAAATATTTGTGATGAAAAATAGCTTTTCAGCTCTCTAATATATACAGCGAAAAAGTTTCTCATGTATATGTTCTCCGTTAGATTGCTTAATTCATGGTTACATTGATAAATATCTGCTCGAGAGTCAAAGATATATATTTCAATTCGAGAAGTTCAAGATTTTCTTTTATAATTGTTTTTGCAATTTCCGGCCGCACATCGATCGTTGATTTTGATATGATCTTGTACCGCGTGTTGTTTTCCGGCGAGATTTCTTTTTCGACTTTCTTTACGCCTTTAATTTTTTCAATCACTGAACGAATATTTGAGGATTTTCCGCGGAATTCCACTATCACTTCCTCGTTTTTCGGGAGAATAGCTCTAAGGTTTTTCATAGAATCCTCGGCAACCAATTTACCGTCGTTTATGATGATTAACCGCTCGCAGGTCATCTCCACTTCAGGCAGGATATGTGTTGAAAGAATAACTGTGTGATTGCCGCCGAAACCCTTAATAAGGTTACGGATTTCAATGATCTGGATAGGATCAAGCCCGATGGTCGGCTCATCGAGAATAAGTATTTTTGGATTATGCACCATTGCCTGGGCAATGCCGACTCGCTGGCGGTATCCTTTTGAAAGTGAATTGCAGTAAGCTTTGTAATACTTTTTCAGCCCGCATTTTTCCACTACATAATCTACACTGTCCTTGATTTTCCTGCCGCTTACTCCTTTTATTTTTGCGGTAAATTCAAGATAATCCTTTACCGTCATGTCAAGGTAAATAGGGGGATGTTCAGGTAGATACCCTATAAGTTTTCTTATCTCGAGCGAATCATTGAAAATATCCATACCATCAACTTTCACCGATCCTTCGGTCAGCGATAAAAAACCGGCAATTATTTTCATGGTAGTTGATTTGCCGGCACCGTTCGGCCCCAGAAATCCTAATACCTCGCCTTCATTTACCTTAAAGGATAATTTGTCAAGAGCAATTTTCGTCCCGTAATATTTGGTCAGATCTTGTACTTCGATCAATGTGCTCCTCCTAACTGATTCTTTATATTGAGTTTTTTATAATGTTTTATTGACAGGATTACACCAAAATACTAAAAATCGATTCTTTTATCTGCGTCCGATGTAATTTCCTGTTTTTTTAAATTCAAATTTTAAAATTTATATACAAATTATAGTATTATTATCCTTTTATCCTGTAAATCTTATTGATCCTGTCTGAAAAAAAGTACTAAAATGGCGGTTCATTTTCAATTTCGGAAAATATCTTTTTTGCATTGTCAACCTGATCGTGAGTTCCCATTATGTGTAATCTTACTGCTCCTTCGGCTCCTCTTATACCGCCTGCGGCAATCTGGTAGGCATCAGCACCTGTAAGTATCTGTATCGCCTCGATTTCTGTTATTATAATACCGGTCATCGGCATGAGAGTGTTACCCGGGTTTTCTTCCATACTGTTTGATGATATCCGTATGATATCGGCGGAAATTTCTTTTTCGAGCCCCACAGGAATTACCAATTTGATTTTCTTGCCGTATATGGGTCCCCATAATCCGCCGACAGTTCCGCCTGCAGGATGACCCACCAGGCATCCGGCAACTTTCTTCTCATAGTTCAATGCGTTTGCACCTTTTATGATGACATCTCCGGGGCTCATGTTTTTTACTGCCTCGTTAACAGTCTCCCCATCCATGTGAATTTCACCCTTGCGGATAATTATGTCATGAATTTTTGCACTGGGAGCTTCAATTTTCGGCGATGGATTCGCAGGCAGAGACAATCCGGTTGTATATGAAAAGTTCTCCAGATTATATTCCAGAAATTCCTCCGCAACATAAGAACATGTTGTTCCACGGCAAATTCCGATATTGCCGGTGTTATACGCAGTTTTAACTGCGGGGTGATTTTTTACTCCGCGGGCTATAAGTCTTTTAGACTGCGCAGCTGTCAGGACGGTTTCGATTTTCATTGGTTGAATTCCCCGGCTATATATTCAAGATTCAAGATTGATGATTCACCTTTCACCTGAACTTTCTCATACGTTTTTTAAAGAACCGTATTAACTCGTCTTCGTAGGATTTTCCCGTTCTCAGTGATATCTGGTCTAATCCGCTGCGTTTGAACAATTCCGATAACTCTCTCTTTTTCTCCTGCATATAAACCCAGTAATTTTTCCTTGTTGTTTTTGAAGAGGTGTCTACATAACAAATCTCACCGGTTTCGGCATCCTCAAACACAATCACACCTGAATCACTGAGCGCCTCCTCACGTTCATCTCTTATGATAATTGCTATTAAATCATGTTTACGGGCAGTTACACTGAGAGCTTTTTCAAATCCGGTGTCCATGAAATCGGATATAAGGAAGATAATCGCCTTCCTTTTCAGCATGTTGTTGACATGTTCTATCGCCGCAGTAATGTTGGTACGTTTGCCCTGCGGTTTAAAATAGAGAATTTCACGAATTACACGCAGTACATGCTTCTTGCCTTTCTGCGGCGGAATGTACAGCTCGATGTGATCGGTGAATATTATCAGGCCTACACGGTCTTTATTTTTTATGGCTGTGAAGGCCAGCACTGCCGATACTTCGGCTGCAAGTTCTCCCTTAAGTGTGCCCCGGCTGCCGAAAACCCCGCTTCCGGAAGCGTCCACGATGAGCATAACGGTCAGTTCACGTTCCTCATCGAATGTCTTTATATATGGCTCTCCAAACCGCGCAGTGACATTCCAGTCAATTAAGCGGATGTCGTCACCGATACCGTATTGCCTGACCTCGGCGAATTCTATTCCTCTGCCCTTGAAAACCGAATGATATTCCCCGCTGAACACATCGTTAACAAGCCGTTTTGTCCTCAGTTCTATTCCCTTGACTTTTTTAATAATTTCTTCAGGAAGCATATGTTATAACCATGTTGCGTTTATATAAATAAAAAAACTATTTACGATTATTGACGATTGACGAATAAAAGACGGAATACGGGAAAATGAAAAAATCGTAAATCTAAAATCGTAAACCAGTATTTTCGTATTAACATGATGATATGCAATTACTCGTGATCTGTAAAATTGCATTTTAATTGTATTTTGAGGTTATGGTACTTTTACGTTTTCGAATATTTTCCTTATAATATTATCCGTTGTTTTTTCCTCTGCCTCTGCCTCGTAAGAGAGGATAATTCTGTGACGCAGTACATCTGCACCTATGACTTTTACATCCTCGGGAGTAGCATATCCCCTTCCTCTCAGGAATGCGTGGGCTTTTGCCGCAAGCGAAAGATATATCGATGCCCGCGGAGAAGCGCCGTATTCTATCAGGTCCGATAATTCCCCGATGCCGCTTTCGGATGGGTTTCTTGTTGCAAAGACTATGTCCAGGATATACTGTTTCAGCTTTTCATCCATATAAATTGTATTGATGACTTTACGTATGTTTATTATCTGGTCAGGTTGAATTACCGGTTTAATCTCTTCCGGGCTTTTCGATACGAATCTATCCAGTATTTTGAATTCTTCATTTTTTGTGGGATAAGTTACAAGGACTTTAAGCATGAACCTGTCAACCTGTGCTTCCGGCAGGGGATAAGTGCCCGCCTGCTCGATAGGGTTCTGGGTTGCGAGTACCAGGAACGGATCTTTCATCGGATAGGTGGTGTTTCCGATGGTGACCTGATGCTCCTGCATGCATTCGAGAAGAGCGCTCTGTACTTTTGCAGGGGCACGGTTTATCTCATCGGCAAGAATTATGTTGGTGAAAATCGGCCCTTTCTTCGGGATAAACTCGCCTGTTTTCTGGTTGTAGATTAATGTGCCGATAAGGTCGGCAGGAAGAAGATCGGGAGTGAACTGTATACGCTGGAAACCTGCGTTTATTGCGGATGCCAGAGTGCTTACTGTGAGCGTTTTAGCAAGCCCGGGAACACCCTCTAAAAGTATATGGCCGCCGGTGAACAGCCCGATGAGCAGACGTTCGACCATTATCTCCTGACCTACAATAACTTTTTTAATTTCAGATGTCAGATGTTTTACAATAGAGCTTTCAACTACTATTTTTTCATTGAGAGATATTATGTCCTGCTCCAAAGATAATCCTCCTCAATATTAATTCAACCATGCATGATATTATAAAGGTTTACTTCACAATTTTTGAACTTTGGGTATTTGATTCTTTTTCCCCGGTCAATTCAAGTTCTTTCACTATCGACCATTCTTCCACCGGGATATTAACGTTTTCGAGAAGAATTTTCGCCGAAATAGTAAGTTCCGAATCCGGGTATGTTTTAATGAAATTATTAAAAATATCCGTAGCTTTTTCCGTTTCTTGCAATTCTTCGCAATATATGTATCCCAGTAAAAATTCTGCTTTGTATGCTTCCCTTGATTCAGGGTATTTTTCAATAAGCCTTTCAAATACGCCGATTGCTTCTGCGTAATTTTTCTGGCTGTGGTAAAGAGTAGCAGTGGCGAGAACTACTTCGGGAGCGCGGGGATCATCCGGGAATTTCTGCTCAAAAAGTATCAGGTTTTCCAAACCATCGCCACGTGTTTTTTCATTATTTATTAATCTCTTGCCATCTGTGTATAGATCATCGGCATCGTTGCCGCAGCCAGACAGTAACATGATAAATTGCAATAGTAT
>SDBV01002427.1_pt1 | contig 27842 bp, 25 predicted proteins | sample 2277081 | NCBI WGS metagenome assembly SDBV01 (sample SAMN10402039, study PRJNA504765) | marine sediment metagenome | isolation source: marine sediment core GS10_PC15, 223 cmbsf | place: Arctic Ocean: Southern Knipovich Ridge | collected 2010 | reverse complement strand
AGCATCAGCACGATCGCAAAGCCCTTGATCTCTTCGGAGGCTACCATGTAAAGTATCAATGCAACGAAGAACGTAGTGATATTGGCATCGAAGATGGTCCGAAGTGCTCTCTGGTAACCGTTTGCGATCGCGTTCCGCAGTGACGAACCTCGCATCTGTTCTTCGCGAATACGCTCGAAAATAAGAACATTAGCATCGACGCTCATGCCGATAGTCAGGATCAAACCCGCGATTCCCGGTAGCGTAAACGTAGCTCGCAGCATTACCATCAAAGCAAGGATGAACAGGATATTCATCAGCAGGGCGATACCAGCTACGAAACCGGCTAACAAATAATAGATCAACATAAATACTGCCACTGCCGCCAATCCTATAAGACCGGCGTAGATGCCCTTATCGCGGTTGTCGGCACCGATCATGGGGCCGATACTCTTCTCTGACGTAGGAACGTCGCTCAGCCTCGCCGGGAACGAGCCTGCGTTGAGTTTATTAACCGTATCTTCCACCTCAGCTTGCGTAAACTGGCCGGTAATGATACCGCTTGAGCGTATCGGCTCATTAATATTCGGTGCCGTAATAGCCGCCCCGTCGAGCAGAATACACAGAGGTCTGCCTGTGTTTTTCTTTGTAAGGTTATAAAAGAGTCCTGCTGCGATCTCGTTATGTGTAAATCCGATGGACCTTCGTCCCATCCGGTCGACAGTCGGGTAGGCCCTTTTTAATTTCCACTTCTTTTCGCTGCTCTTTAGCATGGTCTCGTCTTTTTGATTGCTCGCAAGAACATAGGCTGTTTCGCCAAAGAGCCCAGTAACTGCCCCACCGGCTTTCCATGTCTGAGGGTCCTCGATCTCTGCCCAGATATACTTATTAGTCGAAGCCCGTTTTGGCCCCATCGTCTTAAGCCTGTCGACATAAGCGGCAAGCTCATCGGCGTTGGCCTGGGCGTCCTCGGTGGTTGGCAGTATTCTGAACTCAAGGACACCAGCTCCCTTGAGCATCCTCTTTAGGTCTTCAGGGTCATCAAGCCTTCCGCCGACTTTCTTGTATTCTGCATTGGCTGCGACAACGGCATCGATTTTCTCGGCTCTATTGGCAAACTTGGTCTTGAGTTCTTCGATAGCCGTATTACGCTGGGTCGAATCCTCAGGCAGGTCAAGTATATCGGTAAGCTGATTGATATTGAGATTAAGTTCCGCTAACTTAAGCGATGCATTCTTATATTGGATCGATTCGCCAGTGGCCGGTTTGGCAAGGGCATTGACAACATCAAACCATTTACCGTAAACGGCAACATATTTACCAAGTAGTTTCCTGGTCTCGGATTCAACGAATGGTAATATCGATTCCTTTTCCTCGGGTTTATTGCGGGTAACATATTCGTCGATCGTTTTGGTCAAGGCTTTCTTATCAAGTTTCGACCACCCAAGCAGACTCCTCTCGACACTATCGGCGTTAAGACCGGCTGAGGCGATTTTTTCCTTGATCTGGCCCATCTCCTCCTCAAAAGATTCCCGCTGGTCCGATTTTACCTTGAATGCATCGTATGTTGCCGCAAGATCTTTAAGTATTGTGTCCCTTTCCGGGGAACCGCTGGCAAATTCATCGAAGGTTTCCTGCCGCTTGTCCTTGGACTCATTGAGTGCCCGTTTGACCTTCATCAGATTGACATTTTCATTTGCCAGCGCGTTAAGCGCTTCTTCATAAGCTTCCCGTTTCTGGCGGGTATCTACGCTTGACAGCGGAAGAAGTATTTCAATACGCGTATCACCCTGCGGACGCATCAAGACATTGGCCACATGCATAGGATCGATACGTTTGAGCAGTATCGGTATCATATTCTGTGCAAGATTCTTCTTCTCTTCCGGCGCTAAACCTGTAGTGTCAATGTCATAGATAAGGCTCGTACCACCCGCAAGGTCAGGACCCTGCTTGAGTTTATCCTGAGGCGGCCACACCAGAAAAAATGCAAAAACAACTAAGAAAAGAATTAAAACTATCTTCCATATCTGATTCTTATTCATATTCTTGTCCCAAAAAAAGTTTTTATGATTCACTAAATATTATTGAATGGTTAATCGTTTTCTTTCGACACTTTTCTGCTGATAGCACCCGGCGTCACCTTTATTTTCGTATTGTTCGACTCGTCGATCTTAAGCGTTATCTCGTCGTCTTTTACATCGATTATAGTTCCGAGTATGCCGCCGATCGTCTGGACCTTGTCATTTCTCTGCAGCGACTCTACCATTTGTGCGTGCTGCTTCTGTTTTTTCTTAGGTCCCCTGAAAATAAACAGGTACATTATCGCTATCATCACAAAAATAAATATCATATTGGTCGAAAACCCTTTCTTCGGCGGCAGAGTTTCACCGTCGGCAGTCGTTGCCTGACCCTCTTGAATAGTGCCGCTTTCCATGCTCTCGCCTTCGGTTATGTCCTGAGAGACGATCTCACTTTCGTCGCCCGCTTGGGCCAATATCCACAACTTGCTCATACAAATATCCTTCCGTTTAGTTTGATTTTATAAATTCATCCGCCCACTCGGCAAATGTATCGTCTTCAATTCTCGTCTTTATCTCTGTCATCAACTTCTGATAAAACGTAATATTGTGCATTGACAGCAGGATCGGACCGAGCATTTCTCCGACATTGAAAAAATGCCTCAGTGCTCCTCTGCTGAAATTCTCACAGCAATAGCATTTACAACCTTCTTCCACGGGCCCGGCGTCATCGACATGTACGCTGTTTCGGATCTTCACGGGTCCGTTTTTCGTGAACGCAAATCCGTTCCTGCCGTTTCTCGTTGGTAGAACACAGTCAAACATATCAACGCCGGCCCTGACTGCCGCTACAATATCCACAGGCATCCCTACGCCCATCAGGTACCTCGGTTTATTTTTCGGCAGCAGCCCGGCTGTATGGATCGTCGTCCGTATCATGTTATCATGTCCTTCACCGACACTCAATCCACCTATTGCGAAACCATCAAAGCCGATCTCGCGCAGCTTTTCCACACAAAACTTTCGAAGCTCAAGGTCTATCCCGCCCTGAGCAATACCGAACAACAACTGCTTGTTGTTACTATGAGCTTCCTTACAAAGCTTCGCCCAGCGAATCGTTCTCTCAACAGCCTGCTTAAGCTGTTTCGTCTCACAGGGAAACGGGGTACACTCGTCAAAGCACATGATCACATCCGCTCCAAGCCGATTTTGTACTCTCGTCGCGGTCTTTGGATCGAGAAACATCTTTGCTCCGTCGACATGGCTGGAAAATTCTACACCATCGTCGCCGACTCGGTTCAGTTGGCTCAGCGAAAACACCTGGTAACCGCCGCTGTCGGTAAGTATTGGTCCGTCCCAGCCCATCAATCCGTGCAAGTCGCCAAGGGCCTCGACAACTTCGGCGCCCGGTCGTATCATCATGTGATACGTATTGGCAAGTATCATCCCGGCACCGGTTTCTTTAAGCTGTTTCGGCGTCAGTCCCTTAACGGATCCTCGCGTACCGACAGGCATAAACACTGGTGTTTCGACCACACCGTGTTCGGTCATTAGCTCTCCGCGTCTCGCCGAGCAGTTACTCGCACTGGCAATTAATTCAAATCTGTCCATACTCTTTGTCGCCTCATGCCCGATACACCATGTCATTCCCGCGCAGGCGGGAATCCACAATTAATAGCATCCGCCACAGGCGGTTTCCTCATGTCAGTAAAGCTTTTCGATTTTCGAGCCCACATAGTAATGGCCAAGGATATCTTCAGCCGACTTGCCCTTGCGCGCCATCCCTTCGGCGCCGCACTGGCACATTCCTACGCCATGGCCGAATCCTTTACCGTCAAGAAATCTGAACTTGCCCTTTTTCTTAACTATTCGGCACATCATACTTTTGATCCTCAGCCCGCTCGGATCGATAGTCAGTCGAAGATCTTCGCCTCTCAGGGTACCGTTCTTGCCATTTTTACCGATAAGTTTCACGGAAACGACCCTGCCGCTGCTGTCCTGTTGCGATTCGATCGACTCGATCTGGCCAAGCCTTTTCAGCTTCGGATAGTTAGCGATTATCTTATCGCTGACCTCTTTGGCATCGTATTCGATCGTCCGCCAGCGATAGTAACCTTTCTTTGCCACTTTCCGGCAGTATTTGCACCTAACGGATACCAGAGATGTGAAACCTTTGCCGAATACCTCTTTGCTGCTGGCACTGTTTCCGCCGCAAGTTGAACTGTAAAACGTCGGAAACATCTTTTCGTCGCCTTTGCTGTCCTTACAGACCAGCACTTTACCTGCGGTTTGACGGATCGCCGTCCATACCGTTTTGGTCTCAGCCGCTACCCCACGGTAGACCTGATGGGCCTGTGTTCCTTTAACGTCCCACCGGCGGTCTTTACCGGAATCCATCTTAGTATAAAGGCAGTACGTTCTCGCCGCGATCGCCTGTGCCTTTAAAGCTTCGCTTTCCCAGTAGCTTGGCATCTCGGCTCCCACTACACCTGCAAGGTACGATTCCACAGGAACAACATTGATCGCGTCAAAGCTTTTGCTGTCGCGATTGGTGATCAGTCTCAGGTTGCCTCTATATTGTTTTCCATTCAAACTGAAAACAAAAGGCGTATCCGGCTGCAAGGTTACCTCTTCACCGAAAACCTGCTGCCCGACTCTTACTTTGCCGTCTGCGACACTGACAGTCATCGTTCCTGGGCCTGCGCTAAAAACAGCTTCTGTCCCATTCGGCTTATCGACCAGGCTAAAGCCCGATTCGCACGAAAGCCTGCATTCTTTAATATTGTCAAAGAGCAACACCCGTACCCAAAGATGCTGAGCCAAACTCATCCCCGGTGTCGGGTCCATTATCTTACGTCTTTCGCATCCGGAAAAACCGCAAATAAATACAACAACGATTGTCCAGACTAATAAGGTATTTCTTCTTTGCAAATTGTTTGCCGCCGCTGAATTAAATCGCCTGCTGGCGGAAACGGACCACATTGTTTGTTTGCTGGCCAATGTTTCTACTCAAGCGTCCGCAAACTTGCCCCGTATACAGTAAGGCGTTCCTGTATCTCATGTAGACTCGTTACGCCAAAATTCTTACAGCCTAAAAGTTCGGCTTCGGTCTTACTGACCAGGTCGCCGACAGTACGCAAGCCGAGCTTTATCAGTGCCCGCTTGGCACGTACCGACAACTCAAGATCCTCAATAGGTTTGGCCAGAAGCTCTTCATTTAGTCCCTCACTATTGTCTGGGTTGTCTTCGCCTTCTGTCGAGGCGCCAAGTGTCAGGCCCTTTAAGTCGAGGATCTCCTTGATTTCGTCAAGAGATGTTTCGCCGAAATTCTTATAGGACAAAAGCTCTGATTCGGAAATTCGTAACAGATCGCCTAACGTGTATATTTTCATCTTTTTCAAGCAGTTCCTGCTGCGAACGGAAAGTTCAAAATCGGTCAGTGGTATTTCAAGAGTCTTGTTATGTCTGTCTCTGCGTTTCGCCTTCTCCTCATCGTAGTACATCACCTTGGAGCTTTCGATGTCCTCATAGAAAAGCAAAGCCCGTTTATGGTTTGGATGCGATCTCAAAACTGTCTCAACGCATAATGCGGCTCTGTCGTAATCACCGACGTCTTCATACAAAACCGAAAGATTAAGAAGTCCGTTGACATGAACAGGTGTAGATTTTGCGAGTTGCTTGTAATAATCCATTGCGGCATTGTCATCGCCGCGAAGATCACACGCGAAAGCTAGTTGGAACATCGAGTTCCTGTGACTCGGATCCAACTCGACGGCGATCTCATAGTTGGCGATAGCTTTGTCATAAAGACCCTGTGCGTCTTTGAGCCTGCCAAGTTGGAAGTGGTATTCTGCACTTACATTCTTGAAGTTGGCGCAGCTCTTAAGTGACTTTTCAGCCTTTGCTGTTTCTCCCGACCTTGTGTATGTATCTGCTTTTGCCAGTGCAACCATCAATGAATCCGCCTGACTTTTAGCTGCTTCGCCAAAGTTCTCGATCGCTTCGTCATACTGGCCAAGCATACCTTTAGCATAGCCGAGGTACATGAATTTTTCTTTGCACTTGGTGGCTTTGCTGAGGCTTTTTAAAGCTTCGCTGTACCTGCCCAGAATAAAAAGACCGATACCAGTTTGCAGGGCCTTGCCATTGCCGGCATCGACTTTTTCGGCGAATGCGATGCGGTTCATTTCACTGGAGTTGACGGTTTCCGAAAGTGTTTTTATCTCTTCGAAAGACAACATCTGGCTACCAAACAGATCAACGTCGGTTTTTACAGTAGAATCCATTGTATTATGCTCCTTTTATAAAGCGTTTTTCTTTTTCACTACGATTGCAAAAATGCCGTACTTGTTTGCAATGCAAATTCCCTTGCGGCACTCGATATATTCAGTTTAATAAGTTTCGAAAAAATCAGATAAACAACACAGTATAGGGAACTTGCTGCGATTTGCAAATAAATTTTCGCCCTCGTGGGCCAATCGCAGATCATACGAGATAAAACATCTTTTATTTCTTATAAGCTGCTTTCGGGTCATAGACCTTTTCGGCGATCAATTCAAGCCCGCTGTCACTTCCGCTTTGCAGTGCCCGGTAGAAGCATGATTGGTATCCGACGTGGCACTGGCCCTGATCGACAGTTACTTTTAGTATCAGGCAATCCTGGTCGCAATCAACGAGAATCCGCTCCACTTTCTGCACATGTCCGCTTTCTTCACCCTTACGCCACAATTTTTGCCGTGATCGGCTAAAGAAAACCGCGTTCCCCGAATTAATGGTAAGTGCCAGTGCCTCTGCGTTCATATACGCTACCATCAGAACCTCTCCGCTGGATGAATCCTGTGATATGGCGGTAATCAGGCCATTGCTGTCAAATTTTGGTAGGAATTCCAAGCCTTCCTCAATATTTTTATTTGCACTCATATCTACATCCTTCCGATATATGTTATTATTAGAGGAAATGGTTTTACACTGGATCCTTGTCAAAAACAAGTTTTTTAAGGAAATCTAATTGCCAGAGCCCCAAAAAATACCAAAATCAAAGCATATCTCCACATTTTTGCGAATATCCGTTGCCCTCATTGCCATTTATTTCGCCTTCAGAAACCAGAATCTGCCCGAGATCGGCAAGACTATCTTAACATTAAACCCATTGGTTTTTGTCACCGGCCTGGTCATTTTTATACTCGCTCAATTGGTTTTCGTCCTCCGCTGGTGGATGCTGCTAAAGGCCCAAAGGATCGATATACCCTATATAATAGCTGTCAGGCTGCATTTTATAGGACTGTTTTACAACAATTGCCTCCCGGGTTCCGTAGGCGGGGATCTGCTCCGAGCAGGATATGTCAGCACTCATACGGATAAAAAAGTAGAAGCCGTCCTGAGTGTCTTTTTTGACAGAGCCATTGGCCTTGCCGGTACGATCACTATGGCCGTGGTTTTCTTTTGGATCATAGCTCGACAGGATCAGTCCTTCACTATGGAAATGGCCCAAAAAACCGCAAATGGACCGCTACCGGCTTATTTAAAGCCGCTTTTACTTATCGTGGCAGCTATTTTTGCAGTTGTCGTTGTCGCCTTTTTGGCAACGAGATCGGGCCGGTCGAAATTGCTTTATGTTCTTAAGGTTATTGAAGATAAGGGGTTAGCTCTGATCAAAAAGGCTTTTATGGCTGTTGTCCTCTATTGCAAGAAGCCGCTGGTCCTGATCACGGCAATATTGCTCACGGTTATTTGCCAGGCATTGAGCATATACAGCTTCTATTTGGTTTGCAAGGGGATGCAGATTGAGGTATCAATAATATATTACTTTGCATTTTTCCCGATTTCCTGGGTCATTGGCGTTATACCGATCAGTGTTGGCGGAGCCGGGATCATGGAAGGAGCCCTAAACACCCTTTTTGGGAAAGTTGCAACAGTTTCAAGTGGTCACGAGGCTATTCCGGGCCTGATACAGCGGGTAATTTTCCTCACAGCCTCTTTGCCGGGCCTTATAATACATATAAAAGGACACCATTTACCGGCAAATACTGGCAAAAAACAGGATTTTTCTGTTGACTGTCAGTAGATATTCGCTTAGAATCTATTATGTGCTTTGGGGCACATACTATTTGAATTTATTCCACATGGCCGCGGGTGTCGATGTGGGAACATAATATTTTACGACTATGCACAAAGGATTGTGGTTAGCAACCATAGTAATGGTGACAATTTGGTGCGCATTTGTTCGCGGATGAAATGTTATGTGAAGAAACGTAACTTATGAACAGCATGTAAGACATATCCACTGAATATTATGCAGGCATTTAAGAACTTTAGAACGTATTTTTTTAGGGGCATGGCGGCGCTTCTCCCCACGATCCTCACTATCTGGATATTTATGCAGTGCTACGTCTTCGTCCAGGCAAACATCAGCCAGCATCTAAACCGCGGTGTCGTATTTGTTGTAGTAAAGGTAATTAACTGGTACCCGCAGGTTACTGAAGAGCAAAAAATAAACTTTGCTATTGAAAAGGAACCGAAACTATTAGGTGATCAGAATGCACTCGCCGCTCGCATACAGGACGAAGATATAATTTTCGATACGCGTATACAGGTTGCCGAAGAATTCTGGGTTCATGGACGAGGGCAGATAACAGGATTTCTCATCGCCCTGATCGGGGTCTGTTTCATCGGAGCGTTCCTTGCGAGCGTGGTCGGAAAAACGCTCTGGAGATTCTTTGAAAAGGCTCTGATGAATGCTCCATTGATTAAAAAAGTGTACCCGTATATTAAGCAGATAACGGATCTCGTTCTTGCTAAGAAGGAATTTTCTTTTAATAAGGTCGTAGCTATACAGTATCCAAGGAAGGGACTCTGGTCCATTGCTATGGTTACCGGCTCCGGCCTCAAAAAGATTTCCGAAGGCAAAGAAAGAGAGTTCCTGACGGTCTTCGTACCGAGTTCACCGACACCTTTTACGGGATATGTAATAGTTACGCCCAAAGATGAGGCAATAGAGATGGAGATGTCCATCGAAGAAGCGTTGAGATTTACGATTAGCGGCGGCGTGATAACACCCGCGGACCGAGAGGCTTTTCAGGCAAGAATGAACCAGAATTAGGCCAATGACGTATTATTACAATAACAATTGTGTTTATTAAACGGAAGGAGTCATAAATGCTTTTTACAATTACTGGTAAACACGTCGAAATAACCGATGCCATCCGAACCCACGCACAGGAAAAGACCGACAAGCTGCCGAGATATTACAACAGCATCAATCAGGTGGAGGTCATAATAGAAGGAAACGATGGCGGAAGCCCAAGTGTTGAGATTATCGCAAGGGCTGAACACAGCAACATATTCATTGCTAAAGAGTCAGGTGAAGACACATATGCCTGCATAGATATGGCTGTTCATAAGATTGAAAGACAGCTTAGAAGGAAGAAAGAAAAACAGAGGAATAACAAGCACATACATGGTATGGAAAAGTCAGTTGACCTTTCTGAAATGGATGAGCAGGAAGAGGTCGCATAACCTTTATCCAGGCGGCAGTTCTAAAATGTAACCACACTGGTGCTACAGTGCGGGCGGTTTATATGGAGTGACTGCTATTAGATTTGACCGTTAATATGCGACAGCAGATACAAAACAAATAGTTAATTATAGACACGGGGACTTGTTGTCCTGAAAAGATATTAGGAGTAGAAATGAGGTTATCGGATATTGTTTGTAGTGCCGCTGTGATTTCAGAGTTGGAGGCATCTGATCGCGATGAGGTGATCATCGAACTTGTTACTGCTTTAGCCAAAGCCGGAAAGATCGATCAGAACAAATGCAAGACTATTGCAAATGCTGTAATAGGAAGGGAAAATGACGCCAGTACCGGTATCGGCAAGGGTGTCGCGGTCCCTCATGTGAAACACAAAGACATAAAAGAGGTTATAGCTGCTGTGGGATGCAAGAGTGATGGCATTGATTTCTCTTCACTTGACAAACAGCCTGTTTATTCGGTCATACTGCTATTAAGCCCTGCCGCCGATCCTGATAAGCATCTTCAGGCAATGGAGAATATCTTTAAAAATCTCCAAAAAGATGACTTCAGAAGTTTTTTGCGACAGGCCCGGACCGAACAGGATATTATAGAAGCTATAAAATTTGGAGATGAATAATTAAGGCTGCGGGCACCTTTTCATCTGATATTTATTTTGGAGAATAAATCATTGCCGGGTAATATCTCAGAAATAGAACTTGAGATAAGAAATGCTGATGGTCTGCACATGCGCCCGGCGATGCAGTTTGTTGATATAGCCAGTAAGTTTGCCGCTGATATTAAGGTTACTAACGGCGATACTTCGGTCGATGCCAAAAGCATAATGCACATGACGATGCTCGCTGCAACCTGTGGAACAAAACTTACTGTCAGGGCAGAGGGCACTGATGCCCAACAGGCTACTGATGCGTTGCGGGAACTGGTGGAAAAGAAGCTGTTTGGTGAACCGGCAAAAAAAATGGCTGGTGAAAACTAATATGGAAATAAGAAAAGGAATTGCGGTTTCACCGGGTATTGCGATTGCAAGCCCTCTAATTATCGATTCTAAGGATTACAGGATACCCAGAAGGTCCATCCTGCAGTCACAAAGAGCCGATGAGATAAAAAAGGTGCGCGATGCCTTTGCAGGTGCCATTGGCCAGTTAACTGAACTCGAAGCTGCTTCAGGCATAGACCAGGGTAATATAAAAGATATCTTCGCCGTCCATCTGCGTTTTCTCCGTGACAAAAGTTTCAGAAAGAGGATCACTGATTTTGTGAAGAACGAGTTGGTTACCGCTGAGTATGCAATATCTATCATTCTACGGGAGATCGCGGCGCATTTTGCAAATATGGATGACCCTTACATTAGCGAGCGAGCCGCGGATATTTTCGATATCGAGAAACGTCTGCTCACTCAGCTTCTCGGAAAGATACGCGAGGACGTCGACCACCTTCGCAAAGAAGTGGTCATCGTAGCGCACGATTTGACCCCCACCCAGACTGCAAGTTTCAATAGAACTTTCGTTAAGGGCTTTGCCACTGATGCAGGCGGAAGAACAAGTCACACAGCTATCGTCGCAAGAACCCTTGGCATACCTGCTGTCGTCGCACTGGAAGAAGTTACCGCAAGTGTAACCTCCGAGAGTATAGTTATTATAGACGGCAATCATGGCGTTGTTGTTATTGACCCCGATGAAAGTACCCTCGAACAGTATCGCCAGCAGGCACGTGATTTCCTGCATCTCGAACATGAACTCGATGCGTTGCGGGACAAACCGTCGGTTACAAGAGACGGCATAGCGATATCGCTTTTAGGAAACATAGAATTCCCCGACGAAGCCGAAGAAACACTGCAAAAAGGTGGCATGGGAATAGGGCTTTATCGCACAGAATTCCTATATCTTTACAGCGGCACCGAGCCTACCGAAGAGGATCACTACGATGCGTACGTCGAGACCATCCAAAGATTCAAAGGTCAACCCGTTGTGATCAGGACCATGGACTTAGGTGGAGACAAGCTGCCGTATTCAGCACGTCATTCGGTGGAAACAAACCCTGTACTCGGTCTCAGGTCCATCAGGTTTTGCCTCCAGAACCTTACCATGTTTAAGACCCAGCTTCGTGCCATACTCAGGGCATCCGTACTTGGAGACGTCAGGGTCATGTTCCCATTGATAAGCAATCTGCAGGAACTTCGCCAGGCAAAGATGATACTGCGCGACGTTATGGAAGATCTCGACGAATACGAGGTGCCGTACAATCCATCGATCCCGATAGGCATAATGATCGAAACCCCCAGCGCTGCTCTTACAGCTTCTTTGCTGGCAAGGGACTGCGATTTCTTCAGTATAGGCACCAACGACCTGATCCAGTACACGTTGGCCGTTGACCGGGCCAATGAGAGGGTCTCAACACTATACTCCGCCGCCGACCCTGCTGTGATACGCCTGATAAGAAGCGTTATTCACGATGCAAGCAAAGCCAAGATAGACGTCGCTGTATGCGGAGAGGTCGCCTCTGAGCCGGAATATATAATGTTGCTGCTGGGAATGGGTATCAGAACACTCTCGCTGGCCCCGCCGATGATACCGGAGATAAAGCAGATTATTCGGTCCGTAACTATGCAGGAGTGTAACCAGTTGGCAAGAAAAGTCGCGTCGATGGATTCTCAGAGACAGATAAAGAACTACTTGCGCGATGCTGCTATGAAAATTCTACCAGAGGCATTTTAGACGCTACGGTATTACGAAATACTGCTTGGAAATATATGAAACAGACTTTGATAATAAAATTTAAGATCACGGGTATCTTGCGATACCTTTCGCATCGCGAAACTATGGCCATGTTCCAAAAGGCCCTTGTGCGCGCAGGTATCGATGTGTGTTATTCCCAGGGCTTTAACCCAAGGCCGATCTTTTCTCTGCCGTTGCCGCGAAGCGTATCTGTAGAATCTGACGGAGATATTCTTTCTGCTGCTGTAATGGTCACCCCTGATACCACCGAAGCTAAACTTCAAGCGGACATATCACAACAATTACCCGTAAACTGCCTGATAGATTCAGTGTCCCTCTTGCCGGGAAAAGTTTCCTTTCGGCCCCTATCTGCCGAATATGTATTTCCCGTCATTGATCTCGATGCCGATGAAAATATCACCGCTGCTACCCGGCAGCTCCGATCCTCGCTCGTAGACAATAAACCTCTGTTCATCGAACGTATAAATCCGAAAAAACGCACCACCTCTAAAAAAAACGTCACTCCCCTCATGGCTTCCATTGAACGCCGCGGTGACGCTATTATTGTAAAATATAATATCACTCCGGCAGGATCTGTCAGGGTAGATGAAATAATGAAAATTTTAAAGATTGATTGCTCAAAGCTCGCATCGCCGATCAGAAGAACATCAATCGAATGGAAAAGGAAAAACTGATCATATGTCAAAAGAAATGCTAATAAATGTTGCCGAAAGTGAAGAGTGTCGTGTCGCCATCATAGATAATGGCGTCCTGGATGAACTCTACACCGAAAGGGCAAGTCTCGTAAGTCATGTAGGAAATATCTACAAAGGAAAAGTCGTAAACGTCGAACCAGGCATACAAGCCGCTTTCGTCGATTTTGGACTCAGTAAAAACGGATTCCTCCACATTAGCGACCTGCACCCGAAATGCTTCCTGCGCAAGGATGCCGGTGAGAAGATAGGTCGAAGAAAGTCGCTCAAACAAAGGCCGCCCATCCAGAAATGCCTCAAGAAGGGCCAGGAACTCGTCGTTCAGGTGACCAAGGAAGGCATAAACACAAAGGGCCCGACACTTACAACCTATATTTCAATGCCGGGCAAATACGTTGTCATGATGCCCTCGATGAATCGCATAGGCGTTTCACAGAAGATCGAGAACGAAGAAGAACGAAAAAAAGTACGAAAAGCATTCGAGTCGTTAAAACTTCCCGCAGATTCCGGATTCATCATAAGAACCGCCGCCCAGGGTGCGACAAAACGTGAACTGCAAAATGATATCGCCTACCTTAGCCGATTGTGGGTCGCTATCAAAAAGAGAATAGAAAGAGAACCCTCACCTTCCGAAATATATCAGGAATCCGACCTCGTAATAAGAACTATACGTGATATATTCACCAGCAAGATCAGCAAAATTATATGTGACAATGAAACTGTCGCCAGAAAGGCCCGTGACTTTGTCGGCATCGTCCAGCCAAGACTCAAGAGACGTGTCACCTGTTACGATGGCAAGACCCCGCTCTTCCACAAGTATGGTATCGAAAAAGAGATCGCCAGGATACAGTCAAGCCGTGTGGAATTAAAAAATGGTGGCTCTCTCGTTATAGAGCAGACCGAGGCTCTCGTCGCTATTGACGTAAACAGCGGCAAATACCGCAAACAGGACAATGCCGAACAAACCGCCGTAAAGATTAACGTAGAAGCCGCCAAAGAGATCGTACGCCAACTGAAACTCAGGGACTTAGGTGGCCTTATCATTTGTGACTTTATCGACATGCGTGATAACAAGAGTCGCCGGGAGGTAGAAAAAGTATTCCGTGAAGAACTCAAAAAAGACCGTGCCCGTTCCAGAATGCTCAGGATAAGCGCTTTCGGACTGATCGAGCTTACAAGACAGCGAATGAGGCCGTCTTTGCAGTCAAGCACTTTTCTGAAATGTCCGCATTGCGCAGGTTCCGGCGTAATAAAGAGTTTCGAGTCGCAATCGATCGAAGTAATGAGAATGTTAAGCCTCGCTACGGCAAAGAAGGATATTGCCAAAATTGATTTGTCAGTCTCCCCCGAGGTCGCAGGCTACTTGCAGAATCAAAAACGTTCTGCCATTGCAACTCTCGAAGCCGGTTCCGATAAAGTGATCGTCATCAACGCCGATTCCACACTTGTTGGTGAAAATTATAACATGTCCTGCTATAACGAACGCGGCAGTACTGTAAAATTTTAGAAACGCAGGCTTGAATATCAAGCTGTTTTGTTGTACTCTCTTAGAGCTTTGAGTATCAGACATTTAAACAGGGAAATATAAGTGAAGTTCGATTTTGAATATGCAAGAACGGTCATAGAAGGTGAGGCAAACGCCATAAGCACTCTGACCAGTGTTATTGACGACGGCTCCTTTGCCGCTGCGGTGAAGATCATTTTCGGGACCACCGGCTCGGTGATCGTAACCGGAATGGGCAAAGCCGGTATCATCGCAGGCAAGATCAGTGCGACAATGGCATCGACCGGAACGCCAAGCCATTTTCTCCATCCCGCCGAAGCCGTCCACGGCGATCTTGGCAGGGTACAGGAAAACGACACCGTCCTCGCTCTGAGTCACAGCGGTGAAAGCGAAGAGATCGTACGCCTCATAAATCCATTAAAGCAGCGACAGATCCAACTTATCTCCATCACCGGCAACATCGAATCAAATCTTGCCAAACATAGCGACGTCTGCCTCTGCATGGGCAAATTAGCCGAAGTATGCCCCCTTGGCATTGCCCCCAGCGTCTCAACGACATGCATGCTTGCCCTTGGCGACGCGATAGCTTTTACCGTCATGAAAGCAAGAAACTTTAGTGCCGAAGACTATGCACGCTTCCATCCCGGCGGCACCCTCGGTGCAAAACTCATTACCGTTGGCCAGTCCATGATGTTCAGCGATGATGGGCAGCTCCCTGTTGCTAATGCCGGCGATACCATCGGGCAAATGCTCGAAAAGACATCGAAGTTGAAACGCCGTGGCGCGGTAATGGTTGTAAATGGTAAAGGTTGTCTTGCCGGAATTATCACCGATGCCGACCTCAGGCGGGCCATGTCGGATTCCGGTACTGACGTATTCGAACGCAAAACCGCTGATATAATGACACCCGATTGCAAAAGAGTAACCCCCGAGACCCTTGCCGCCGAAGCGATGGCCATTTTTCACAAACATAGAATTGACGAATTACCCGTCGTTGATGCTAATGACAAACCAGTCGGCATGATCGACGTTCAGGATATCGTTGCGATCAAGATCGTAGGTTAAAAAAGGAACGGGATATTGACAGAAAAAAATAAAACAGATCTGTCCCGAATACAGATGCTCGTCATGGATGTCGACGGTGTACTGACTGACGGTACGGTAATGATCTACTCTGACGGCACCGAAAGCAAAAGGTTTCATCTGCTCGACGGCCATGGGATCAAAATGTGGCATCGTGCAGGCCTCAAAACCGCTTTAATAAGCGGACGCGCCTCCCAGGCAACCGCTGTTCGCGCCGAGCAACTTAGTATTCCTATCGTCCATCAGGGTTGCAAGAAAAAACTTCCCGCTTTTGAATCGCTGCTCGAAGAAACCTCGCTAAACGCCTCTCAGGTAACATACATTGGTGATGACCTGATGGATCTGCCGCTTGTCAAACGCGCCGGGTTCGGCGTCGCCGTCGCAAACGCAGTCGAAGAACTCCGCCAAAGCGCAGACTATATAACTTCCGTACCCGGCGGCCGCGGCGCCGTACGCGAAGTCATCGAACATATCTTAAAAAACACCGGCAAGTGGGACGATCTCATGCAAAGGTACCTCGTGTGAGGACGATAAAGGGTATGGATGCCAAATGACAACACTCAGAAAAATTCTTGTTTATCTCCTCGCTTTAGCGTTATCGGTATTTGCTTTCATCGGTTATAACCACTTTTTCGGCACACCGAAGATCACCCCACAAGATAGTCGCGGTGCCCCCGATATTGACGTCCCCGAATTCGGTAAGGACTCAAGCGGCATTGGCAATGTAAAGATCGGCACGGTCAAACCTTCGCGTTTCGTTGACCTGGACGAAAACAAAAACATAAAACAGATATTCGGTTACGATGAGTTGCTCAATCCAGACGAAGGTACGGACCAATGGAAACTCAACAAACCATACATGAACATCTTCGAGGGGAACTCTCGGTATAAGATTACTTCAGATAGAGGAACTGTCCGCGTAGAAGATGTCGCCGGCAAGCCAAGCCCCACCGACGCCCACTTAAAGGACGACGTCGTCATACAAATACTCTCCAATCCTTCTGATGCCGGCCCAACCGAGACCAACATTTACCTTGACGATCTCATCTATAACAGTGAGCGGTCCGAATTTTCCAGCGACGGCCCCGTAAAGATCGTCTCCGACCAGGGCACCATGCAAGGCACGGGCCTTTTATTGGTTTACAACGGCAATCTCGGCCGCATTGAGTACCTTGAAATAACACGCTTACATGAGATATACATCTATGACGTTTCAAAGTTATCATCTTCAAAGGAAGAACCCGCAAAACCAAAACAACCATCACAAAAAACTACTGCCCTTGCGTCCAAGCATGATACGCGGACCGCAGCAAAGCCCAAACCCGCAACTGCCCTACAGCCGGCAACCGAACCCGAAAAAACCTCTCCACCCGTCGAAAACTTCTATACATGCACCATTACCGAAAATGTCATAATAAAATACGGAAACCGCATCACCATCGTAGGCTCAGACGAGATCGTCATAAATAACGTACAGTTCGCTGACAATTCCGCAAAAGCCCCTGACGAAACGACCCCTGACGCGTCCATTGCAAGTGACCCCGTCACTTCTGTCGTCTCTGCCCCTGCTGCTCCTGTTACGCCATCCGCCCCGGTAGCTCCTGCCTCCAAAGAAACCAAGCCGGCCCCCGACAAAGACGTAATTGACCTTACCGTAACATGCAACGGCAGTCTCATCATAATACCTGTGGAAAACGAAAATACTGCATCCAAAAAACTCGATCGCCCGCACAAGATTACCCGTCATGACAAAACAAATCTCTTCTGTGCCGACCCTCCGGCTAATTCCAACTTTGCTCTGGCAACCGAATCCGCAAATCTGGCACAGACTCAAAGCACTCCATCGGCCCCGGCACCCGTTATCGACAAGGATCAGCAGCCAACACCGCCTGCCCAATTCAGCGCAGATAGAATTGACTACGACATGATAACCGGCGATGCCATTGCCCGGGGAAATATCAGATTTACATTCTATACCGATCCGTCAACTGACGCCGATCCTTTAGCTGACCCTGTTCCGATGGTAATAACCGCCGAAAAAAATGCCGAGTTTTTCGCCGATCGCGACCGCATCATTTTCAACAAGAACGTCGTCGGCACAAGAAAGATAGATATCCCCGCTTACGTCCAGACCAACACCTTCCGCGGCCAGAAACTCATCGTCGACCTCGTACCGAAAGACACTGTTGATGAAACCACGGTCACCGTCAACCCCGATACAACCGACATCCGCCACATAACCGTCATCGGTGGAACCGTCAAACTCGAATCCCTTCGCAAATCCGCCGATGTAACCCTGAGCAACACCATTCTTACATGCCGCCGCATTGATTACGAGGACTCGTCCGCCATCATAACCGCAACCGGCCCCGGCGAATTGTTCGTAAACAATGAAAACGCCCCACCTGCCCCCGACGATCCCAACGGCACAGATAAAGGGATGAGTTTCAAAGGTCCATGCTATGCGTACATGCAAGGCTTCGACAAGCTAAATTGGTTCACCGCCGCCAACAGGATCACCGCCTACGGCAAAGCCGACTCCCTCTTCGTTTCCCACATGACCCTCAAAGACGGCCTCCTTACCAAGCGGGTAAGGGTCGCCACATCGCACGTCCAAGCCGACCTCATCGAAACCGACGCAGGCCGAAACGAACTTGTATCACTCAATGCAACCGGCGGCATTACCTACAACGAAACCGAATTACAGGTCGATGAAGAAAAGTCCCGTCCCGACAATATCGCATACATTGAAAATGAAGCCAATGAGTTCATCGGCGACAACCTCTTCTACGATGTCCCCGCTTCACTCATCACCGTCAATGGCTCGCCTCGTTTCCCATGCTTCTTCAACGGAGTACGTGTCGATAAGATAGAGTACGACCCGCAAACCGAAAAGGTAAAAGCCGATATGTCATCAAGCCCATCCCCCATGACGCCGTCGAAGAAAAAAAGAAAATAATTCTCTTACACCGTTGCTATCAAGTAAACCGTATCCGCTGCAAACGCCATCGCACCCTCAAACTGAGCAGGTATCAGCAGTGTATCTCCTCTTGCAAATCCAACATCCTCAACGCCTTCGCCGGTTATCGTCCCGGCTCCTGATATGACCATGAAAACTTTCATCTCGCCACCAGCCAGTACAGATTCCGAATCCGCCGCACCGGCAGCCTTATCAACCTTAAACGCATCAGCGTCAACCAGCCGCCCCTTGAGTTTAACCGAAAGATCATCTCCCGACGGGTCGAAATGTATACTCTCTAAGGCATCGGCTACATGAAGTTGTCGCGGTTTGCCGTCGTCACCAACCCGATTCCAGTCGAACACACGGTATGTCGTATCAGACGGCTGCTGGATCTCGGCAATGAGCAGTCCCTCACCGATAGCATGCGCCGTACCCGACGGCAGGAAGTGACACTCGCCTGGAGTAACTTCGATCCTTTCTAAAAGCTCCGCACAGGTTCCATTTTCTATTGCAGCCGCAAACTCCTGACGCGTCGTCCCAGTTTTTAGCCCTTTATATATTACCGCTCCTTCCTTCGCATCGATAATATACCAGCACTCCGTCTTAGGGTCACCCTTACCCGTCCTCGCACACGTCGCTTCATCCGGATGGACCTGAACGCTAAGCCTCGCCTGCGCATCGAGTATCTTGATCAGCAGCGGTAGGGGGGGCGTATAATCATCTTTACCCGTTATCGCTGCCCCGCATTCCTCTATCGCCTCGGCAATATTCTTACCCGCTAATGGCCCGTTGATTATCACGGACTTATCGTCCGGCAGATCGGCAAGTTCCCAACTCTCCCCGATATTTTTATCCGCTGGAATATCCTTACCGAAAACTTCCTTAAGAGCCTGTCCGCCCCAGATTCGCTCCTTGAATATCGCCTCAAATTTTAATGGATACATCTTCATTCTTCGCTGCCTTCCCCACCCTCCGGACACTCCTGAGAATGCTCGTGTTCATGCGGATGGCTGTGTATGGCGTGGTCTGCGCACTGGCATGCACTCACCAGCGTGATATCGGATTTAACGAACAGCAGCGGAAAAATAATATCACTCACGCAGCACGGGATCCACACAGCGATAAACAGTATCACGAAAATACCTCCAAGCGTAGCAACTGTAATATCGCCCTGCGTATTCATCATAATATGCGCAGAAGAGGCCCATGTACTCAGGAGGACATGAGCGGCGTGGGGGGTTTTTGTTCTGGGCAGAAGATAGGCGATAATGATCCCCAAAAGCGCAGCCGGGTTGACGATATACCAGTCCTCGATAAAACCAATATGCACCTTAGCGTCTCTGGACTCATCATGGGCATCATGATCGTGTCCTTCGTGATCGCCGGTTTCTTCCATTTCCTCGCTGTGAATATCGGCATGGGTCGGAATATGTAAGCCGAGGATCTTCTCGCCGATATACGGAACGATCGAATCGCTCAGTGTTGCGATCCCGATCGAGCCGACATAGCCGATGACAAGGATAAGCAAAAAATTCCTGGCTTTGCGGTGTATCGCGAACATCGACGCTGTGGCCATTGCGCTTAGCAGAACGTGCAGCGGGTGAAACACTTCGAAAAGATCACTCGCAGCTGGTCTGCCGATATGCATAAATACCACCATAAACGCCAGGCCCGCTACCGCTCCAAAAAGCGTAAAGGGAGCGTGGCCCTTGAGTTCGGCACCGATATGTTTTACTTTTTCGCCAATAGCCATAAACGCCGTTCCTTACAAAGACGCGATTGAATATAGCCCATAATTGTAGATAAATATCCCCCAATTGCAAGCCCATTCTCACCTTTTGTGGCTTTTCACCCCAAATTCCATTAAAATCAAAAAAAATGAACGATATTTGAACTAATCCGGTCGGTTTGCGTCTTTACCTAACGATACGGCAAAGATCTCAAAGGGCATAAATGGAAGTTGGTAATCAGTTAGAAAAAATAGTGCATCGCTGTAAGGATGGCGACAGGGCAGCTTTTGAGGAGTTGTTCGAGATATATCAGCCGCGGCTGAAGTATTATGTTCGCCGTCTAGACAGCGGCGGCAGCAATATTGACGATATTCTGCAGGATATCTGGCTTAGCGTCTTTAAGAAGATCAATAAGTTAAAAGACGCCCGGTCCTTTGGTGTTTGGCTATACCGTATCGCAAGGAATAAGGTTTATGATCGATTCAGGCGTAAGGACAGGTTCGTTCCACTGCCCGAAGAAGATGAAATGCCCGTACCAGACAGCGATGAGCCGGTCTTTGATGCAGATGATGCTGAGAAAATGCACAGTGCCCTGAAAAAACTTAAGCCGTATCACAGGGAAGTGCTGACACTGTGCTTCATTGAGCAGATGCCGTATCAATCGATAGCTGATGTTGTCGATTGCAGTATCGGGACTGTCCGATCACGAATTTTTTACGCAAAGCGATCTCTTCGCAAAGAAATGGAGAGGCAAAATGGATAACGATAAAAAACTATCAGAAGCACTGTTAAAAGCAGACGGCATTAACCCTGCGGGTGCTACTGAATCCGAACGTATTGCTTTCGCAAAAATACTTGACCGGCAGTCAAAACCAAAACGATCAAAGCCGGCTCCCCGGCCGAATATATGGAGAATAATCATGAAAAGTAAAATAACAAAACTCACCGCAGCAGCGGCAATTTTAATTGTTATTGGAGTTCTGTACGTTGGATTAAACGGAGGTTCTGTGAGTGCGGCTGAGATGTTCGAAGAAATCATCGCGCACAATCAGGGTTACCAGGGATGGATTCATATAAGTAACGTTCACAAAACACTAAAAGAGGAAACAGAAGATGTTGAACGTATGACTGTGGGAATCAGGCATATGAATACAGTTGATGGAACTTTAATAGGGGAGATAAAAACAGACAATGATCTAAATATCAAATATTATTCTCCTGCTGATAAAGAATATATCGAATATAGCAGCTTGAAAAAGGAAGTTACTATTTATGATTTGAACTCATTCCCTGCAAGACAACTGGTAGCAGGTTATCCTTTGACGGTCGATGCCAGGATAAGATCATTCAAAGAGGTAACTGGAAAAGATCCATATGATATTACTATTACTCAAGAAGGTGATTATGACCGTTTTGACGTCGTGTTCTTCAAAAACAAGGAAGAAGAGGTTCGAATTAGTAAAGAGAAGAGTACAGGTTTCTGTAGTAATATGACACTTTGGGTGGATAGAAACACTCGTCTTATTTATAGATCCTATATGGAAGTGCGTTATAAGGACTTAGGCTCAATGACACCAGTCTCAGGCATGAAAATATCATCAACGGTTAAATATGGCGAACCTTTTATTGACAACATATATGATTTAGATGTTCCAGAGGATGCGGTGGTCGTAGATCACAGAAAAACCCTGGCGGTAAAAGATGTTCTTGAACGTTTAACAACCAGGGCCGCTGATTTTAATCATTATGTCGCGTTGATGACGAAAACGAAAATCAATGACGATGGGACCCTTAAAGACTCATGTACTTTACATTTATTTGCCCAGGATGGTGAAGCCTGGCTGGTCAATGGGTATCCAGTTGGCGCAGTGAGCTATCCCCATAGGCCTGAAATAGTGGTACCATCTATAAAGGAGACTCCTGAAAATTTGCTTTCCCTTGACTTGATCAGTGTGCTCGATAGAATAAAGCATGCCCATCTATGGGGTTATTTTGTTTTTGATGGAGAGAATTTCCGGTCAAATGAGGCGACTGTTTACAAAGATGGCGATATAAAACAACAAACTGATAGTATTAAAGCCGATAGGGGCCTTTTGAGTAACATTTGGCATGGAAGGAAATATGGGCACGGAACTAAGACGAAACTTCTTAATAGGGGCGAAGAATCAAATCAACTCGGACTATATATAGAGTATTATTCTTATCCACCACCATACAAAAAACGTAATGAAAGATATTACTGGTTCGATCCTGATCGCGATGATATGCCTATTGAAATATTGTACAGAAGTTATTTAGAGGATGACACAACTGTAGATATTGAATTGCGCACTGTTTATTTGGACTATTCACAACTTCTGGATGGAAGGTGGTACCCAGCGCGTTGGCAAACGACAACTACAAGTTTTGACGAAGAACACGGCTATAAAGAAACACACGAATACCAGCTAACACTATCAACTGATATTGAGCTTGAAGAGGATTGGTTCACGCAGCCGAATCAAAAAACTGTCAATTAACCGTACCGCCGGAAGGGTATGACCTCAAAACAAAAACTACTCCTGAAAAATAGACACTGCAAGTTGGATTGCATTTTCTGGAAATTTGGGCCGGGCTCTTTAGTTCGGCCTTTTTTATTGGTTTGAGATGCTGGAGGGGTCATGTTTTTTTGGAAATGTGGTTGTTTTAACCTTCGTGCTTGCTTGGGGTGGTATTAATGTGTAAAATGACGATTGAATAGATAGGGTTTAACAGCAGGATCTCTATAAAATGCAGGTTTTTGACACATTAGGGTTGCTTGAGGGTATCGAGAAGGGTTGGGCTTTGTCTATAGGCAACTTTGACGGGGTTCATCTTGGGCATCGCCAGATCATTGCTGCGGGGAAGGAGGCTGCGGGGAAATTCGACGCGCCCGGTGTGGCGGTTATGACCTTTGACCCGCATCCGGTTGCGATACTGCACCCGGAAAAGGCACCGGGGGTCCTTACGCCTCTGAGGATGAAAAAGCATTTGCTCGCCGAAGCCGGTGTCGATTGCCTCATTGTTTTGAAAGACTCGTACGATCTGCTCAATCTTTCACCCGAAGCATTCGTGGACGAGTTCCTGGTAAAGTTCGTAAAACCGTCTGTCGTTATCGAGGGGCCCAATTTCAACTTCGGCTATGGACGCAGCGGCGATGTCGCTAAACTTGGCGAACTTGGGCGATCAAGAGATTTTGAAGTTATTGTCGCAGGCGCAAAGAATATCGATATTTCCGAAGCCGCCGCATCGGTTTGCGACCACGCAGGTATCTGCTCGAGTTCGCTGGTCCGCCGCCTCCTCGAAAAAGGATTCGTAAGCGATGCCGCCGCCGCGCTCGGTAGGGCGTACCGGCTCATCGGCCAGACCGTACCGGGTCGCGGAGTAGGCAAAGAGATCGGCTACCCTACCGCCAACATCAGCCCATTGAACCAGATCATACCCGATGAGGGCGTATATGCAGGCACCGTTGAGATAGCCGATACCGCCGACCAAGCCTGCTCTTCGACTCGCAGATCGCCGGCGGTATTTAGCATTGGCCGGGCAAAGACGTTCATTACCGACCACCCTCTCCTGATAGAGGGCCACATACTCCAAGCCGACGTAGAGGATCTGACCGGCAAATGGCTCGCAATGGACTTCGTGGGCCGCATCCGAAGCCAGCAGCGATTCGAAAACAGAGAACAACTCGCACGACAAATAGCTATAGACTGCGATACCGCAAAAGATATTCTGAAAAAGAAAGAGTAGAAAAGGAAAGACATGATAACCAACGAACTGTTCCAAAAAGCAGCAGACATGATAAACGCCGCTTCCAAAGTCCTTGTCACCGCCCACACCCGCCCGGATGGCGACGCCTGCGGTTCTGTGCGAGCGCTCTGCGAGACGCTCACTTACCTCGGCAAAGAGGCTATGCCCCTGTTCCTGTCACCGCTGCCGGACTGGTACGAATTCCTCTTCACCGAAAAGGTGGCCATCCTCGGCAACGATATCACCTGCGAGAAGCTCTCCGCCGAGGGCTTCGACCTGGTCATCATTGTCGACACCAACAGCTACATCCAGCTCCCCGTCTTCGACGAATGGTTAAAGCAAAACTCTGTCCCGATCCTGGTCATCGACCACCACGTTACCGGCGATGGCCTCGGCAGTATTGAACTCATAGATACCCAAGCCGCCGCAGCCGGTGAGATCGTCTACGAACTCCTGAAATTCGCGTCCTGGCCCATAAATTCCGACATTGCCGAAGTACTCTTCGTAGCCTTCGCCACCGACACCGGCTGGTTCAAATTCTCAAACACTGACAGCCGAATGTTCCGCTACGCCGCCGAACTCGTCGATATCGGTGCCAGACCCGCCGAAATTTACCGAAAGCTCTATCAAAATGTCTCGCCGGCCAGGGTCAAGCTAATGACACGAATGCTCCAGAGCCTCGAACTGCATCTGGACGACAAGATCGCCATCCAGTGCATCATGCGAAAGGATTTCGATGAAACCGGAGCAACAGGCCGCGACACAGAAAACCTCATCGACGAGTGCCAGCGGATAGGCTCCGTGATGATGGCTGTCCTCCTCGTCGAACTTGCCGATGGAGGCTTCAGATGCTCGCTTCGCAGCAAGGGAACCTTCGATGTCCGCCGCATTGCCCAGAGATACGGCGGCGGAGGCCACACTATGGCTTCGGGCGTAAACCTCCCCGGCCCCCTCGAAAAAGCAAAAGAAATGGTCCTCACCGCTGCCAAGGAACAATTAAAGCTCTCAAAATAATCACCGCACCTGCCATTTCCCGATAAACCGCAAAAAAACATTTGCTACTGTAAAGATACTGGCTATAATGCCGAAATATTACAATAGAAAAGGGCTTTCGAATGGCGTGGAAACCAAAATGGATTCGTAGAGGAGTGCTGTCGGCTATAATCGCACTTGGGTGTTTGCTGGTAGTTCTGGACATGCAGGATATTGTAGACGTCAAGGCGAGCGGTCTGTATGTATGGGACAGTCTCGTCGCATGTTTGTTTGCCATTGTCGACCTTCCGGTCTGGGAGATCGCGTTCCTTATCCTGATCGGCCCGTTTTGCATTGTTATTTTCGATTGGGTCAAGCAGTTCAGGATAAGCCCCACACTGATCAACTTTGATAAGGTAGGCGGCCTGATCTGGCAATGGAAAGGGCTTCGGTTATATACCTCGCAGAATCCCGACAAAGATATTACCTGTCATTGCCCCAAATGTGCGAACCTGCTGCATGTCCGCACTACCAAGCGCACATTCCGGTGGGGCGGTGAGCAATACAAGCATCGCTTCTGCAGCACCTTTTCCTGCCCGAATTGCAGGAGCGTAAAATATACGTTTCCCTGGCATTACATTTATCTTCTTAAGATGGTCCAATCCGAGGTAGTGCGAAAATATAACGCCAATAAGATATGTTTCTCGCACACCGCGTTTAGTCCCTCGACCAGATCATACCAGGGTTTCATCAAGCGTATGCTTGCCAAACATCCCCTGACCTTGCCTGCCGGACTCGCGGAAAATGCCATTGACGCTTAGTCCGTATATTTCTACACCGCTGCCATATCGGCCCTTATGATTCCATGGTGCGTCCCCAGCCACCGAAGATGAACTCAAATGTTTCACCAATGAAGCCACCTATAGCGCCCGCAGCATCGCCGACCCACGTCAGTATACCACCACCGGCTTGACCTGTAGCCTCGACCGTATCACCAAACGCAACACCAACGGTCTCTGCCGTATCACCTACGAATGTGCCGGTTCCCTCAATTGCACCACCGGCGGTTTCACCTAAAAACACGGCTGTTTCTCCGACCATAACACCAGTAGCGTCCACGGTCTCCCCCAGGAATTCGGCGGTCCCTTCGATTGCGTTACCCGCATCGTTTTCCTGCACTACCGTCGTTACCGGTTGGGTCGATTGATCTCTGCCCTCGTATGCAGGCTCGGACACAGACACCCATCGAGTTGGCCCGGCCAGTGACGAGCGGTACTGCCTTTTCGCAAGAGCTGGCGAAGCAATTAACCCAACGACAACCAAAGCCAGTACGGCGATCAGAATTTCTCGTTTCTTTCTCATTTTACTTTCTCCTTGTCTCTGTGCGTGGAAAAATCATTTTAAATATCTCCAACTATACTATACGCATAAATTCCGGGTGTGCTTGATTTTTCGGAGCGATTACGCAGTAATACGCAAAACGCTTAGCGTTTATCAGGTTTTGGAGCGTGACACAGGCGCAAAAACGAGCCCGACACGCTTATCCTCAATTGCTATGCCGGGCTCGATACCTAAAAAGAGTAAAGGTCCTTTCGTAACTCAGGGAAACCTCTTTTTTATTTTTCCCTTTATCCGGTTCTACAAAACCGTTCTACGCCCTCGCGTATCATAAATTCCTACGACCTGAGATCGGGGGGGGTTCTTTTTTGTTGCATGATAGAAAAATTTTATTATTCTTATTGTATGAACGGACTTGGCGAATGGTTTTGTGAGCGGCGGATGGTGTTGGCGGCCCTGGCGGTGGTGACGCCGCTGGGGTTTGCGTGTAAGGGTTATTTCGGCCATGTGCATCCGTGGTTCTATCTCTATGGCGGGGGGGTGCTGTATGAGGTTTTCTTCTGTCTTTTGGCGTTTTTGTTCTGGTATGACCGCAGGTATATCGCCCCGATTGCGGTGTGGGTCTTCGTAATAACGTGCGGGTTGGAGTTTTTGCAGCTTTGGCATCCGGATTTCCTGACCGCAGCCAGAGCCACACTTCCCGGGAAAATGCTCCTGGGAACGACGTTCGTATGGTGGGATCTGCCCCATTATGCCATCGGGTGTGGAGTTGGCTGGTGGGTGATGCGGGCCATTGGCCCGAGAGAGTAGAAAATTGGCTTTGCTTTTCATAAAAAAGTTTTTTCGCATGGTTGCTCCTGTTTTTGTGCGGTTTTTCCTTTTTAGCGATTGGCTTTAAATTGGCTTTGATTGGGTTCGTTATTGGGTTCGTTCCGTTTTTGGTTTTCTGAGAAAAAGTGTTGTAAGCCGTTCTATTGCAAGGGTTTGCGGTAAATTTTGGGCTCTTAAAATTGGGTTCGTTCCTCATTTTTTTGTTTTTTAGCATGGTAATTCCTATTTAAGCAATCCTTTTCCTGTCGTAGTGCCCACACTCGGCGCTAAAAAGAGTTTGGTATTTTTGTTGTTTTTTACGTTTTTTTTCATTTATAGTCACTTTTGATGTTTTTTTCCATTTTTGTGGTTGTTTTGTTCGCAGAGTCGTACGAATTTTATCCCGCCAAGGCGCGAAGGCGCAAAGGGGCAAAGAAAAGATGTATTTAATCCTCCTCCTCCAAGGCTCCGGCGGATCTTCGATATTCATTTTTGACTCTTTTAAAAAACATAGTCCCCCCACCCTTTGCACGAACTTGCGCGTTTGATGCAAAAATCGGTGATTTTTTTGGGGGTTGAAAACGGTAAGTCGTTGTTAGAAAAGGAGTAAAAAAAATTTATTTTTTTGGTCCGCAGCAAGATAGTGCAAGCGCAGTTGGAAGATTTTATAATGCTTTTTTGCTTTACAATCGGGGAATAATCACACATAATAAGATAACG
>SDBV01002426.1_pt1 | contig 27843 bp, 29 predicted proteins | sample 2277081 | NCBI WGS metagenome assembly SDBV01 (sample SAMN10402039, study PRJNA504765) | marine sediment metagenome | isolation source: marine sediment core GS10_PC15, 223 cmbsf | place: Arctic Ocean: Southern Knipovich Ridge | collected 2010 | reverse complement strand
CCATCTCTTGAATTCTGCTGCAACTGCTTCTAGGTCTAACATAGGGGCCTCCTTGGTTGGATTTGCCCCCATTTTCGAACAATTCAGAACAAAAAATCACGCACCCTCACCGGAAGGACACGGCTTTGTGTCTTTGTGTTGAAGCTTTGTGTCTTGCTTCTGAAAAGTTTGCGTATTCATTGTTCTCTGAGGGATGAGTAAGAACACCACCTACTTTGTGCCTGAAGATGGGAACTTGGACCTTTAACCGATTTGGGTTACACCCTATTGAAAAACGCAAAACCTGAATTCAAGAGAGCCAAGGCAACAAAAACAGCCAAAAGTCAACCTCAACTTGAGTTTTGCAACAAATCCAGCATGTAGTAAATAGAGAGGTATGTCGCCTGAGCAGATCACCCATATCGTGCGGGAAACTTTGTATACAGCATTGGAGATTGCGGCTCCCTTTCTGTTGCTTGCTCTTATTGTTGGGCTCTTAGTCTCTCTTGTCCAAAGCATGACCCAGATCCAGGAGATGACGCTCGCGTTTGTCCCCAAGATGTTGGCGCTGGCTGCTGCTTTAGCGATCTTTTTCCCCTGGATGCTCAAGATGGCGACGAAATTCACCCACAACCTCTGGATCTCCCAGTGGGAAAAAGTGACTAGCCTGGTCCAGTATGTCCAGTGAGCTGGCCCTCTTTTTTCTCCTTTTTGCCCGTATGCTCGGCTTTTTTCTCTTCTCCCCTTTTTTTGCAGGCCGCCTCTCTCCCACCATCCGTTTCGCCCTCTCCCTTACCCTCTCGCTCCTTTTACTACCTCCTCTTACTGCTAAATTCTCCCTGGGAATTGATCCTCCCTGGGCTTTCTCCCTTCATCTATTGAAAGAGCTCGGTGTTGGGTATCTTCTCGGTTTTCTTTTTTCTCTTTTGTGGGAAGCTGCTGCTTTTGCTGGGCAGTTTGTCGGAACGTTGGCCGGTTTTTCGGCAACAGAACTTCTCGACCCTGCTGCCAATAGCCTCTCGCCCCTTTGGAGCCGCTTTTTCTCCCTTTTTCTCTTTACCCTTCTCTTTGCAGCCGACCTCCACCACCCTCTTTTGCGCCTTCTCTACGAAAACTTCCCCTTCCCAAACTCCCTTTTCGAAACCTCACTTGTGCAAGGGATCACCTACGCAACAGCAACCCTCTTTACCCAAGCCCTCTCTTATGCATTCTTTCCCTTTGTTGCCCTCTCCTTGCTCCTCCTCTGCTTTGCAGTAGCTTCTCGTCTTCTCCCCCATTTGCAGATCTTTTTCCACGGATTCCCCCTCCAAATTCTTCTAGGCCTTAGCACTCTTGCCGCCTCGATCGGATATTTTTTTCCTCTTTTCACCCAAGCCTTCAAACAGTTTTTCACTCTTGCTCGAAACCTTCTCTTTCCGTTAACCTGACGGAGTAAATTGATAATACTCGGGAATTTTATGAAACTGCTACTTCTCCTCGCCCTCTCCTTACTGCTGACTGGATGTATCTACCGTATGCCTACTGAAGACTGTATTTCGACCCTTCCAACGACCAATAACCCCCATATAACAGGCGAAAAACCCTCTTCTATGCTACCAGGTAAGGGATAAGAAATATGTTAGTCCTCACAAGAAAAGTTGAACAAAAGATCCGTATCGGAGATGACGTTGTCATCACTGTCCTAAAAGTACAAGGTGAGCAGGTCTCTATTGGGATCGAAGCTCCTAGATCAAAGCAGATCGTCCGGGAAGAACTCCTACATAAAGACCAAAAATGGGTAGAAAAAAAAGAGCAGTGAGTATTCCGCTAAACCAGAATGCTCTTCTCCAATTTCTCAACCAAAAAGACTTCCATCCCCTGTTCCAAAAAGAGACCGATCAGACCTATCTGGTCATGAACATTGGAGAGTATGAAGTCCCCCTCTTTTTTTTGATCCGGAGTGAAAACTCTTTGCTCCAAACCTTGGCCTATCTCCCCTATCAACTACAAGAAAAGACCCTTGGAGAGACGGCTCGTCTTCTCCACCTCTTGAATAAGGAGCTCGACATGCCCGGGTTTGGACTCGATGAGAAAGAAGATTTGATGTTCTACCGGTGTGTGATCCCTTGTGTTGATGGAAAGATCTCTGAAGAACTCCTCCTCACCTACATCTCATGTACCAGACTTGCCTGCGAAACCTTTATGGGCGCCATTGGCACCATCCTATCGGGAAGTGCCTCGATAGACGAGCTTCTAAAAGGAAAAAATGAGTAAAAGACCCATCTACTACGACACCGAAACGACAGGAATCCGCCCCGAAAAAGACCGGATTGTCGAGATTGCCGCTTTCGATCCTGTTTTGGATAAAACCTTTGTAGAACTTGTAAAACCTGGCATTCCAATCCCCAAAGAGGCCTCCTCTGTTCATGGAATCACAGATGAGATGGTCGGATCGGCTTCCACCTTTGCAGAAGTAGGCGCCCGTTTTGCTGCCTTTTGCGACGGAGAAGCTGTTTTGATTGCCCACAACAACGATAATTTCGACAAATATTTCCTCCGTGAAGAAGCCGCAAGACACTCGCTTACCTTTCCCGACTGGCCCATGATCGACACCCTCAAGTGGGCCCGCCGCTACCGCCCCGACCTCCCTCGCCACTCTCTCCAATTCTTAAGACACATCTTCGGAATCGAGGAGAATAACGCCCATAGAGCTCTCGATGATGTGGTGGTTCTCTACAAAGTCTTCTCTGCAATGATCGACGATCTTTCAATCGATACGGTTTTAGACCTCCTCGAAAATGCCCCCGTCCCGACCCCTGAAGTGATGCCATTTGGAAAGTACAAGGGGCAACCCTTAAGTGCCGTCCCCCCTGATTACATCGCCTGGCTGAAAAAACAGGGAGCATTGGATAAGCCCGAAAATGCCCCCCTTCTCGAAGCGTTTGCAAAACTCAAATCGTCATGATTGACGTTGCTCTTTCTCCTTGTCCCAATGACACGTTTCTCTTTGCTCCGTGGATTGAAGGATTTGTGGAGAGCAAATATCCGATCACCCCCCATTTTGCCGATATCCAGACGCTCAACAAATGGGCTTTTTCTAAGCGCTTCCCTCTCATCAAAATCTCTGTCGCGGTATTTCCCAAACTTCTCCCTTTCTACCAGCTCCTTCCCGTTGGAGCAGCTCTTGGGTTTGGTTGTGGCCCCAAACTCATCGGCAAAAAACCCTACACGTTAGCAGACCTGCCGAACTTAACAGTTGCCATCCCAGGAGAAGATATCACCGCTCACACCCTTCTCTCCCACTTCGCCCCCTCCCCAAAAGAGAAGCATTTCTGTCTCTATCATGAGATCTTCCCTCTCCTCAATTCTGATGAGGTCGATTGTGGCCTGATCATCCACGAATCTCGTTTCACCTACTCCGAGGCCGGGTTTTTCGAAATCGCTGATTTAGGAGAGCTTTGGGAGAAAAAAACCTCTCTCCCCCTCCCTCTTGGGGCACTTGCGATCCAAAAAAGCCTCCCCGAACCCCAAAAAAAGGGCCTCACAAGAGCCCTCCAAGACTCCCTCCTCTATAGCAAATCTCACCCAGAGAAGAGCCTCCCCTTGATCCTTAAGCACGCCCAAGAGCTCTCCCCCGAAATCGTCCAAAAACACATCGAAACCTACGTCACAAAAGAGACTGAAATCTTATCAGAAGAGGGGAAAAAAGCGATCGAGACCCTCCTCTCTTGCCCCCTGCCCCCAGATTGGGTATATTCACCCTCATGAAGAAGATCTTACTCACCTTTGCCCTCAAAAGAGAAGCAGAGGCCACCTTACAAAAACTCGATGCCAAGCCGGTCCCCCATACAGAAAAGCCCCTCTGGCTCGACGGAGAAGTCCCTACCTGCTACACCTTCAGCCACGGTTGGATCCTCCTCACCGACATTGGCTCTTACGCCGCCCAGCAAGCCGTCTCAGCCTACGCCACCCAAGTCGACGAGATCTGGAATCTCGGATTTGCCGGAGCTCTTGCCTCCACCCACCCCCTAGGCTCCCTTGTCAAAATCAGCACTGTTGCCAAATACCTCATCACACCCCCTCTCGACCCACAATCAGAAGAGTGCCTCAACAAAAGCCTTCCCACCTTCTCCCTTGCTCCAGCAGGAACCCCACTTGTCACCTCCGACTTCCCCATCCATTCAACCCCACAAAAAGAGGCGTGTCGCTGTATGGGGAGCCTAGTCGATATGGAAGGGTATGGAGTGGCATTTGCAGCAAGCTTCTACAAAAAACCTTGCAAGATATGGAAAATCGTCTCCGACTTCGCTTCTCCTGAAGGGCGCACCCTCATCCGACAAAACCGCCACACACTCTCCGAGCTCCTCGCCGACAAGATCACCTCAGAGCTTTCGTTTTCTCCGTAGTAGAAACAAACAAGATGGATAGGATCGCTTGACGAGCGGCAGGATAAAAAGAAAAAAGCTGTGCTCTCTGTGGTTCAATTTATTTCACTCCCTATTGTTAGTTTTAATTTGTGCCTGAGGATGGGAACTTGGACCTTTAACCGATTTGGGTTACACCCTTTTAATTTTTAGTGATTAGCAACTTGTGTGGAAAAATGTTTTTTTGTTAATGCAAAATTTGTGACGAAACCGTATTATCTCGATCTTTATTTTCTAAAATTCTACACGAGGTATCTGATGACCCAACCTGCGCAAACAAACCCATGTACTTTCTGGATCCACCATTCCGAGGGAGCAGATCGACTCAAACAAGGAGCAGCTACACTCGTATTTGCCCTAGCTACGATTGCTCTTCTCGGAGGAACCCTCGCCATCTTAGCCCAGCAAGGATTCCCCCTAGGAGGGATCAACTCTCTAGCGCAACAAATCGGCACCCAAGCAACCTATCTTGCCATGGTCGGGATTGGAGCTGTATGGATTAGCTCAATTGTCCTCCTCGCAGCCCTTGCACATTCCCACAAAAAAGAGCAATTCTCTGATGCTGAACTACAAACACACGGTGTATTAACCCCTTTAAACAACTTAAACATCCAGCTTAAGATCTCTCGTAAGCAGTACTGGTCTGAAACCTTCGATGCCTCTACAGGCCACTCTCCTTCCGTCTTTGGTCTTTTCACCAAAGACGTCCAAGGGCAAATCCACCGCTTTGCTTACCGCACTGCAAACCAAAGAGAGGCCCACACCCGCTACCACCTCTCAGAGTATACTGATGGAAAAGCCCTTTTTGAAAAGAGCCCCGAATACCCAGCCTCTTTCGGTGCCACCCTAATCCCCAACAACCAACTCAAGGTACCACAACGTGGAACATACGTACTGCAACATGATCTCTTTCTCCATGTCCTCTCTATTGGAACTCCCCGTGGAACAGAAGTGCACTACTGCAAAACCGAAGAGCGTGTCAAAGAACTCCTTACACAATTCTACCCCGCCTATCTCTCCGATGAAGAGATCCAGGACGCCATCACCCGAAAGCAGCCCCCACACCTAGGAGAAGCCAACTATTGGCCCCGAGAAACCACCATCGGTGACAATATCCCTCTCTACCTGCTCTACACCCAAGACCAAGTTCTATACTGGACCAATAAACAGGAGAGAATCGCCTACATCAATACCAACCTCACCGATTTCACTAACCGAGGTCTCGCATTCTCAAAAAATCTTGAAAACTATACACAAACAATCTACCAAACCCATCCCCTCCAAGATCTTCTAGAGGAAAATGACCTTTACCAAGGAGTTGTAGAAATCGATAGAATCATTTGCCACTTCTTGATCGGCCATAATGGCCACTACCAATACGCTACAAACCCCATCACTCCCCCAACTGGCTTCCAAGTCACAATTGTTGAAGACGTGGACCAAATCAACTCACCCCTAGACGATCAACTAGAAGAAGAGGTATTTAAGGAAATGGAAAAGCAAAAACAGTGGTTCGATGACAACTCATATACTTGCATCGACCATGAAAAGCTGTTCTCCGTTGTCTTCAATAGAGATGGAGATGGAGATACCCACTCTCTTACCTTCACCTCTAAGGAGACAAGAGTGTCCTTTGTCCAAAAGTCTCTCACCGATCTCAATGAGGCAGCACCATATGAGTATCTCTTCAATAAATTGATTGAGGAGAACTTTCTCGAATATCTTCCCAAAAACACCTATCAATTCGTAAAAATTACTTACCGTAAGGCAGATATCCCTCAATTTATCTATGTCGATGATGAAGGAGAACTCTATACATCTGACTCCAAACCAAACGACATGAAGTCCTTCGCAGAATATATGGAGCTTACGAATGGACGCCTCCCACAAGAGCTTGGAGAAGTATTGGCAGAGAAGACATCTCTGCCCCCTTCTACGTTAGAAGAATATCAACCTCGACTCTTCAAAGGGGAATTCTGGAACTTCAATAGAAAAAAAACAGGAGTCTACTTCTTCCAAGAAATCTACCCCCTCCTTGTCAGAGGTAATGATGACCAAATCGATACCCTCTACTTCCTCACAGCTGACGAGCGAGCGAAATACCGCCGAAGCCACTTCAAGGGCTTCGCTAATGGCTACTCCCGCCACAAAAAAATACTAGCAAAAATTTTTGGTGAATCAGACGTCCCCGGCACCCTTCACCCACCTAGTGATAGAGGAAGCATTAGAACAACCACAAAAACTTTTGAAGACAACCCGAAAGTAAACCTGAAATGTTGGTATGATGTAGATAAACAACGGAAATGGAAGTACACAAGAGTCTAATATTTTACTTATGCCCCCATCAAACCGGACAAATTTGAACTCCAACTTCAAATTTGTCCGGTTTTTAGCCTTCTGACTGGACAAATCAGCAAATCCATGTTAACATTTGGCTATGTTCGACCGTGATATAGAGAAAAAAGCCCTAGCATTGGCTACAAAGTTCCCCGTGATTGGGATCCTTGGACCAAGGCAAAGTGGAAAGACCACGCTCGCCCAAAAAATCTTCCCCTCCTATACCTATGTCTCTCTTGAAGACCCGCAGAGTCGCTTATTCGCCGAGCAAGATCCTAAGGGATTTTTAGAGACTCATATGAACGGAGATGGAATTGTGCTCGATGAAGTCCAGCATGTACCCGATCTTTTCTCTTACATCCAACTCATTGTGGATGAGACCCAACAACCCGGAAGCTTCATCCTGACAGGATCGCAGAATTTCCTCCTGCACGAGAAACTCCCCCAAACTTTAGCTGGAAGAATCGCCCTCCTCACCCTTCTCCCTCTCTCCATCGATGAATTAAAAAGAGCAAATCGCCTCCCTGATCGATATGAAGCCCTCCTTTTTCAAGGTGGATATCCTAGAATACATGCCCAAAATATCTCTCCCCAAGATTGGTACCCAAACTACCTCAATACCTATGTGGAAAGAGACATCCGAGAGCTCCGGAATGTCGCCAATCTCACTCAATTTCAGAGATTTATCAAGCTTTGTGCAGGACGAGTTGGGCAGCTAGTGAATTTTTCCGACCTGGGAAGAGACGCTGGGCTCTCTTTCCATACCGTAAAAGAGTGGCTCTCCCTTTTAGAAACGAGCTATATCCTGTTTTTTCTTCAGCCCTATCATAAAAACTTCCACAAACGACTCGTAAAATCTCCCAAGCTCTATTTCTACGATATGGGCCTTACTTGCTCTCTACTTGGAATCAATTCGGTCAAGGATCTCGATACCCACTACCTGAAAGGCAACCTCTTCGAATCATTGATCGTATCTGAACTGCTCAAAATGCGGTACCACAGAGGCCTACAACCCAATGTATATTTCTGGAGAGATAAAGTTGGCCATGAACTCAACTGTCTAGTCGAGAAAGGGGAAGAGCTTTTGGCAGTGGAGATCAAATCTGGGAAAACCCTTACCTCTGACTTTTTTACCAATATCCACTACTGGCAAAAACTCACGGACTCCTCCCCCTCAAATTCCTACCTCATCTACGGAGGCCACGAGTTGCAAAAAAGGAGCTACAGCCACGTTCTCGGTTGGCAAAACCTAGACCGACTTTCCTGAGAGCTGCAAGCAAGCCGACTCAATTCCCTCCCATCTTAGGTGGGAAGGAAGGTAGGGGAAGGGTCGAACAATTGCGCCTTTGTATCTTTTTGCGTCCACCCCTTATGTCGGTCATCAGGCATATCTTTATCATGCACGTAGAGGCGGACTCTATCGCAATAGTCGTTATAGAGCTCTCTCCATTGGCTTTGCAGCGTAGAGTTTTGATAGAAAAGTTCCGCGTAAGCAGGTGAGGTGTTAGTAGGCGCGCATAAGGCCTCCCTAAGCGGCTCTACTAGAAGAACTTTTTGTGAAACTGTACCCCAAATGAAGCCTCCCCGAATGTTATGATATGCACGTGTGCAAAAATAGTAGGTCCGATATTGATACGAATCTTGCTTTGTCAGAGCCTCTCCAAAGGTGCGGTGCGTTCCTGTATCTTGAAGAGCATCCGTAAATTTAGGAAGGTCCTCTAAAGTCAGGCAGCTAATCGCATAGCTAATTTTCATCAGATCATCAGCCACTTGAACAACTGCATCTTGAGACCAAGGATCGCCCTGGTTCTCCTTCAATACACTCTCAAATGTATTCCAGCACGCATAAAAAACTGTCGTAAGCTGTCCAATCGCCTTGTTCTCCGGTTGATATGTGTTCGAGGGTCGAAATCTGCTCGAGAACGGGTGTTTTTTTACATTAGAATTTTCTGCTAATTTTTCGCGTGCAAATGAGAGGGCATCTTCCCCAACATTGGGATAGGCAGCTCTTTGTTCTCCAATGTCGGCCCCAAAGCCTCCACCAGTTTTTTCTTTTTTGTAGCTGGCAATGGCAATGGCAATGATTCCTCCTGCCGAAAATAGGGTGAGTACCCCGCCGCCGGCGAGCGATCCAATGAACCCCGCACTGCCAATTCCCCCTAATATGCTAGCCCCACCTAGTCCCATAATCACAACTCCTGCCACACTCCCTACAACGGCAGCGACAAGAGCCCATTTTGACTTGGCGCTCAAGGAAGAGTTTTCTTGACTTAAGCACGAACTACTTACACACCCTTGAAGACAATCTAAAACCATGACCAAAACCTCAAATTTAACCCTTATGTTTCTATCTAGGTTAAGATTATAACAAAAAACAGGCTTTAAAGGAGATTTAAAAAAATTTCTTAGCTAGGTGGAGGCTGTTAGCTGCCCTTCGGACTGGTACATCATCTCGTACATGTGGCGGAAGTTGGGGCAGGTTTGGAGGAGCTCCTCCTTGGTCCCCTCTGCGATTATCCTCCCCTTTTCGAGGTAGAGGATCTTGTCGGCATGTTCGATGGTGCTGAAGCGGTGAGCGATGATCACTTGGGTGAGCTTCCCATGGAGCTCGGAGATCGCCTCCTTGATCTTCCCCTCGCTGACAGCGTCGAGAGAGGAGGTCGCCTCATCCATGACGAGGATGGGAGCCTTTTTGACAAGGGCACGGGCAATGGCGAGCCGCTGCTGCTGCCCTCCTGAGAGGTTCTTCCCACTCTCTTCGAGGCGGAAGTTGTACTGGTCTGGGAGGGTGATGATGAACTCCTCAGCGTGAGCTCTTTTAGCGGCTAGCTCGATCTCTTTCATCGGAAAAGTGCGGCCAAAGGAGATATTGTCCCGGATCGTGTCGAGAAAGAGGAACGGTTTTTGGGGGACAAAGGCGATCTTTTCCCGCAGTGAACGTTGGGTGTAGGCCTGGATCGGCTTGTGATCGATCAAGATTTCTCCTTCTTGCGCCTCATAAAGGCGTGGGAGGAGCTTGACGATCGTCGATTTCCCAGCTCCTGTCGGCCCGACGATGGCCACCGTCTCCCCTTTTTTGATGGTGAAGGTCAAATTCTTAAGTACCCACTCATCCTTATAGGAGAACGAGACATTCCGGAATTCGATCGACTCGTGCAACTCCTCAAATTCGAGAGAGTTGGGAGCATCTTGGATGGTAGGTTCAATCGAGAGGACCTCATACATCCTCTCAGCTGCGGCAATCCCTCGGAAGATTTGGTTATTCTCCTCGGCAAATTTCTTCACCGGCTCGTAGAAAATGTAGAGAAGCCCACAGAAAACAAGAAGCTCTGCTGGACCAAGACGGAAGAAGTAGAGGCCAGAGAGGATCACAGCAACAAAGAAAAGAGAGGAGATACTGTGGAGAATCGGGCGGGCAGCAAGTCCATAGCGGGCGCTTCTCTCTTCGAGGCGGGCCATTTTGTTGTTTTCATCTTTGTATTTTTTGAGGGAAAAATCCTCCATAGCAAAGATCTTTACCGTCAAAATCCCCGAGAGAAAGTCGATCAAAACGGTGGTAAACCCCTCTTGGTTTTTCTGCATCTGCTTCGAGATCTTCTTGATTTTTTTCGCAATCCAGACGATGGGGACCACAATGACCGGAAATCCGACAAAAATCACCAAAGAGAGCTTCCAAGAGATATAGAAACAGGCCATGAGGGTGGAGAGAATGGCAAAGGGAGCTTGGATATAGTTGAGGAGCATCGAGTTGATCGCTTGGGCAATCACAATGGCATCTCCAGTGACACGCGCGGAGAGGCTCCCTATCTCATACTCGTGGTAGAAGCTCAAAGGGAGGCTTTGGATATGCTCGAAATACTTTTGGCGCAAATCGCGGCTGACTCGAATCGCCACGAGCTTGGTCGAATACCTATGGGCAAAAAGAGAGGCGGCTTTGAAAAACGCGACAAAGACGATGATGAAGGCTAGATGAACGAGATTCGAATGGATATCGAAGTGGTCATCTAAGAAACCAGCTACCCGTTGGATGAAGCCGGTCCCCCCATGGGTATCGAGGTAGTGGTTTACCTCACTCACTGTCAAAGGAGCCTCAGGAGAAGAGGTAATCTCTCCCCATCGCTGCTGAACGTCTGATAAATTTACCGAGGAGACCATCTCGAGCTTCCCCTCTTTCTCTTTTCCAAACAGGGTGAAGAAATCGGGACCTGTCTTGGCGATGATGCCAAGAGAGAGCATCTCCATTTGCGACCCAAGAGTGAGTAAAAACATGGAGACAACAGTGATTAGAAGGAGAAACCAGTGTTTACGATTGAGTATCGCAGCTTTTAAGAGCAGTTTCATCTGTGGTAAAGGACCCCATTTTGCGGAATTTTTGGTAACGTCTCTCTAATAAAACTTCAGGAGGATAGACTTTTAGAACCTCCCACTGCTCAAGGAGGAATTTTTTTACATTTGAGTAGAGAGCTTCTGGGTCGTAGTGGGCCCCTCCAAGAGGCTCAGGAAGGACCGTGTCGATAAGAGAAAATTTTAGGAGATCTTCAGGGTGCATCTTGAGTTTTTCGGAGGCTAGGCTACTTTTTGAAACATCTTTCCATAGAATTGAAGCACAACCCTCAGGAGAGATCACAGAGTAGTAGCTGTGCTCGAGCATCGCAATTGTGTCCCCAATGCCCATCCCAAGTGCCCCACCAGAACACCCCTCACCAATGACCAGAATCACGATAGGGGTCTCTAGACGGGCGAGCTCCTTTAAGTTCTGCGCAATGGCCCAACCCTGCCCTCGCTCTTCTGCTGTCAGCCCAGGGTAGGCACCTGGAGTATCGAGTAAAAAGACGATCGGGATGTGGAACTTCTCCCCTAGTTTTGCAAGACGGAGCGCTTTACGGAAGCCCTCTGGATGGAGCATCCCAAAGTTTCTCTTCAGTCGGCTCTCGGTGTCTTTTCCTTTCTCCTGTCCAATCAGAAGGAACTTCCGCCCATCGATCTTTCCAAGTCCCCCTACAACAGCTTGGTCGTCTCGAAAATTCCGATCTCCATGAAGTTCGATAAACTCCTCGCATAGGTTTTCGATGTAATCGAGAGCGCGTGGGCGGTTGGGGTGGCGGCAGATCTGGACCCTCTCCCAAGCAGAGAGTGATCCGTAGATTTTTTTCTTCAGCTTATCGAGCTTTTTCTCGAGCTTTTGTAGCTCTTCGCTGGAAAAGAGGGAATTTTGTGCATTTTGCTCTTTGAATTGCCGAACGGTCTTTTCGTATTCAACAATTTGCTTCTCATGAGGCAAAATATCCATAAATCTAGATCTCAAATTTTATGAAAGTCGCAAGGATACTACAAAACTCCATAAAACTCCAATACAGAACTCAACTCGTGTAAAGTTAAAGTTTTTCAAAACTGAGAGTAGAAGCCACATCCCTCTAGATGTCTGCTTCGGTGCCAGGGAGGTCAGCAAGTGAGAAATCAGAGACTACATGGATATAGGAGGGTTTAGAGGCGATGATCGCGTAGACCTCTTCCACATCCTCTGTAAGGAGGCGGACACACCCGCTGCTCACATATTCCCCGATACATTCTCTCATCTCCCGATATCCCCCTTCTTCATCTACTTCAAAAGGAACACCATGGATTCCTAATCCAGATGCTCTTCCAGTACAATTGGCAATTTCCTGATTGAAGGGGATCCAGCGCCTTCCAAATACTGTGATCATCTCACAAGGCTCACCTTTAAATGTCCCCATTACACCTTTTTTGTAACTGGTGATCTGGCTTCCGATTGAAAATGTTCCAAGCGGTGTGAGTGAGCCAGATGTTTTCGATTCGTTGAGACGTCCTGCGGCAACAGGGTAGGTTTTGAGTAAAATGCGGGTATCTTCTCCTTTGTCGAGGCAATAAAACCACATCTTCAATCTCGATAGATCCATCACGAGATGGAATTCGATCTCTTTATCCGAACGGAATACATTAAAACGATCCCCATAAGAGATCACCTCCGAGGTATACTCTCCTTTCCCATGAAGACTACGAGAGATAAAGTGTTTCGAGGTGTTGTGATGAGCAGCGTAATCTCCTAGGTAAGCAGAGCGATCAGTGACCCAAGGAACTCGACTCTTGTAGGTGATCGTTTCGACAATCGGGAGAAGAGCGGCTTGAGGCCGAAAAAGGGCTGCTAGTCGGTCGACTTCTTGTGGGAGCTGCTGATCATCTGATAGGGAAGCGAGTTTCGTAAGAGGCTCTTCCTCAATTAAAACAGGCGCCTCAAGCGGAGCCTCGCTCACAAGCTCTTCCAAAGGAATCACCTCTGCTTCTACAACGAGCTCTTCCTCTATCTGCAATTCAGAGTGAAGTTGAGACTCTTTTTTTCCCGATGTGAAATAGAAAATGATGGCTACAAAAAATAGTGCCGCAAAGGCGAGTAGTTTAGACTTAGACATGAGAATGACAAAGGTACTTTAGAAATTTACCCTGAGGGTACGGCACCTCCCTCATTTTTTTCAAATGGAGATCTCAAGCGTGGTGAATGGAAGCTGTGAAGGCCCCTCCTGGAGCGAGTTGAAAGGCGAGGAGAAAGTCGGCTCCCCAAAAGCTTTCGTCTCCTGCCAAAGGAATCACTTCTAATTTCGTAAACCCCTCCTCCGGGTCGAGAACAAGACCACCTCTCTCACCTTGAAGTGCAATCGAATTCGGAGGTCCTTCATACCGATCAAGCGAGCGCGGTTTCAGTTGATGAGATCCTGCAATCAAGCAACTTGAGGCTTTGGCATAAAAAACAAAAGCAGCCGAATCAAGGGAACCAGGCCCCGTAAACTCCACCCGGAGAGAGAGCTTCCCTTCTGATTTTTCTAACCAGGAGGTAACCCAGAGGCGGCTATAACCCGAATCCTCCATCCCCTCAATCCCGGTTTCTCTAGAATGTGGGGCTGAAACACGACATCGATACGAGAGAGAAGTTCTCCTCTTTGTTTTTTGCAAAGAGATCGACTGTCCTCTTCCGGCTAAACCAAAGCCGCTTGCGGTATCTAAGGGGAAAAGCTGGGGGCCAAAATTGACAAGGGCCACATCACGAAAATACCAGGCTCCCATTCCACTCTTGCATCCAGATGCAGAAAGGAGAAGGGTCTCTTCAGAAGTTCTCTCAGAAATGAGACCGAGTTCTTCGTCGATAAAAGAATGGGTTGGAAGAATTTCAGCTCTTACTTGCGCAAGAAAATGGCGAACTTCCTCATCGATCTCCTGAAACCCTCTCCTCTTCTCTTGCTGAAAGAGGGAGGTTATAGGAGTGAGGTGGTGGGTAAAGGTCGCTTGCTGAAAGGGGACCATCTCCTCGGCAACCCTTCGGTAGCTCAGATCTTGAAATTGGGCAAGGAGACGACCGATCTTGGCATGCTCTTTCGGATAGGGAAGTCCCCTCCAGGGGAAAAATCCTTTCGAAAAAAGAGGGAGAGCACCCGATCGGAACCCCTTAAGAGTACAGGGAGGAACCGATTTTCCTTCTTTTTCCCTTTTTAACGCCTCCTCAACAGCTCCAAATTCCACCTCTCGGACAAATTCTTCCAGCATAAAAAAACCCTCAGTTTGTGGCTGAGGGTATCATGTGGATGATTAGAAAGGAAGTTGTCTATTCTTCAGAATCGTCATTGATCTCTTCGAGGATGTCAATTCCATCCTTCGATTTTTCGATCAACCGACGCATCTTCTTCCCTGGAGTGAATTTGACAGCCCTTCTTGCTGGAATATGAATCGGTACAGAGGCATTTTTGGGATTTCGTCCAATTTTTGGTTTTCTCTCTACAACCTGAAGAACACCAAAATCACGGAACTCGAGACGATCTCCTTTTGCAAGAGCGTCTGTCATCTTATCCAAAAAGTTCTGAATTACTGCGCGTACATGGTTCGGGTGGATCCCTTCATCTTGTGAAATCGTTGTGATCAATTTCTTCTTCGTCATCGTTGCCATAGTCAGTTTCCTCCTTCGTTTGCTATCACATATTTAACTGAAACATAACTGTATAATACCTATCTACACATTCGCTTCAAGTGATTTTTTCTGGAGAAGGATTTTTTTTCAGGCGATTTGGAGCACCATCTTCTTCTTCTTCCCAATCCCCAGGAGAAGAAAACGGTTTTCGATCAGAAGCTCTTCAACGACCAAAAGATTTTCGTCGGTCACTTTTTTGTTGTTTAAGTAAGCACCGCCGTTAAGAATCATCCGACGCGCTTCACCTTTGCTAGGTAAGAGGCCTGAGTGGACAATCAAATCAATAAAGCGGGCCCCTACAACACTTTGAGCAGGTAAAGTCAAGCTGGGCACTTCCTTAGAAAGAGATTCTAAAGTAGCAAGATCAAGAGAGGTTTCACTTCCCGGCTTAGCGGCCTTCGTGATACGTAGCGCCTCTTCTACCCCCGCCTCACCATGGACAATCCTTGTCACCTCTTCTGCTAATCGCTTCTGGGCGGTATTGGCAACATAACGACTCCCTTTCATCTCTTCTTCGATCTCCTCAATCTCCTCCAAATCGAGAAATGTGAGCATACGAAGAAGCTTCGAAACATCGGCATCTGGTATCCGGAAGAGGTACTGGTAAAAATCATACGGAGAGACCTTGTCGGGGTTGAGCCAAATAGCCCCCTCTTCCGATTTCCCGAATTTTTTCCCATCGCTCCTGGTAATCAGGGGCCAGGTCAGGCCATACACACTTTCTCCTCGCATCTTCCGAACGAGTTCTGTTCCTGCAGTGATGTTCCCCCATTGATCACTCCCTCCCAGCTGGAGCTGGACATTGTGAGTATCGTAAAGGTGGAGAAAATCGTAGGCTTGGAGAAGCTGGTAGCTAAACTCGGTGTAACTAATCCCCTCTTCTAGAGCGAGCCGGGTTTTGACACTCTCCTTAGCCAACATCGTCCCCAACCGGAAGTGTTTCCCCACATCACGCAGGAAATCGAGATAGCGCAACTTGGAAAACCACTCGTAATTGTTGAGAACGGTTACCTCCTGCCGTAAAATAGCCTCTAACGAGCGCCTAATTCCCTGGACATTCTTCTCTAACGCATCGTTGTCAAGCAGGTTACGTTCATGACTTTTGCCAGAAGGATCTCCGATTAAACCAGTAGCCCCTCCCACAAGGGCTATTGGCTCATGACCATACTTCTGGAACCAGGCTAAGGCGATGATTCCCACCAAATTCCCCAAATGGAGGCTATCTGAGGTGGGGTCGAACCCTAAATAAAGTGTTATAGGATTTTCCACCAAATCCCGGATTTCCTCTCCTGTCATGGCATCGAGAAAGCCTCGCTTTTGCAATTCATTAACGATATTTTTCACTTTATTTTCCTTCCCTACTTTTACAGAAAATTGAAGTTTGTTATGATACGGCTTTCAAGTAAGAGAGTAAAGGAGCTTGTCAAGATGGCAAAAGTACGTGATGAAATCATCGAATACCCAGAGAACTGGGACGACATGGTAAAAAAACATAAAGAGCGGGAAGAAGAAGCAATCCAAAGGATGATGCACAAACGTAAAGTGGAAGATCCCATGGAATTGCTAAAAATTGCTTCTGAGGCAATTGCTACAAGACAAGGTCGTACTGCTCGAGAGCACAGACCTCTCAAAGACTGGACTATCAAAATAGATGCCGAGTCTGAGCAGGTCAACCAGCTGAAGATGAAGCTCGACAAGGAAACAACCGAGCTTGCCCAAAAAATCCTGAGCGAGCTCCCTCAGCAACAATACCCCGAGCTTAGGAACAAACTCAAAGGACGGATCAGCCCTCCATCTACCGCCACTACAGATGAAGAAGCCACCGTCCACTAGTCTTTAGGGGATTCTCAACTGCGCGACCCTGAAAAAAGCATTTTGTGCTTACTCGCAACAGGTTTATGTAACTATTTTCCTCCTTCGACCCATTCTCAGTATACCTCATCTACTGGTGATAATAAAGTTCGGCTAGCTTTCTTGTTTTTAAAAATCTCGAAAACTTCGTGGTTAGGTGTAGGAGCTAGAAGGGGTTGTGGATGTCGAGGAAGAACGCATCGAGTCCCCACTTTTCCTGCAAGGCTGCGGCTAGGGCCTTAGGTCCCACTTTTTCGGTTGCGGCGTGTCCAAGAGCGAGAAAATGGACTTTCTCTTCGTAGGCAATCCCCCAAGCCGGTTCGTCATAATTCCCTGTGATAAAGCAGTCGATCCCTTCAGCTGCAGCTGCACTCAACTCTGTGTAGGCACCGCCTGAGACGAGTGCTACCTTTGAAATCCGCTCCTTCCCAAACAAGGCTCGGGCACTTTTGTGGTCGTAGTATTCTTCCACTTTTGCAACAAAAGAGTCGATTGATTGAAGGGGGATTTCTCCTCGAACCCCAATCTTGATTCCATTGAACAAGCCAAAAGGAGCAAGATTCTCCCACCCTAAATCACGGGCCGCTTTCCAGTTATTTCCGACCTCAAGATGGGCATCGAGAGGGAGGTGATAGGCAAAAAGAGAGATCCCTTTTTCCAGAAGAAGGGCGATCTTCTCTCGTTTACTTCCTACAACAGGGTAAGGGTCGCGATTCCAAAACATCCCATGGTGGGTCACAAGAGCATCGACTTCCAATTTAGCGGCCTCTTCAATTGTCTGGAGATTTGCAGAAACTGCAGTTGCCACCCGCTTGATCTCTCTTCCCCCCTCGACCTGAAGTCCATTGGGACAGTAGTCTGCGATTGTTTCTGGATCCAGATAAAGGGCAAGATTTTTTGCCAGCTCATCACTTCTCATATCTCTTATACTCCTAAAATTCTCTTTGACCTAGAAGCTAGAATGCATTATATGTGATTTTTATGAAACTCGATGCGCAAACTCAAGAGAATATCAAACGAAAGATTGGAGAGAGAGCTGCCTCCTTCGTAGAAGAAGGGATGCTCGTCGGCCTTGGGACGGGAAGCACTTCTACCTATTTCATCAGAAGCTTGATCAAAAGATGCCAGGAAGGGCTCAAAGTCCATGTTGTTTCCTCTTCTAACCGCTCCCTCCATTTAGCAGTCGAAGGGGGAATCCCCACGGTCGACATGAACCAAGTAACCGATATCGATCTTACAATTGACGGAGCAGACGAAATCGACCCCAAAAACCGAATGGTAAAAGGTGGTGGAGGGGCTCATACGAGAGAGAAAATCCTGGCAACTTCGAGTAAAAAGATGCTAGTCATCGTAGACGAGAGTAAGCTCGTTGAAGTACTTGGCAAGTTTGGAGTAGCCATCGAGATTCTCCCATTCGGTAGAAAGGCAACCCTTGCCAAACTTCGTAAAATCGGATATGAAGGAAAAATGCGCACGCAAGAAAGCGGGGAGTTTACCCTAACCGATAATGGGAATTACCTATTCGATATCCACTCCCCAACCCATTTCCCCACCCCTGAGGAAGATCACAAAAAGATCATCGAAATCACGGGAGTGGTAGAAACTGGATTTTTTTTCGACCTGCCTCTAAAGGTTTTAGTCGGGTATAAAGATGGCACAGTAGCTCTAAGACGGTAAAAAATGGAAGAAACTGTAGAACTGGTTCCGATTCATGTAGAGAAAGTACTCCAGTCTCGCTCGTATACCTGCATTGTATTGGATGGCGAGGAGAAAAAATTTGCGATTTATTGCGACGTCCCAAGCGGAAAAGCGATGAATCTCTATCTCTCTTCAACCGAAAAACCACGGCCAGGCACCCATGATTTGATGAATAGAATCTTTATGGGTCTCAACATCAAGCTAAAACATGTAGTCGTTTATGACGTAGAAGAGACCATCTACTATGCTCGGATCTTTTTCGAGCAGCAAATCGGTGAAATTCTCCATATTGTGGAAATCGATAGCCGTCCAAGCGATGGGATCACTCTTGCCTTGATGCACAAAGTTCCTATCTATTCGACAAGAAGAGTATTAGACAAAACCATCCCCTACGAGGATTAACTTTGGCAGCAGCTAACATGAATGTCCTAACGACAGATGAAAGAGAAGGGGGGGGAAAAGCAAAGGGGGAGTTTATCGTAGCCAATGATAAAGGGCTCCATACACGCCCCTCCACCGAACTCGTAAAATGTGCGACCCGTTTTAGAGCCCAAGTGAACCTAAAATACAAAGACCTGATTGTTAATGCTAAGTCCCTTCTCGGAGTTCTGACACTTGCCGCTGCAAAAGGTTCTCGTATTCTTATCGAAGCCGAAGGAGAAGATGCCCAAGAGGCCGTAGACCAGATCCTTGAACTCGCTCGAAAGAATTTTTACATCCATTATTGATGGGGTCACCATGAGCACAACAGCAGAGAAAACAAAGAACCGAAAGGAAATCGACCCGCAAGATCAGTGGAACGTCGAGGCTCTATTCTCCTCTTTTCCCGATTGGGAAGGAGCTTTTACAAAAATAGCTCCGAGCTCTTCTGCACCAAGATGGCCTGACTTAGCTTCTTTTCGAGGTCGCCTTCATGAAGGGACAGACGCTCTCAAACAAGCTTTAGAAACCCTCTTTTCACTCTCTCGAGAGCTTGAGAAACTCCATACCTATGCCCATCTTCGCCATGATGAAGATATCACGCACGACTCCCACAAGAGCAGCTATCTACGCATCCTCTCCCTCTATAGCGACTTCCAACAAGAGAGCAGCTGGTTTGAACCGGAACTCCTTGCTCTGCCCTCCGAAACCATCGACTCGTACCTCCAATCCCCTTCTCTTGCCCCTTACCGTTTTTATATCGAGAAGATCGTCCGTAGGCGCCCCCATACCCTCTCGGCGGAGAAAGAGGAGCTTTTGGCTATGGCCGGGAAACCAATTCAAACAGCTCCTAAGGCCTTTTCCGCCTTAAGCAATGCCGATATCCGCTTCGAGACGATCGAAGACCAAGAGGGAAAACCCCATGAACTCTCTCATGGCCTTTACCAATTATATCTCCGTTCTCCCGATCGAGTTTTGCGTAAAAATGCCTTCAAGCAGATGCATGCCCAATTCTCTTACCATGAAAATACGCTAGCAGAACTCCTCTATGGACAAGTCCAAGCTCATATTTTTGAAGCAAGAACCCGAAACTATCCCTCCAGCTTAGAAGCTGCCCTTTTTGGGAAAAAGATCCCCAAAGAGGTCTATTCCTCACTTATCGATACAGTCAGGAAAGGCCTCCCCTCGCTTCACCGTTACGTGAGTCTGCGTAAGAAGCTTCTCAAGCTCCCTGAGATCCACCTCTATGACATGTATGTCCCCCTAGTCGAGGCTGCCGATCGAAAGATCGAGTACGCCCAAGCTGAAGAGCTTGTCATCGAGTCGGCACGCCCACTTGGTGAGGAATACCAGCAGATCTTGCAAAAAGGGTTAAAAGAACAACGTTGGGTAGATAGGTACGAGAACAAGCACAAACGGTCAGGAGCCTACTCGAGCGGGTGTTTTGACAGCTTCCCCTATATTTTGATGAATTTCCGCGGGACACTCAGAGACACATTCACCCTCGCCCATGAAGCAGGGCATAGCATGCACTCTTATCTTAGCCACCGCTCCCAGCCCTACCACTATAGCCACTATCCAATCTTTGTCGCAGAAGTCGCCTCTACCTTTAACGAAGAGCTGCTCATGGAGCTCCTCCTTGCCAGAACAGAAAATACGCAAGAGCGCCTCTATTTAATCCATGAGAAGATTGAAGATATCCGGGCCACTTTCTTTAGGCAGACGATGTTTGCCGAATTTGAGCTCAAAATCCACGAGCTAGTTGAACAAAATACTCCGCTCACCCCAACTCTCCTTTCAGACCTCTATTTAGAGCTCAATCGAGACTATTTTGGAGAAGAGGCCACTCTTGATGAAGAGGTCGCGATTGAGTGGGCCCGCATCCCCCATTTCTACTACAATTTTTATGTTTACCAATATGCTACTGGAATCAGCGCCGCCTTAAGTCTAGCTGAAAACGTCCTAAAGGGAACTCCTCAAGCCCGAGAAAACTACTTCACCTTCCTCAAAGGAGGCTCGAGTCTCTTCCCAATTGATCTACTCAAAATTGCAGGGATCGACGTCACCGTACCGGCTCCGATCGAGGCAACTTTACGCAAATTCGACTCTCTTGTATCCGAGCTCGAATCCCTCTCAAACACAGGTTAAATAATTGAGTCACAGAGGACATAAACTCAACTGTCGGCTTTTTTCACGTTGCCACCATGCCAATCAGACTTCATTTTTTTTACAAAACACATAGCAAGAGAACACTGAAAGCACTGAGAGAGCTTTCTTTTCTCTGTGCTCTCTCAAGTTCTCTGTGGTTGATTGATTTGGGTTACACCCGATTGATTTACGTAAATTTTGAGGTGATAACTCATGTTTCTTTCAGTTAGCCTTGGCACTTTTTGTGCGTGATTGCTAATTTCACTTGTGGGAAAACCCTTCCCCTGGTATCCTTGCGATCTACCCAAAATTCAACTGCAGGAGTGTAGTCAAATGGCAGAACAAGCTGTACAGACCAAATTAAAACCCCTTGGAAATCGTGTTTTAGTCAAGCGTTTAGAAGCAGAGGATCAGGCAAAAGGAGGAATCATCCTTCCCGACTCTGCGAAGAAAAAGCAAGAGACCGCGAAAGTAGTCGCGATTGGCACAGGAAAAAAAGATAAGAAAGGAGATCTCCTCCCTTTTCCTGTCGCTTTAGGAGATAAAATTTTGATGGAGAAGTACTCAGGACAAGAAGTCTCCCTTGATGGAGAAGAGTACGTCATCTTGCGAGCTGACGACATCATTGCAATTGTAGAATAAATAACGTGAGGAACCAATGACTGCTAAAGACATTAAGTATAAAGAAGAAGCTCGGCAAAAAATCCTAAAAGGTGTGCAAACTCTTGCCGATGCAGTGAAGGTAACTTTGGGCCCAAAAGGGCGTAATGTCGTCCTTGACAAATCGTATGGAGCCCCTCATGTCACAAAAGACGGGGTGACTGTTGCCAAAGAGATCGAACTCGATGATAAGCACGAGAACATGGGTGCCCAAATGGTTAAAGAGGTCGCAAGTAAGACGGCCGATAAAGCAGGTGACGGAACAACTACCGCAACTGTCCTTGCTGAGGCAATCTACCGTGAAGGGTTACGCAATGTAACAGCTGGTGCAAATCCGATGGACCTCAAAAGAGGGATCGAAAAAGGGGTCAAAGCAGCTGTGGTAGAGCTGCAAAAAATCAGTCGCCCCGTAACCAACCAAAAAGAGATCACCCAAGTGGCTACAATCTCTGCGAATGGTGACCAAGAGATCGGAGAGATGATTGCCCAAGCGATGGATCGAGTAGGGAAAAATGGAACCATCACCGTTGAAGAGGCCAAAGGGTTTGAAACGACTCTCGATGTAGTGGAAGGGATGAACTTCGATAGAGGGTATCTCTCTGCCTACTTCATGACCGATGCAGAAACCCAAGAAGCGGTTCTTGAAGACGTGTTTGTCTTGATCTTCGAGAAGAAAATTTCAGCAATGAAAGACTTTCTCCCAATTTTGCAAGCAGCTGCCGAGTCAGCTAAGCCCCTTTTGATCATCGCAGAAGATGTTGAAGGGGAAGCTTTGGCAACTCTTGTTGTCAACCGCCTCCGAGCAGGACTAAAAGTATGCGCAGTAAAAGCTCCAGGCTTTGGTGACCGTAGAAAAGCGATGCTCGAAGATATCGCTATTTTAACTGGAGCCCAAGTCATCAGTGAAGAGCTTGGCATGAAGCTTGAAAACACCACTCTCGACATGCTCGGGAAAGTGAAGAAAGTTGTCGTCAAAAAAGAAGACACGACTCTTGTAGAAGGAGCTGGAAAAAAGGAGGCAATAGATGCCCGCTGTGACCAAATCCGAGCTCAGATCGAAGAGAGCACCTCTGATTACGACAAAGAGAAACTCCAAGAGCGCCTAGCAAAACTCGCTGGTGGAGTGGCTGTCATTCGTGTAGGGGCTGCTACAGAAATCGAGATGAAGGAGAAAAAAGATCGGGTAGATGATGCGCAGCATGCTACTGCAGCAGCAGTCGAAGAAGGGATTCTTCCTGGTGGTGGAACCGCTCTTATCCGAGCTATTCCAGCCCTCGAAGAGCTCTATAAGTCCCTTGCCAACTCTGATGAGCAAATCGGAGTGAAGATCATCATGCATGCTCTCCCAGCCCCTTTACGTCTCATTACTGAAAATGCAGGACAAGAGGGATCTGTTGTTGTGCAAAAGGTGAAAACTCTTTCGACTAATGAAGGGTACGACGCACAGCTCGAAGAGTATACCGATATGCTCACTAGTGGAATTCTCGATCCGATGAAGGTGACTCGTACGGCTCTTGAAAGCGCCGCTTCGATTGCCTCAATGCTTCTCACGACAGAAGTGATCATCGCCGAAATCCCAGAGGCGAAGCCAGCAGCTCCGATGCCAGGTGGCATGGACTACTAGAATCTCTTTTTCAAAAGCTCCCTCTCCAAGAGGGGGCTTTTTTGTCCCTGTGAATGTTGGACAAACATTCCTCTATCACCTATCATGGAAGCATGTTTCGGTTGGTTCGCTTTCTGCTTCTTCTCCTCCTCCTTGTACTTGCAGTACTCGGGACCTATTTTTGGATCAACCGAATCTCCAGTGTTGAAAAGTTCTTAAGCCAAAAACTCAATACTCCTGTAACTGTTGAAGAGGTCTCGCTCAGCTGGAACCGCCTCTCCCTGCAAGAGCTCAAAATCGCTAATCCTCGCCCCAAAAAGCTCCCCTATGCCTTCGAAACAAAGGAAATTGTCCTTGAGATGAGCCCATGGCAGCTGCTGCAATCCACCATGCACATCAAACGTGTGAAAGTGATCGATCCCCTGCTCTCCATAGAGCTCTACAACTCATCAGGGAGCCGCAATAACTGGGCAGATCTACTCAACGGAATCCCCGCCTCATCGGGTGATCGAGAATTTGTCATAGAAGAACTCGCCTTCCTCAACCTCTCCTTCCAAGCTGTCCGCTCGAATGGACAGGCCATCTCACTCCCAGTGATCCCTTATCTCGAATTTGAGAACATCGGTTCGAAAAATCCCCTATCTATCAATCAGCTAGGGCGCCTCCTTTTCCAGACTATTCTCAACTCCCTATCTAAAAAAGGACTGGACCACCTTCTAGAAAAGGTTCCCCCTCTCCCCCCCGCCTTCTCTGAAGGTGCTAGTTCCTCACTCCCCTTCGAAGATGAGTTGAAAGGTTTCCTACAAGAAGGTTATGACACCATGAAAAAGAAGACAAAAGAGGCCTCAGACTACCTCCAAGACCTCTTCTCCAAGGAACAGCCCAAGTCCCAATAGTAGAACTTGCGTAAAAATTCCCCATCTCCTATCATCCCCCATTTGAAGCTCCAAGCTTCTAATCCGGATTAGCTCAGCGGTAGAGCAGTGGACTGTTAATCCATTGGTCGCTGGTTCGAATCCAGCATCCGGAGTTCTTTTTTTACTCCATACATCCCTTTAAATCAGAGACTCTTGTACGTAACTTAACGACAGGAGTGATCATGTATTCTTATTCAACAAACCCAAAATTTCAGCATTTTTTCAGCAATCCACCTGAATTAATCAGCACACATTTAAAAACGACAAAAAAGCCCATTTTCCTATCAACTTTTGACTTCAATGCTGAAAAAATGCTGAAAATCTGCATTTTCTCGGAAATCTTCTCTTCTTCTCTCTCTATAAATTACAAAAAGAGCAACGGACTACAAATCCTATCCCCATTAATTCCCTCTTATCTATACTCGTTCTAATTAGGAAAATTTCATGAAGCAGAGCAGAAAAAAAGTCAGCAGATGTGTCTACGAATATCAAAAAAAAGATGGTACGTTTGCCTACTATGCAGAAGTCAGAAGAAAACGAGCCAAAACCCTGCGCAAAAAGTGCAAAACGCTTACGGAAGCCAAGAACTGGGTTAGATCCACGGAAAGCGCCATATTAGAAGGGCGCATCCCTCAAGAGACCAAAGCTCGCAAATATACCGTTGCCGATCTCATCGAGCAGTATAAGACGGTTCATTTGAGCAAGTATCCCGAAAGAATCAAAAGTCAAATCCACCATCTGAATTGGTGGGAAAAACATTATGGACAAAAGCTCTTACTCGATACCACCCCATCACTGCTTGCCCAAGCCAAAGATCTTCTCCTCAAAGAGCGTACTCTGAGAAAAACCTTGAGATCAGGTCCTACTGTGAATCGCTACTTTTCAACCCTCAGCAAAGCATTCTCATTGGCATCCAAAGAATGGGAGTGGATTTTGGATAACCCCTTCAAGAGAGTATCCAAATTGCCTGAGAGTAAAGGGCGCACTCGGTTTCTCAGTAAAGAAGAGCTTCAACGACTTCTCCAAACTTGCAAGGAACATAAAAATCCGAATCTTTATGGAATGGTCCTATTAGCCGCATCTCTTGGCATGCGATTTGGAGAAATTGCGAGCCTCAAATGGAAGAACATCGATTTTGACAATCGCCTTATCACTCTAGAGACGACAAAAAATGGAGACATCCGGGTCCTCCCCTCGCCTGACCAAGTATATGCCTACTTAAAAAGTAAAGACTACAGCGATCTTGAAGAACATGTCTTTCCTTCAAAAAATCCATCTAAGCGATACCCCTACTCCATGATTCGCAAAGCTTTTCAATCCGTTTTAAATCAGTTGGGTCTGAAAGATGTTGTGTTTCATTCATTGCGGCATACAGCAGCTTCTCACTTAGCTATGTCTGGGGCTTCACAGGGAGAGTTACAGGAAATTTTTGGATGGCGCTCCTCTATCATGACCAGGAGATATGCTCATTTCAATAAAGCTCACCTCGCAAAATTGCTTCAAAGAACGAATAACGATCTCATCGGCACCGAGGAAAAGGTTATCGATGAATCCTGACATTTTTCGCCTGAAAGAAATGATCCTGTTGTTTAGGAATGAGCTGATCAAATGGGTTCTGTGGGAAAAAGAATATGCTCTTATTCTTAGTGAACGTGATCCCATCAAGCCATGGGAAAAGGCTGAAGCTTACTCATGGATTTTTTTCGAAACAAAATACATGCCCCTTTGGAGTACTTCTGAGGAAACCAAGAGAAGGAATAGGCCTTCTTGCTATCCTGAAACTTTATTGAAAAAAGCAGAATATTATTATGCCAAGTGGGGCATGAAAACAATTGAGGTAAGTGGATGCCCAACAACAACCGAAAAGTTAAAAGAAATTTACAGGTATAAAAAATACGGAATTCCCAAGCCTCTACCTAACGAGTCTTTAATAACCTATATCGAGCGACTCAGAGAATCAGTCACAGAAGAGACCTATTCAAAGAAACTTTGGAGAGATTCTTTGGGCAGCTTTCTTGAATTTGTTAGAGCCAATATTCCTCCAGACTGTCATGGATATATTGATGTTATTTTCCCAGAGGATAGAGCGTTCTATAGTGATGAGATTATCAGATTAATCCGCAAAAATAAATATCCTGTAAATATTATTTTTGTAGCAGACATTTTAAAGAACTTAAGTGAAGAACTTTTATGGGGAGACCCAAGAACTCAACATGGCGCATCTGAAACCTTAGCTTTTGCTTGGCTCTGTTTAATAAGCGCAAGACTCCGACTACCAACCGAAATCGGATTGCTCTATGAGCTCAAACCATCCACCCTTATAACCAAAATCAGCCCTGAAAACTCTTTATTCGCAAAGAGATACTTCCTAGACGTTCCTACCTTGTGTGGTCATATTCCTATGGAAATATCAAAATGTCAATACGACTATTTTTCCATTCTTTCTGAAGTCAATCAAAGATCAGGAGTCAAAAATAGGTTCTTTAAAGCCTCTGAAAGGAGCTTAAGAGAGGTCTTTGGCAGAGCTGTAAATAAATTACAGTTGCCACCTGAGCACGGTGAGATCACCTTTCTTACGCTTACTAGCTGGCCAACTGAAGTCCTGCATCATCGCACCCAAATTGATAACGCAAGATATCGAGAAAAGGCAAAAAAAACCTAAAAAGATCGTTCCTCTCATCTCCACCTTCTATTGCGAGGTACATAAGCCACATTCTGAGACTATTGGATGCAATTAACGAAAACCTGAATAAGGAGCACCCAATATGAACGAATATCCCAACATACCCTCAACTCCACTGGCTCAACTTTCTAATAAGCAAGCGAAAGAGATCCATTTTATCAATGAAAGGGAGGAAATCCCACTAACCTTCAAAGATTTTACGAAAACCTACAGTTGGCCAAACATGGGTAGCCTTCGAAAAATGGCCTACGAGAGCCAATCCAATGGCTTGGCCACCGCTTTCGTAAAATTCAGAAAGCGCCGCCTAGTCTTGCCTCAAACACTTTTCAAATTACTAAAAGGGGAGGAAGCTAAAGGAAACCAACAACTTGCAAAACAGCTCTGAAAGGACTCATAGATGAGCTGGTCACACTCAACGAGACGAGGCTTAGGTTCACATATGGGCCACTATATGAGCCGACAAAAACAAGAGCCTGGCTGCAACCAGGCCCCACAACAACCCCGCCGAACAGGAGGATTGATGAGCCAGAGCATAACAGATGATACTATTTCGAATCTCTCGAAAAATGCCGAGAATAAATCAAAAGCTCGAGGAGATGAACTCAAGCGCTTATTTGATAGTTCATCAGTAAACAAGACTGAAACAACTTCCCTGTCAGAAGAAAAGAAAGCTAAATTAGAGGAAACGATCATAGAAGAACTCAACCGCACCCTCGCGATCGTTCACACTACGAGTACATACATCCTAATCGAGAAGAACGATGTAGACTTTGTCTTGGATTCCAAAGCGTCTCTTTTGGTCCTCTACGAAAATCAAGTAGTGCCCGAGCTAGGAGAAAGTTCAAAAAAACGAGTAACCAAGGCGCAGATATGGCTAAGAAGTCCTCGCCGGCGTACTTTTCAAAATATCGTTTTCAATCCCAGAGTTGTCGGCCACTACGACGGGAATTTCAATATTTGGCGGGGGTTCGCAGTTGAACCGATAAAAGGAGAGTGCTCGCTTTTCTGGGATCATGTCAGAGACAATATTTGCGGAGGAAAACAATCTCATTTGTACAACGACAATTATCTTTGCCGGTCAGCGACAACTAACATTGCCGGTCGACGACAATTATCTTTGCCGGTAACAGACCTGAGCATATAAATTATTTCCTTGATTCACAAGGAGAGTA
>SDBV01002425.1_pt1 | contig 27851 bp, 23 predicted proteins | sample 2277081 | NCBI WGS metagenome assembly SDBV01 (sample SAMN10402039, study PRJNA504765) | marine sediment metagenome | isolation source: marine sediment core GS10_PC15, 223 cmbsf | place: Arctic Ocean: Southern Knipovich Ridge | collected 2010 | reverse complement strand
TGTCGAAAGATAACGTATCTTATCTTTCGACATATACTACATAGGAATGAAGTAGACATGGAAGCCAAGCCATAGGAGTTACTAACGTCCCCCATAAAATGACACCATGAACCTAAGTCAGGGAGTCATTCCGGTTCCTTCAATGGGAGTTAGTATAAAGTTCTCTGATCCAGCGGAATTGACAACAATTTAATAGGGGGATATAGTTACCATAAAATAATAGATTCTTGACTTAATCACTACTTCCCTTGATCATATGATTGGAGGTAGTTATGGAACGAAATATCATCCTGCTCTCTGGTGCTATTTCCTCAGGTAAATCGACTCTAGGAAAACAACTTGCCACACGTTATGAATTCCAAATATTCCGAACACGTGATGTTCTTTTGGCCAAATCTAAAATTCCGGATCCAGGTAGAATTGAACTACAAAAAATAGGCGATCAATTAGACACAACATCGAACGGCCAATGGGTAGCTGATGCTATCGCTAAACATTTTGGAGAGCGACCTCAAGCTTTTGGGCTAATTATTGATTCAGTTCGCATTAAACCGCAGATAGAAAAAATTAGGGCAATTTACGGACAAAGAGTGATTCATATTCATCTGACGGCTTCGAAAGAAGAACGGTACACAAGATATCTCGAAAGGTTTAAATATAAAAAAGAATCAGCCGACGTGTTTGAATTAGCTAGCCAAAATCCCACCGAAGAAAATATCGAATTGTTGAATGAAACAGCGGATATTGTAGTAGACACTATTCGTTGTAACTCCAATGATGTGTTCACAAGGGTAATTAGTCGTTTGGAAGGATACCATGGTCGTGGTAGAGGCTTCGTGGATGTAATTGTAGGTGCGCAGTACGGGAGTGAAGGAAAGGGACAAATAGCTGGGTTTTTAGCAAAGGAATATGATTTATTGGTACGAGTGGGCGGTCCTAATGCTGGACATACAGTGTATGTTTCTCAATTAAAAAGGGGAAGTTATACGCATCACCAAATACCGTCAGGAACGTTGAAGTCAGACGCAAAGTTGGTAATTGGACCTGGCGCTGTTATTAATCCAGAACTACTATTGAAAGAAATAAATGAATGTAAAGTGAAACCTACTAGATTAGTAATTGATGGTAACGCTATGATCATCACAGACGAAGACATTTTGGCAGAGAAAAAATTAAAAAAGACAATAGGATCCACCGGGCAGGGTGTAGGCGCTGCTACATCTCGCCGAATAATGCAGCGTAATCCAGAAACACAATTGGTTAAAAATGATTCAAGATTGAAAGACTATATCGGAGATGCAATAGAAGAACTTGCGTCAACATTCCAAAAGGATGGGCGTGTTCTTCTTGAGGGTACACAGGGTACCGGATTGAGTCTCTATCATGGATCATATCCATTTGTTACATCGAGAGATACTAGCGTTGGAGGATGCTTAGCAGAAGCTGGGATTGCCCCATCGAGACTAAGGCGTACTATTATGGTATGTCGGACCTATGAAATCAGAGTTGAAGATCCTGAAGATGGTACTTCTGGTCCGATGAAATGTGAAATAGATTGGGAAACTATCGGTATGCGTTCTGGACTTGATCCGGAGGAATTGAGACAAGATGAGCACACATCGACTACAAATAAACTCCGTCGTGTTGGAGAGTTCGATTGGGAACTTCTGCGAAAAAGTTGTTTGCTTAATAGTCCCACTGATATTGCAGTTACATTCACTGATTATATCAATGGTGTAAATAGAAATGCTTGCCGATTTGAACAATTAACGGAGTCAACATTAAGTTTTATACAGGAAATCGAGAAATTCACCGGCGCCTCTGTATCAATTATTACTACTGGATTTAATGATCGTAGCGTAATAGATAGACGGTCATGGTAACCACAGATGAATGTTGAAGAATTTATTTCTGCGAACAGATGTGACCATCTATATCACATGTCTGAAAAAGGAAGTTGGGGAAATATCCAGAAAATTGGGCTATTAAGTACATCAGCTTTATTGAATGCTTGCGAGTCCAAAGGAAATGAACGATTTAAGATAGAGTCCCAGCTTCGCAGAAGTAGAATGTATGTAAAGCACCCGAGCCTTGGAGTAATATATATCCGCGATCAGATCCCAATGCGTGATTGGCCAGAACAAGATATCTTTTTAGACGAACTTCTAGATGACGGCGTTTCTAGACAACAGTGGTTGGAGTTCCTCAATGGGAAAGTTTTTTTCTGGATAAGCAAATACGAACTAACAAAGATGCTGTGTGCATGGCAATATAGAGGTAAACCTCAGTGGATACTCAAAATAGATGCGCGAAATTTTCTAGAAAAGCATGGAGAAAATTCATTTGTGTCAAATCAGAATACTGGAAGTCTATATAGTAGGAAAAAAAGAGGCCCTCGTACGTTTGTGCCTCTTCTTGATAGCCCGATAAGATCTGATATTATTGAACTTGCTATTAACGAAGGTGTTCCTGATTTGCCTGATTTCGTGATTTCGGTTGATGAATGCGTAGGCAGAAAAACTGACGATGAAAGAATATTCCAAGAAGTAGACCATATCTGGCCATAAAGACCATTCTTTAGAGGAATAAATATATGAAAAACCAATATTTCGGAGATATCAACGATTATAAAAAATATAGCCTGCTACGATTGTTGAGCGGACATGGGCAAATTAGAACTGCTGTTTGTTGGGTTCTAACTGAGGATGATAATCGAACCGACGGACGTAAAATAAGTTATTTGAATCAGCCTGAAAAATGGAAAAACTTCGACCCTATCCTTTACGACCATCTTAATGGACTGGTACTAAAGCGAAGGTTACGCGGCGTTAACCACATTGAGAAAGATGAAATCCTCAGCAATTGTAAATTTTATAAGGATAATATGTACGATAGTATTGAATCAAGAGGGCATTTCTTCAAAAAGTTCCTTAAGTTTTCAAAAGGTGTAGACCTTGTCTTTTTTGATCCTGATAATGGAATCGAAATAAGATCAATTCCTCGCGGACGAAGGTCATCTTCGAAATATATATATTGGAATGAAATTAAGGCATCATACGAAGCCGGACATTCAATAATGATATACCAACATTTTCCTAGAAAACCACGTGAGCCTTTCTTGCGAGATCTAGTATGCAAGTTCAGGAGCGTTGTGCATGCCCGCCAGGTTTTCTCCTTTTGCACTTACCATGTAGCATTTATGTTGGTGCCTCAACTTCATCACCAAGAGATATTTTTAGAGAATAGTAATAGAGTCAAGGAAGTCTGGGGAGACGTTATAAAAGTTCGTAACCATGAATTAGTTTCATCGATTACGTTAATTTAAAAATCTAAGTACAATAAGGAGATGCCTCGTGAAGCGTGAAGTCCGTTTTCTATTAGATAAAGCTTGTGACTCGCTTTTATTGAGTGTCGAATTTTTCAATCGCCCACATGAGGTAGGTCGTGTTTGCTCTACTCTGATTTTTCTCGACCATTCTTTTGAGATGTTTTTGAAAGCTGCGATATTACACCGTGGTGGCCGAATCCGTGAAAAACGTGCTAATGCGACAATAGGTTTTCATAGTTGTATCCGCCGAGCATTGAGTGATGGCTCAATCAAGTTTATTACTGAGGAACAAGCTCTTACTCTTCAAAATATGAATAGCCTGCGAGATGCAGCTCAACACCACTTACTAGATATATCAGAAAATCAACTTTATATTCATGCTCAGGCAGGAGTAACCATTTTCCGAGATTTACTTGATCAAGTTTTTGGACGAGATATTTGTAAACTATTGCCAAATAGAGTATTACCGCTCGCAACATCTGCTCCAGTTGACCTAGAAACATTATTTGATAATGAGACTTCCGAAATTATTAAACTATTGCAGCCAAGATCCAGGAAAAGGATTGAAGCTCAAGCTAGATTACGTCCTCTAGCAATTCTAGATGCGAGTATGCAAGGGAGGGAAGGTCAGCCAAATGCTAATCGCTTGGATAGAATTGGAAGGGACCTTACAAATGGTAAAAAGTGGCAGGATATTTTCCCGGGAGTCGCTACGATAGAGATTACGACATCAGGAATAGGACCGAGCTTCTCGCTAAGGTATACCAAGAGAGAAGGAGCACCTATTCATGTAGTACCGGAAGGAACTCCAGGAGCATCAGTCGTAGCAGTAAAGCGTGTTAATGAATTAGATTTCTATAACTTAAGCATCACTCAGTTGGCCGAACATATTAACCTCACCGTGCCTAAAGCTGGAGCATTAGTTAAACACCTTGGTTTAGAAGAGAATGATGACTGCTTCAAGAGGTTAAGAATTGGAAAATCCGAATTTAAACGTTATTCGCAGGAGTCTATTCCTATAATGAAAGAAGCATTACTGACGATATCTATTGAGGAAGTCTGGAGAAACCATCGCCCGAGCTACACAAATATCAAGAAGAATTGACATTCCTTGGATAATGATAGAATCAGGGTGTCGGTAGACCTAGTGTCTTGACACCCTGATTCTTTTAAAAACTCCCCGGCAGGGGAAGCCTTCCAGTCTTGGTAGGCCGTACAGGTCTCGAACCTGTGACACCCTGATTAAAAGACAGAGTGTTATCTTCTACACAATCCATCTAATTGTTACCACACCATAAGCCAGAATGTGTTGGGGTAAGCCTAGCACACCACAAATACAAACTTTGCCCCCACCTAATCCGCCTAGCTGGGCTATGCCCTATATGGATAATCCTCAAGGTAATTCTTGACCGTTGGCTTGGTTACCCCCATCAGTGTGGCTATCTGCCCCAGTGATAAACCTTGCCGTGAAAGCTCTTTTGCTCTTTCAATCCGTTCAGCGAGCAGTGTCTTTTCAGGTGCTTTAGCTACCACCTCTCCCCCGGCAGCAAAGACATGACTTAGCTTCTCACTCCAGAATGTCGGCAGGGAACTCTCCACAAGCCCCATAAAGTCACTATCTGGTGAGTAGACATAAGCCCACTTCCGCCTACCAGTGGTGATAGTAGTGAAGGCTTGATGAGCGTTCGTTGCAATCTTGTTTAGCTCTCGCCTGTCATATTCAAGCTGGAGAATACCCAGATCTTTGAAGATGACTACATTAGCTGAGCTGGCTATATTCTTATCTAATTGCCTAGCTTCCTGGGAGACAAAAACTAAGGTCTGCTCCCGTTGGCGGGATAGGTTCACCAGTTGTGACATCACTTTAGCTTCGGCAGCCATACTGGAGCGAGCATGGTAAGAGATATACGCTTCATCCACCAGGACAACAGCTTTTGGCGGGACATCTTCTAAGCTGGCAGCCATGCCTATCCAATCAGGCAGTAGCTTCCTAGCCTCTTTGGACATGGCAACTACATAGGGGCTTGCCGTGTAGCGCAAATGCTCTAATAACCTGTACCCGAGGGCTGACTTACCACCACCACGTTTGCCCAGAATGAGGACAATCGAAGGGTGCCGGATTAGCTTTAGCCACTTCTCTGCTTCAATCGTCTGAGGGTCTGGAGATGGATTTGTTGTCTGAGGCTCTAACAGGGCGGGTTTCTTAAATACTGTGTCAAAAGATGCCCTAATAGATTCCTCAAAAATCCTTCCTAGGTCTGGATTAGTAGGGCTATTCTGGCTGGGCTGGGGAGGCTGGCTCCCATGGTGGATTGTGTTGTATTCGGCTAGACTTCTGGGGGTGGAGTTACCAGGGTTAACATTATTAGTAAGGGACTGGCTATTAGAGTTAATCTCTTTCAATATCTCATAACCAATCCACAAACCAAGCCCCCACTTTAGTAGTTGTTGACCATTCATCTCAGACTCCTTATAGCACTTAATTCTGGTGGTTAAAAACCGTTAAACTCAAATACAAAATTTAGCGGTCAGGCGTTAAACCGCGTTAAATTTAACGGCTGAGTTTATACCCGGTTTAACGGTCACCTTACTACCTTTCTGAAACCCGTCCCAGTAACCATGAGCGTATTCGCGACAGTATGTTATTACTGGTCTTTGCCGGCGAACATCATCATCTTTCATCACTATAAAAACCAAGGCAGGGGCTCTAACACCCCTGCCTTGCTTAATTACTTATTGACGCCTAGAGCTAAACTGAACGGTATGCTGTTATTTTGTCGAACCAATACGGAACATCTTGGTGCCACACGTGGGGCATACGCCCTGGGTTGCTGGCTTGCCGTTTTTCATGGTGATGCTTTTGGCATCTTTCATTTCCTTCTTGGCGCGGCATTTCACGCAGTATGCTTGCATTAGACTCACCTCCTTTTTGGTATGGAGAATAGGCTATTACTTGCTGTAATGTCAACAGTCTCTATAGATTGCACGTTTTTACGGAATGTTAGGTTTAGCCCTGTTCAGCGATTTGACAACTAACGAACCGTGGTGTAGCATTTCATCAATTAACCTAAAAAGGAATAGCTATGGAAATCCTGAGTTTGGGAGTTTCCCTCGTAATCTTCTTTGTTTTACACCGCTGGATAGGTAAATACCCAACCCCGCTACCATTGAGCAAAGATCGAAAAAGAGAACTCCGAATATTGCTCTCATAATATTTTTATACCCTATCTAGCTTGCGCCCCGATCCTAATATGCCGCTTAATTTTCTGGAACGAGCCGGATGCCTTAATTTTCTCAAGCTCTTAGCTTCAATTTGTCTTATACGTTCTCTAGAAACATTGAATTCTTTTCCTATTTCCTCTAGGGTACGAGCATTGCCATCTTCAAGGCCAAATCTCATTGCTAACACTTGCCGTTCTCTCGGTGTGCGCGTAATGAGTGCTTCATTGATCATCGCTTTTGGATCATCTATTAATCTTAAGCCTGGTGGGGGGTTGAATGTATATACAGTCCCATGCTTTTTGGAGAGAATTCAAAAGAACCCTGAGACAGTACATCAACTAGCAGTTTATCTTCAGCGACTTCTTTTAATTTGTCATTTCCTTTAATCATACCGATTTGATCACCCGGTTTTGCTCTAGCAAATTCTTTTATTTCATCAATGTATCTTACTCGTTCATCATCGCTTTCCATACCTTTAATTGGTCACAGAAAGTACTACATACTTCTTCTAGAATCAACCATTCTATCAAACCTAACCAAGCTGTGTTTTCATGCTGTTTTATTGATTGTTACCGCTGCCGCCTGAATAGCCTCAACAATGCTACTATAGCCGGTGCATCGACAAATGTTACTGGTTATTGCCTCTTTGACCTCATCCTCAGTCGGGGTAGGATTCTCATCCAAAAAGGCTTTGGCAGCCAATATCATGCCCGGGGTGCAAAAACCACATTGTATAGCCCCGTATTCTATAAATGCTTGTTGAAGAGGATGCAGTTTATCCTCCTCGGCTAGCCCTTCAATGGTAGTAACCTCTTTATCCCTGGCGCTAACCGCCAGTGTTAAGCAAGAACGAACCGCCTGTCCATCAATTAACACTGTGCAAGCACCACACTTACCGGTGTCACAGCCTTCTTTGGTGCCGGTTAGCCCAAGTTTATCCCTGAGGACATCCTGAAGGGTTTCACTGGGTTTTATCATAACTTCATAAGTCTCCCCATTTGCAATTAAGCGTATCATCTGCTTCATTTAGTTCTCCTTCTATAGGGACCTTTTTGGCTACTTTTAGGACTTATCTAACTACTAGTTTTATACCAACACATTAGCCATTTTCTTAGCATAAAGCTCATTTAGGCTACGGCTTCCTTTATTGCCTGTTTGGTAAACACTTTTACCATTGCTTTCTTATATTCAGCGGAAGCACGAATGCTACCAGGCCTGGGATGAGCTTCATCAGATGCTGCTTGAGCACATCTATCGATTATAGCCTCGTCAATCCTCTTCCCTCTTATTATCTCTTCAGCGGAACGTGCCCTAATTGGGGTTGGGGCTACATTCCCGAGTACTATCTTAATATCCCGACAAACCTTATCTTTAGGCACTAGGGTTACTACCACGGCTACCCCGACGACAGGCAGATCGGATTTTCCCCTTATTGCATACTTCAAATAAACACCTTTAGTATTAGCTGGTGGTACTGGTAATTGAATCTCTACCAGCATCTCCCCTGTTTTGAGAGCTGTGCTGCCCGAACCAGTGAAGAAGTCTTCAAGAGGAATTATACTCTCTCTATCAGTTCCAACCATCTTGGCTCTTGCCGAGAGCCCGATTAGAGCTGGTGCAGTATCGGCTGAGGGAACAGCATTACACAGGTTACCCCCGAGAGTGGCTACATTGCGTACCGGAATGTTGCCAAACTGGCTAGCTACCTGGGAAATTACCGGGTATCGTCGACGAAGTTCACTGGATTTCTCCAGGGCCCGAATGGTGGTCAGAGCAGCAATCCTCAATCCCTCCTTCGCATCATAAATAATGTAATCAAGGCCGGGTATAGTCTTAATATTAATGATATATTTTGGCCCTATATTATCCTGTTTCATTTCCACAAGTAAATCAGTGCCGCCAGCAATTATTTTTACCTCCTCCTTATACTTGGTAAGCAAGAAGGTAGCCTCACTAACAGTCGATGGCTCAAAGTATTCAAAATCCCTCATATTGTTTTACCCTCCTTCTCGGCCAGTACTCTCAAGACTCTCTCTCTGGTTATGGGTGTAGACTTGATTCTCACTCCTACCGCATCATAGATGGCATTAGCTATTGCTGGCATGACAGAACCTATTCCCACCGATTGACCACCTCCCTTGCAGCCATAGGCGAAATTGGGGTCGTTGGTTTCCACATAAATCTTTTCAATCGGAGGCACATTAGTGGAGAGTGGCACCCGATAATCAAGAAAGCTGGGATTAACCACCTGACCCTGGTCAACAACACGCTCCTCCATCAGTGCTGCCGCTACGCCCTGCACTATTGCTCCCTGAATCTGTCCGTCTAGCGACATTGGGTCAATCACCCTGCCGCAGTCGTCAGCCAATACTACCTTTAATACTTTCACTTCCCCCGTCTCAGTATTAACCTCCACCTCGGCAATTGTCGTGTCAAAGTAGCAGGCACTGACGCTACGCCCGTAATGCGTTGGGTGGTCAGGTCCTGTAATATATTCGGTGTCCCACCGCTCCTCAACGCCTTTGCCTATTATCATTGACCCTCCACGAAGGTGTACCGCTTCATGACCAACATCAGCTAGCGTGAGCCAACTTTCCGGTGAGCTAGCAACATAGATTTTACCTTCCTTCATTTCCAAGTCTTCTACCTTAGCCTTCAGCATCTTAGAGGCAACCTCCAGAGCCTGTTTCTTGGCATCCAGAGCCGCCAGTCTGGTGGCAGTTACTGCTTGTGACATAACCCTTGTGCCCATGGGGCCTAGCGCCCAGGGCGAGAAATCTGTATCATGGTGTGGTACCTCAACATCTTCTAGACGAACGCCCAGTTCCTCCGCCACTACCATAGCCACCGCGTTATGCACTCCCTGTCCGTACTCGGCTTCGCCAGTTATGACCTGGACTCTGCCATCCTCGAGAATCTTAATAAAACTGACTGAGCCATAAAAGCCATGCGTAAACCGGTCATCAACGTCTTTGCAGGTAGAGGCAATCCCAATACCCCGTTTGGGCTGCTTGTTTGCCTTCTTTTCCCTCCAGCCGGCAGCGGCTGTTGCCTTCTCTATACACTCAGCAACGCCACAGGTATCCAGATGCCATCCGTGGGGTGAAATATCACCGCTGTGAGGGCAGTTCTTCAGCTTAAGCTCAGTAGCATCCATGCCCAGTTTTTCAGCCAGCATGTCTATCATTGATTCTCGGGGGAAGGTCATCTGAACTTCACCAAAACTCCTATATGTACCTACCGGACTTTTGTTGGTATAGAGGTTCTTGCAATTGTATCTTATGTTTTTAATGCGATAATTAGTATCACTCCGGCAACCCATGTGGGTCGTCATCCGCCGGGACAAATACTGGTGAGCACCGAGGTCCAGTATAACGCTGGTTTGTATCGCAGTTATTAGCCCATCTTTCCTAGCCCCTAACTTTAAGTGTGAACGGACGGAGGAGCGGTAGCGGGTCATCATAAATTCCTCAGTCCTGGTACGCACTATCCTCACCGGTTTGCCTATTTTCATTGACAGTAAAGCAACGATGAAATGAGTAGGTTCTATCGTGACTCTAGCACCAAAGGCGCCGCCAACATATTTTTGAATGACTCTGACCTTGCTGACGGGTATCTGCAGGGTACGGGCCAACTCATCGCGTATAAGGGAAGGCCACATATTACCCACCCAGACGGTAAGTCTGCCTGAAGCATCATAGCTGGCGAGACACGCTTCAGGTTCCATATAACACTGGATTACCGGAGCGACGACAAACTCGTCCTCAACAATAACATCAGCCTCCCTGAAGCCCTGCTCTATATCACCCCGCTCAATGGTAACCTCATAGGCGATGTTATTCTTGACATCAGGTAGCTCTGGGTGAACCTGAGGGGCTCCGGGCTTCATTGCTTCCTCCGGGTCAAATACTGCCGGTAGCTCTTCATAATCCACTTTGATTAAATCGAGGGCCTCGGCGGCTATGTCCTTATCAGTAGCCGCTACTGCGGCTACTTCCTGACCGACAAATCGGACTATGCCGTCCCAGGCTAAGAGTGGCTCATCGTATATGTCAATGCCAAACATGTACGCCTTGGGGGTATTCTTGCTGCTTACGATAGCCTTGACCCCAGGCAATTGCTCTGCCTGGCTGGTATCAATATTAAGAATCCGGGCATGCGAGTAGGGAGACCTTAGGATTTTCCCACACAGCATACGTGGCAGGGCTATATCGGCAACATACTGGGCTTGACCGGTGACCTTCTCTTTACCGTCAAGTCTCGGGAAACGCTTGCCTATGACCGAGTACTTCTTCATTCTCTTCCTCCCTGTCTTAACTTTAGGCTAAAAGGGAGTCCTCATGTAGTTCTCTTTATGGGCACACCAATTTAGCCACATTAAAGCGCGCTATATAGACTCTGTCAACATCCTTCTGGTGATGGTTCTCCACGAGTTCGAGGAAATTGTACTGCACTAGCCAACTGTTTTCATAGTAATACACTCTGGCACAGGGCAAACTATCATGCAATTACGGCACCCCTTACACTTAGCCTCATTTGAGCTAGCCAGTCCGTCGTCAGCCGTTTCAATAGCATCATACCAGCAAACTTCAGAGCACTTCTCACAGCGAATACATAGGTCAGCGTCTATCACCGACCTCTCTTGATACTCAGGTAAGGTGTATAGTTCCGAATAATCATAAGACGCCTTAGCTGCCACCCCGATAATCTCTTGGACACTCTTATATCCCTTGCGCTCCAAGAAACTATTTAGCCCTTCTATGGTTCGCTTAATCCAAGAATAACCTTTAATCATAATTACTGAGCAGAACTCGACGGCGGTAGCCCCAGACATGTGAAAGCGAACCATATCCTCCCAGTCATAGGCACCATTCACGCCCAGGATAGGGAGAGTAGGCACCGCAAGATGTATTTTAGCCACCCACCTCAGGGAAATAGGCAGCATCCATGGACCGCCAACACCGGCAAATGTCCATATCAAAGGCTTGGCCGTCTCCGGGTCAACCATAAAGCCCAGAAAACGACCATGGCAAGTTACCGCACCAGCACCAACCTCCTTAACCCCTTTGGCGGTTTCCACTAAATCTGGTTGTTGCGGAGAGAGCTTGATAATTAGGGGTATGGAGAGGTTTTCGGCTAGTGCCTTGGTGCGCTCAAAGTAATCCTCTTTAGTTTTAAGAAGCGCCCCTTTCTCCTCCATCTGCTCGGTTTGAGCACAACCCAGGTCAATTTCCAGCATCTTTACCCCGGTCTGCTCTATTTTTTTAGTGAGTCGAAACGTTTCTTCAATGGTTGGCTGGCCGGCTACACTTCCGATAACCTGGGCGTCAAACTTCTCGGCGTATTGCTGGGTTTTCCTCAGTTCCTCCATCCAATCATCTTCAGGCATTTGAATCATCCCAGTTCGACAATAAAGGGTAAAAAACTTGGGTATGTCCTTTCCGTAGGCAGGACGCCGGTCATAGCCTAAAACAGCATATTTAGCGATGTCTGTCTGTCTCTTCATCTCTTGCCCACTACTGTAAGACTTGGCAACCACTGCCCCAGCCCCCATGTCAATGGCCCGTTTCATTTTAGCAAAGCTCTCGGTTGGCTCCGCCGCCGAAAGCATAAACGGATTCTTAAGGGTAACACCGGCAATTTCTACACTTAAATCCGCCACGACAGCTCCTCCATTTTTATATTTACATACTAGGAGACCCTATTCTGTAGAATCGCAAGAGCCTTTCTTACCTTACAACCCTTCACCTCGGGGCGGTTCTTTTCAGATGCAAGTTAAACTAGGCCTCACCATTCACAAATGAGCTATTAGTATCAGTATAATACGCTCGGCAGCCATAGAGCCAGGTTGGGAAAAGCAATCAGTATCATCACCATAAGAAGCGTGGGAATCAAGAAGGGCAAAGCGCCAGCGGCAATGGTCAATATTGAGTACTTAGGGAGGACACTATGTATGGTAAACAGATTCAAGCCGAATGGTGGGGTAACAAATCCAATCTCGGCCAGTACCACATAGGTTACCCCCCACCAAATAGGATGGAAACCGAAAGCCGATATGATTGGCATAACGAAGGGTAAGGTTAGCAGCATCATTGACAGAGCATCAAAGAACATCCCCAAGACGAGATACATTACACTGATGACGGCTAAGGTGCCATATTTGCCGAAGGGCAGATTCAATATAAATGATGAGAATGTCTCGGTAAGCCCTGACGCCTGAAAGACGAAGCCTAGCAATCTGGCGGCGAAGAGGACAAAGCCAATCATAGCGCTCACCTTTACCGCGGTGAGGAAACTAGCCTTCAGGGCTTTGTAGCTCATTTGTCGGTATCCCAGGGCAACGGCAATACCAAGGAAGGCACCCAGGGCAGACGCTTCAGTGGGGGTCATAATGCCGCCAAAAATCACCCCTAATACCAGGACTATAATTCCTATCCAGGGTAGGATATCCTTGAGAGCAACTAGTCTTTCCTTCCAGGAGACTGAAGGTGATTTTGGAGCCAGGCTGGGATTAAGTAGCACCATAATTACAACGGTAAGTATGAGTAATCCTGCCAGTATTATTCCTGGCACCATAGCCGCGGCGAAGAGCCGGGCTATTGATTGGTTCTCAAAGGCACCGTAGACAATCAGGATGATGCTGGGGGGAATGAGCACGCTTAAAGTCCCCCCTATAGCTATCGAGCCAAAGGCTAGCTTGGGGGCATAACCCCTTTTTTCCATCTCGGGGAAGGAAATGGTGCTGAAGGTAGCCGCAGCAGCGATACTGGAACCGGACATAGCGCCAAAGAGAGCACTGGCACCGATAACAGAGGATGCCAAACCGCCGGGTAAACCGCCAATCCATTTATCCGCCCCCTCAAAAAGGGAACGAATCACGCCGGTGTTCGCAAACATTGTCCCCATAAATATAAAAAACGACATTGCCAGGAGGGTAAATGAATTCAAGTTTTCCCATGCCGTCCAGGGAATCTCTATTTGAGGCTTACTAATAAGGAATATGAAACTAAGGCTAGCCACCACCCCCATGGCTACGGCGATTTCAATTCCCAGAGCTAAAAGCAAGAGCAAACCGCCGATAAGGATAACCGCCATCAGCTCTAAACTCATACGGCACCTTCCTCGGTTTTCTCTTCAGCAATGGCCTCAGTACTTACCCCCGTCCTGATGTTTCTTATCGCTTTGGCAACCTCAATCACTAACATCAAGGCGAGAAGAGTAAAGCCAATTGGTATCACCATTTCCGGCCACTTGAGTGGCGTCATTAACCATGAATTAGATCTAAAGTCACGCCGGAAGGCATCGACGACAAAGTCATAGCTAACTTTGCTGGATACGCTAACATAAACGAGGGCTACGGTCAGGGTTACCACCCTTAGCCAATTTGACACCCGGGCTAGCATCCGGCGGACTACGAAGGTAATGCGGATATGACCTTTTTCCTTCCAGCAATAGGCTAGCCCAAGAAACGATATAACGACCAGGCTATAGCCCCCGAACTCATCGGCCAAGATGAGTGGGCGGTGCAGAACATACCTGGTAACTACCTCAATCATTGTCAAGCTCATTATCCCCAGCAGCACCCACCCGGCGAAGTAGCCAGTTATGTAGGATGCAACCTCAATGACGCGACCTATCTTCCTCATTTCACTCCCGTTACTATATATCTCAAAGGAAAAGAAAAATCAACATTACTACGGGGGGGGCTTTGCTGAAAGGGCAAAGCCCCCCTCCCACTTCGTTTGATAAACAACCTCTATAATGAGTGCCGGCTTCCTTACTTGGCTAGTATGCTTTTGAGTAGGTTGACATTCGGACCGCTGGCATACTCAGCAGCGATACTGAGAACATCTTTGCCGTAAGGACCGGCGTACTCAATCCACTCCTCAATGACCGGCCCCATGAGTGCCATTCCCCTCTCTATCTCGCCCTTTTCCGGTGTTATCAGTTCCGTGCTGCTAGCCTGAATCCAGAGGGTATATGTATACTCCATCTGTTCCACCACCAGTGCCGCCTCCTGCGTCACCTGTGCCCCCGCCCTTAACAGCCCCTCCTGCAAGAAGGGGTCTAGGGCGTCAAATTTGTCAGCATTGACCACTGTTATCGCTGGAAAAACCGGATTAAACACCCACTCATTAACATAATCGGCGAGGTCAATAAGTCCTCGCTCAGCACCATAGCTCTTGGCGGTGACCACAGCATCCACCGTGCCGCGGTACAATGCCTCTTCCACCTCAGGCATAGCCAGTGCTACCGGGCTGGCGCCTATTGCGGCTATTGCCGACGTTGCCGTTCTGCCCGCCGACCTGGTTTTCAGTCCTTTGAAGTCCTCTACCGTCCTAAGTGGCTTCTTGCCGCTCCACACAACGTGGGACAGAGAAATAGTACCGCCGATAATTTTGAAGCCTTCGGGCCTGGTGTACCTGTCGAGAATCTCTATCATTCTCGGGTCGTGTAACGCATTAGCCCATTCATAGCCAGAATCCGGGGCAGAGGCAAATACCCCCGGGATGGCACCGAAGTCAAGGAGCGGATACGTTCCTGCCACATAAGCAGTTAATTGGGCGCCGATGTCATCGCGTCCATCGCCTACCGCAAATACTAATTCCTGGACACCGTATAGATTCTCCTTATGATCAAATTTAAGCAGCCCATCGGTATATTTAGTTACCAGCTGGTGAAGGCGCCCGTCTGGTCTATATGGAAAAACCAAGCAGTTGGCACGCCCGAATACTGTGCTCCAGTCGTATGTCCAGGTAACCGCTTCGGTTGGTATGGCTGGAGCTGGTGTCGGAGTTGGTGCCGGGGCTGGAGCTGGGGCTGGAGCTGGGGCCGGTGCCGGTGCCGGAGCTGGCGCCGGTTTCGCACAAGCTACCAGTGGTAAGGCTAACAATGTTAAAATCAAACCCAAGATTACAAGCTTCCGCTTCATTTCTTCCTCCTAAGAACATTTTAGTCTTCCTAGATCTGTTATTATTTTACATTTGACACCTCCTGCGTTGTTTCAATCTCTTAAAAGCTATTTATCTGTGTTGATTGGCAGGCGGGATGCCACTTGCCCGATTATGCCCGGAGCTACAACGGGAGGTGCCCCAGCACCAGTCCGTCCGCTCCGGTCTCCCCTGGCAGAGCCCACCTACTCTCTAGACTTATCCCCAACCGACATAATAAAGCGGAAGGGCTCAAAGGTACACCCACACTTGGGGTTTCTGAGCCCTTTTGCTTGACTTACCTCCAATATTGCTGTACCTCTAAAGAAGTTACATAAGACACTACTTGTTCCACTTCCCAGAAAGACCTGCGCCCCCAGGTCTTTCTTATTTTGGCTGTTTCCCCTTTTCCTCTCTTGCCTCTTCCCTATCCAGAAACTCGTATACCGCTTTCTAAACAACCGGGGATATAGCTCAGTGTATGGTGTTTTCCATATTTCGCTTTGACATAATCCTTGATGGTCTTCTGATATGTTTATCGTATCAGTATATTAAAGACACAACTAGGCCGCATAATATAACAATGTTTAGGTCTTGTCAACCCCTTATGATTTCATCGTCTCCGTTCTGACTCGGCGTAACACAATCTCAAGACCCTCTCTAGTATTGTCGAACTTGAATTTGTCCCGGGTAGTAAAATCTTGAGCTAGAGCCACTGCGGCATGCCTCTTTTTGTGAGGGTCAACCCCTATAATCAAGTATCCTTCAGGTACTTGCTTTCGTTTCCTGGCTGCTGTATCCTCTATTTGTGATGGCTTCTCCTACTTTAAATTTGGTGTTTGCAGGCTACACCCTTCTATTGTAGCCGGAGCCATCTTCTTTGGTTATTCCATATACTAAACACTAGATTGTGCAATAAGATAACAAATGATATGTGCTTAACTGGGGGCTCCAAAAAGGTTATGTTTTGCTCACAAGCACCCAGAGGTGTATAATTAGCCACAACAAAATAACTTTTTTCGCATATGGCAGACAACATCAATAGGGTGGAAAAGTCGAAAACAGCATTGACGTAGCTAGAGAGGGGGTGTTTGTGACTAAGAAACAGAATTTTTATAGCGCACTTCAGGATATTCTCGTCGGCGCGAAGGTAGAAGGTGAGTCCGGATACATCAACCTGATGCGGATCAAAGCCCGCTACTACGAGAAGGGCGTTTTCCCTAAGCTCCAACAGAATATCAATGAGGCGCTGAAGCCGTTTCCTACTTTCCGCGATGAGTTGTTCGAGAAACTGTATAATTTCTTCCACCGGTACTTCAGTGAGAGCAACTCGATTGACCGCTTTAGGGATATGTTATTTTCCTAATCCAACATTTGAAGGAGATACAGATGGCCGCAGATGAGTTAGTACGAACAGTCTGCCAGGCTTGCCACGAGAGCTGCGGGGTACGTGTTCATATCAAAGAAGGCAAGATAGTAAAGATCGAAGGCGAACCTGTACATCCATATAGTAAAGGCTTTATCTGCATAAAGGGTGCATCTCAAGATAAGGTTGTGTACCATCAAGATCGGCTCAAGCATCCATATAAGCGAGCGGGTAGAAAAGGCGAAGGTAAGTGGCAGAAGATATCGTGGGATGAAGCGCTGGACACCATAGCTGAAAAACTAATCAAAGTAAAAGAAACTTATGGGCCAGAGTCTATTGTAGCCGCCATCGGTGGTTTCCCCCGAAGAAACTACGTTTCCACCAGGCTTCTTACTGACTCAATCGGATCACCCAACTGGAGCTATACTGATGCAATGTATTGCTGGGGACCTCATATCGTAGCTGAGGCTGTAACCTGGGGACCACTATCCGGACTGCGCCGTATTACGGAAGATATCACTAGTGATGTTAGCAGTGCTAAATGTATTGTAGTTTGGGCAGCGAATCCAGCCCAGACTCACCCAGAGTTTGCAAAAAGAATTGTAAAAGCTCGATCAACTGGTGCGAAGGTGATAGTTATCGATCCCAGGCTAACTGAGACAGCGTCTAAGGCAGATCTCTGGTTACAAATCAGGCCTGGGACAGATGGTGCTTTAGCCTTAGGTATGTTAAATGTCATCATAAGCGAGAGTTTGTACGATAGAGGCTTTATTGACAAGTGGTGCGTGGGTTTCGGAGAACTCAAACAGCGGGTGCAGGACTACCCTATAGAGAAGGTAGCTGAGATAACCTGGCTGTCAGCCGAAGATATCAAAAAAGCAGCCAGAATGTACGCAACAATTAAACCAGCCGTTCTTTATGCTCGTGTAGGGCTCGAGATAATTTACAACTCGACTCAAAGTATCAGAGCCGTTAATAGTCTAATAGCTATTACGGGCAATATAGATGTTAGAGGAGGGAACATTTTTCAATGCTTCCCGCCTGGCTTCCGCGGACGAGGCTTTATCCATCGTAAAGAATATCGACTTCCTGATGAGATAGAGGAAAAACGATTGGGAGCAAAAGAATTTCCACTTCTCTGCGGAGCCAAGTCCCCCGTTCCCCTATTTCATTCATTGGTTCTGATCGATGCAATTCTTACCGACAAACCCTATCCAGTTAAGGCAATGATCGCCTCCAGCAACATAACCCTTTGTCTTCCTGACTCAAGAAGAGTTGTAGAAGCATTAAAGAGGCTAGATTTCTTGGTAGTTCCAGAGCTCTTCAGGACAACAACTGCTGAATTCGCCGATATAGTGCTGCCTGCCGCACATTTTTTCGAAATTGAGGAGGTCGTCGATCGCTACCCCAATATTATTGCGGCAAGACGTAGGGTGATAGAGCCGGTCGGCGAGTGCTGGGATGAATTGAAGATAGCCTTTGAAATAGTCAAAAAGATGGGTCTGAAATTTTCCCTTATCCCTGAGCTACAAGCATATGAGAAATGGGATGAACATATGTATGAGAATCTGCAACTGAAGGGAATGGATATTACCTTTGACGATTTGAAACATCAAGACTATATTGTCACGCCCATGGAATACAAGAAGTACGATAGAATACTTACCCCATCCGGTAAAGTCGAACTCTACTCCGGTGTCTTCAAGGAATTTGGGTACGACCCTCTACCTCACTACGTAGAGCCATTTGAAAGCCCGGTCAGTACTCCTGAGCTGACTAAGGAATACCCGTTTATCCTGATTACCGGTACAAGACAACTTGTCTATCAACACTCCCTGGGCCACCAGGTAACAAGGTTCAGGAAATTGGTTCCCGACCCCCTTATAGAAATGAATCCAGAAACGGCGGAGAAGTTAGGTATAAAAGATGGCGACTGGGTTTGGATCGAAACTCCACGTAAGGAGGGACGGATTAAGCAGAAGGCCAAACTAATCAAAGGTATAAGCCCAAATGTGGTTAATGTTATGGCAAACTGGTGGTATCCAGAGAAACCTGCTCCTGAATACGGTATGTGGGAGTCCAACATTAATACTATAACGTCTGGTGATCCACCCCTGGAGCCTGTATGTGGGACTCCGGCAATGAGGGGGCTTCTTTGTAAAATCTACAAGGCTATGGAAGAGAGCGAGTAATTACAAAGCATCCCCCCATAAGGACTGTCTACTAAATAGTGTTTACAGGTTTCTTAGTATTTCAATTGCCGACCAATAATCGACTAAGAATATACCTAAAATCTCGATATAAAATTTGACAAAGAGGAGGAGTACAAATGGTAACTAATCCAAAAGCCAGAGAACTGGAGGAAAAGGGGAAAGTCGAATATGGATGGGGTACATTATGGCCACACTACCACAAAGAAAAGATAAACTGGGCAATGGGGTTCAGAACGAAGGGGGATGTAGACCTCCTCTTTCTCTCTGGCTCAACCGGGAGAGACCCATACGAAGACCAACAGGTCATTACCTATGAAGACTATCGATCAGGAAAGGGCAAGGTAGTAGGTGGTATTAGAGAGCAGACCCGCCAAGCCCTGATGGATATCAAGAATAACCTAGAAACGATGGGGGCTACTTTAAAACATATTGTTATGCTCCGCTTTTATGTAAGACATCCGGAAGAGCTCTATGAGTTCCGTAATGAGATGTACCGTTTCTGGCAGGAGTTTGAGCCTGAATTATTGGAGCATCCTCGTCCGGCAACTTTACTAAATGGTGTAGGTATAGCCTTACCTGAGATGCGAATAGAAATAGAGGCCTGGGCAGCTGTACCGAAAAAGGGGGATTAGTAGATATAAAAAGCATAAAGATGAGAACCTGCAATATATAACAGTATTGGCGAGTCAATCCGGTGAGGCAGTACGGTAAATCAAGCAAGTGGTCAGACCCTGAGAACATGCTTATATTTGGTGTTGGTTGTCTTGTAGGCACGTTAGCACCAGGAGCGTGCCGGGTCTCGATTGATACCAAAAGTGTCTTTAATAACGGAAAGGGCTCAGCTAATTTCGGTGGTCACTTCGGTGCTGAGCTCAAATACGCTGGTTTCGACCACGTGGTGATAACCGGCAGAGCGGAAAAACCAGTCTACCTCTGGATTCGCGACAATCAGGTGGAGATAAGAGATGCCAGCCATCTATGGGGCAGGACGGCCTATGAGACAGAAACATCCCTGCGCCTCGAGCTGAGTGATGAGAGGGTGGAGGGGGCATCTACTATAGGGCCTGCTGGAGAGAACATGGTGAGAGGGTCATGTATTTTTACCAATCCGGGAAAGGTTGCTGGAGGCTCAGGAGTGGGCTGCGTCATGGAAAACAAGAGACTGAAAGCTGTAGCAGTTCGTGGTTATGGGTCAGTGAAGGTTGCTGAACCTGAGCGGTTTATGGAGGCTACAAAGGGTATTATCTAAGGTGATGGCTTCTCCCTATTCGGAAGGGTGGCGGAGAGGGATTATTGAAGCGAAATTTCTGCCGGAAGCTCCTGGGTGGAACTATTTCGCTGCTGTACGGAACGGTCAGGATGACTACTGGCCATTGGAAAAAAGAGATAGACTGGTAGGACTAGAAGGTGGCGTTCCCAGGTATAAAAAGAGAATGATGTCATGCATTGCTTGTCCAGTAGGATATGCTTTTCTATGAGATTCATGAAGGTGCTTATGCAGGTACGAAAGGGATAAGCTACCGGATAAATTCGGCAAATTACTCTGCCAGGCTGGATTTAGATGATCCTGAAGCATCTATATACTATCATATGATGCTTAACCAGTTGGGCTTAGATGGAGATATGTGCTCGGTCTCTCTGGCTTGGGCTTTTGAGTGCTTTGAGAAAGGATTACTATCGAAAGAGGATGCTGATGGTCTTGAACTTCGCTGGGGGGATGAGAAGGCAATCTTGGAGATGCAGAGGAGGTTGGCCTACCGTGAGGGTATTGGTGATATTTTGGCTGATGGCGTAAAGGAATCTGCACGGAAGTTGGGTAAGGATTCAGATACTTTCGCCATATATAGTAAAGGACAGGATTCAATAGACCCCTATCGAGCAGGAAGGGGATGGGGATTTGGGATATCCATTTCACCGGTAGACGGTCGGCATCTGCGAGGTGCAGTAAGCGTCCCTGCGGTCACTGGACCGCGGGATCTTCAGTGGGCGCCCACTGAATGGAAGAATGTGCCTGACGTAGTATTTTTGCAAACGCAAACAAAAGAACTAGTAGATATGACCGGCCTCTGTATTTTCATCGGCACGTGGAGTGGAGCTCATGCTCTGGAGGTATCTGACTATACCGAGCTGATTTCCTCGGCAATGGGGATAGAGATATCTGAAAACGAACTAATGATGATTGGTAGACGTGGCATTAATCTAGAGAAGGCATTTAACACAATCCACACTGCCTTTGATCGAAAGGACGACTATCCACCTAGAAGATACATAGAAGAGCCTATTAAGTCTGGGCCATGCGCTGGGGCAAGATGTGAAAGAGAGAAGTGGGGACATTTGCTGGATAGATTCTATATAATGAACGGATGGGATAGAGAAACTGGTTGGCAAACTCAAAGATGCTTGACAGAACTTGATATGGAAGACGTTGCCCAGAGACTGGAAACGGTGGGAAGGCTAAAATAGCATTGTAGGTATAAGGGGATGGCAGTCCTAGAAACCACATTTGCTATATACGAAGGCGTAGACTTGACTAAAGGAGCCAAAGGTAAGGCTGCCACTCTCCTCTGGCACTTTAAAGTTATAATACCACACTACATGATATTCTTTATTCCTTCACCACTAATTTTAAGGTTGGAGAAAGGAGGGCCAATTGACCAAAATCATAGATTTAAGTGTTACTGTGAGTATTAAGCACCGTATGAGGCGTATGCCTCAAATTGACTATTACACACACGAGGAAACGCCAAAGCTTTACGCTGAATCTCATGGATTAAAGCCGGAGGATTATCCTGAAGGCAAGTATTGTGCCAATGAGAGGGTATGTTTGTGGAGCCACGATACCACTCACGTTGATGCACCCTGGCACTATTATCCTACCTCTGAGGGTAAACCAGCCAAGACAATAGATCAGATACCACTTGAGTGGTGCTACGGGGACGGAGTAGTTTTGGATTTCCACTATAAGAAGAGGGGAGAACGAATTGAAGCCAGCGAGCTGGAGAAGGCTCTGCTTAAAATAGATTATAAACTCAAGCCATTTGATATTGTTCTGGTTCGGACTGATGTGTACAAGCATTATGGTGAGCCGGGCTGGGAAGACATGCATCCCGGAGTGACCAGGGACGGAACATTATGGCTTATTGACAAGGGCATAAAGATGGTGGGCATAGATGCATGGGGTTGGGATATCCCACACGATATTATGGCAGCTGAATTGAAGGCAGGTATAAAAGGAAGGTTTTGGGAATCACATCTTGTGGGGAAAGAGAAAGAATATTGTCAGATTGAAAAGATGGCAAGTCTAGACAAGATACCCAAGCCCTTCGGCTTTAAAGTGGCAGTCTTTCCTGTGAAGGTTGAGGGAGCAAGTGCTGGTTTTACCCGGGCGGTGGCCATTCTAGAATAACAAACATAGGCCAAAGGTCCGTTTTTCCAGTACCTTTATTTAAAACATATTGACAGCTATAGTGTATCTTTTAAAATTGCCCTAAATTCATCGTCGGTGATGGGCCCTTTTTTCTCAGTTCCTTTCTGTTTCACTACTGCTAAAATGTCAGCGATTTTTTCATCAGTTGTCTCTATACTGAGTTCCTCAAGCTTCATTTTTATGGATGGTCGGCCGCTTTTTTTCCCAAGTACCATCTCAAATTGTCTACCGACGAAGACAGGGTGAATTGAAAAAGCGACCGTTGGCTCCTTTTTAAATGTATCAATACCTAAACCACTTTCCCGGGTGAAGGCTAGACTCCCAGCTAATGCTTTGTTCACCGCCGGCTTGATGCCGGAAAGTTTAGCCCCTAATTCAGATAGCTCATGAAGTTTGTCGTATTTAATCCTGTCCATATTTATCCCTAATAAGGTCTTGAGGCAAACAACGATTTCATCAAGCGAGGCATTTCCACATCTTTCCCCAAGGCCATTTATACAGACATGGACTACTTCTGCGCCAGCCTCAACGGCAGCTATAGAGTTAGCTATACCTAGTCCAAGGTCATTATGAGCATGAACTTCTATCGGAATGTCAGTGATCTTCCTAATCTCTTGAACTAAGAATTTAATGCTTTCTGGCAAGGCACATCCGGTAGTATCCACAACGGCTACCGAATCAGGTCGTGCTCTGCTTGTTACCTCCTTAATAAGGGTTCTTATAGAAGCAACTTCAGCGCGAGTTGTATCATAGGGGAAATATGACACATACAATCCCTTCTCTTTAGCATAGTTGATTGTATCTACACTTCTCTTTATTACCTCTTCTACTGTCCATTTGAATTGATATTGCAGCCTTGGTAGTCCGATTGGGACTTCTAAAACAATTCCCCAAACACCACATTCTACGGCTCTATCAATATCAGCAGGTAAAGCTCGAGAAAACGCCATGATTTTGGAGTTTAGTCCCAGTCCAACAATTTCTTTTATTGCCTCCACGTCCTCCGGAGAAACAGCGGGCATTCCTGCTTCAATTCTGTCTACACCGATATCGTCCAACGCTTTGGCCAGAGCCAGTTTTTCTTCCTTTTTGAAGACCACACCGGGAGTTTGTTCACCATCCCTGAGTGTGGCATCATGAATTATGACGTTATTAGGAAGAGAGAACATTTTACGGATCTCGTCAATGAAATTAACCTCACAGGTCCACCATCCGCCATCCTGTCTCCACAAACTTTTGTATTCCATTGGTTTACCTCCTAGCCAATAGTATGTTGCTGTGAATATATGTTCTTGGAATGAAGCTTAAAGCATCTGACCTTTATCTGTCAATCGCCTAGTATAGTTACTTAATGTAGTAATATTTGACCTGTCCCCCGAAAACTAGTCCAGGTATAATATCGTAAAAAGGGGGAATGAATGGTCAGGAAAGCCTACACACCGGAACAAATCATTAAGATGATGTGGTCACAACTACTGAATCTTCTATGAGTATGGTTCCGGCTATTTCCACGTTTGAGCCATCTACCCAGATCTTAATAGGCACGAAATTCAAAACATTAATGAACAGCAAGAGACTAGACGCTACTTGGAAGTACTGGGTGGTATATCGTGCTTCTTACTTTTAATCAGGGTGTCAAGACACTAGGTCAACCGACACCCTGATTTTAGTATTTCTGGCAGAAAATTTCAATAAATTGTCACCAACGGCTGTTAACTGTCATGTTGTGGGTTCGAGTCCAGCCCGGAGAGCCAAGTTTGACTACTTGAGCAAGCAAAGACCTTATCGAAGGGCTTTACGAGTTCAAATTCAACCTTTTTGCCCTCTAATTTTAAGTTCTGAAGTGTCAGTTTCAAAAGTTGCCGTTTTTCTTCCGCTTCAGAACTCATGAATAGGTCATAAGCTCGATTAGCTATTTGTGTCCCATTATCGTTGACGGTCTACAGCTCTGATAAGTTTATTTAGATAATGGATTTACAAAAAACAATTGAATTACTAAAGATAAGGAGCAACGAAGCAGTATACGAAGCAACGACTGTTCATTGCGCAGTCTTCAAGTGAAGCTGATCAAGATAGGGGGACGGATTGTTCACCATGCCCGGCGGTTCGTTTTCCAGTTGGCTGAGGTTGCAGTGTCCAGAGACCTATTTGCTGCCATTCTGGAGCGGATAAGCCATTTATGCCTATCACCTGGCTAAGCATACCTGAGGGCAAGCAGGCAGTTAGGTGAAAAAGATAGGGGAAGTATCGCCTCCTTTTGGGTGGAGAGCTTGGCCAGCGCTAATAGATGAAGATTCTGAATGCTGCAGGGCTCAGAGACGGCTATTGACAACCAGATGCCATAGATATATTGTTGTTGATAAAAGCAATGATGGTCAGGATGCCTCATTGTGAATTGAAATGAGAAATGTCGGATGGTATTGTATTCCAAAAATATCTACTACCCATAAAAGTGGGGCTTCAAGATTCTTACACCTACTCGGCCCATGTCGAGAGGTTGGGAAATCTGGATTATGAGGAGTCCCTCTAAGTATTTTGAGACAGGAATAAAGGGAGGAGCAAAAATGGCAACAACTGTAGCCGTGGAAATGCCAACTGGGATAGCCGTAGGTAAGAGCATGGTCAGGCTCGATGCTATGGAAAAGGTAATTGGCAAAGCGAAGTACTGTACCGATATGAAGTTACCCGGTATGCTCTACGGCAAGGTGTTAAGAAGTCCCTACTCCCACGCCAGAATTATCCGCATTGATACCTCAAAAGCCGAAAATTTGCGGGGAGTCAGGGTAGTTATTACCGGAAAAGATGCACCAGAGAAAAAGTTTGGTGCATCTGTATTTGACCAACACATACTTGTCCGCAATGTCGTTCGTTACATCGGGGACCCGGTTGCTGCCGTGGCCGCGGACAGCCTTGACACTGCCGAGAAAGCATTAGAACTAATAGAGGTCAAATACGAGGAGATACCTAGTGTATTTGACATTGATGAGGCGTGGAAAACAGACCCACCTGCCGTAGTTCATCCCGACCTTCCTAAATATGAACTAGGGAAGTTCCCCCCACCTCGGCTGGTTCCAGAGAGACCTAATGTCTGCAACCACCGCAAGCTCCGTCACGGAGACGTAGAGAAAGGATTTAAGGAAGCTGACTTAATAATAGAGAACAGGTTTACCACCACCAGGTTAAATCACTGCGCCTTTGAGCCTCACGTATGTATTGCCCAGTTGGAGCCTGACGGAAGTCTGACAATATGGGCAGGCAGACAGAGTTTCCACCTGGCCAAGCAGTACCTCTGTAACATCTTCAGTTTGCCCCCATCCAAGGTCAGGGTGATTACCTCCCACTATGTAGGCGGAGGATTTGGTTCCAAGGTAGTATTACATACCGAACCAATAGCGGCGATGCTAGCGATAAAGTCAAGAAGGCCAGTTAAACTGGTCTATACCAGAGAGGAAATGTTTTCCTCTGGTGGCAGTAGAGTTCCTTTCGTCATTTATATCAAGGATGGGGTGAAGGAGGATGGGACTTTGGTAGCCAGGAAGATGAGGATGCTGCTCGGTATGGGAGGATACTCTGGTTCCGGACCGCTGATAACCCGAAATAGTATCTATGGAGTGGTGGCCGCATATAAGATACCAAACATAAAGATTGATTCCTATGCAGTGTATACCAATGAGCCAATAGTAACATCCTATCGCGGATTCGGTACCTCCCAGCCTCTGTGGGCAATCGAATCTCAAATGGATATCATCGCTGAGAAACTAGGTATGGACGCCGCCGAGCTAAGACGAAAGCACCTGCTAAAAGAAGGGGATATAAATGGCACCGGAGAGATTGTCCACAGCATAGGATTAAGAGAATGCCTGGACAAGGTGGCAGACTTTATCGAGTGGGGTAAGGAATCAAAGACAGAGAAAGGTCCCTGGAAACGAGGAAAAGGGTTGGCTCTGGGTAATAAGTATGGCATGGCACCCACCAGCGCCCTGGCCCAGGTCAAGGTGCAGGTGGATGGAACTATTGAAGTACGCGAAGGCGGCGACGAAATTGGACAAGGTTGCGCCACTGTGATGGGGCAGCTTGCTGCTGAAGAGTTTAAAGTTTCCATGGACAAAATCAAGGTGGTGTGGGGGGATACTGCCATTATACCTTATCTTTCTCGGGGATCTACTTCCCAACGAACCACATTCAACGTGGGCAATGCGGTGCGGCTAGCTTGCCAAGACGCCAAGCGACAGTTATTTGAAAACGCAATTGAAAAACTGGGTGTTTCTCCGGAGGAGATGGACACTGAGAACGGCAAGATTTATGTCAAATCAAACCCCTCTAAATCCATCAATGTTACCGAGCTTTTCACTGCGGAGAGAGGTCTTCTGCCTGGAGAGTTTGGGGACTATGTGGAGAAGGGCGCTGAGATACTGGGTAAGGGTATATGGATAACGCGGGCTGCTCCGTCTGACCCGGAGACAGCCCAAATCCCTGCCGATGCGGCTCAGAGGGGAGAAAGACTGGTTGGGTTCTATGGCTATGCGGCGCAGGCGGCTGAAGTACTGGTTAACACTGAGACTGGCGAGGTAAAAATAGAAAAAATTGGTGCCGCCTCTGATGTGGGATACCCATTAAATCCCAAAATGTGTGAGCAGCAGATAGAAGGTGGAGCAGGCATGGGGATAGGCAGTGCCTTGTGGGAAGAGGTAATACTAGATAAAGGAAGGGTGCTTAACCCCAGTCTTCATGACTATAAGATAGTCACTGCCCTGAATATGCCCAAGATGGAGAACTACAAGTCCTTCCTGGTCTTAGCTCTCCATAAAGACGGTCCTTACGGTGCCAAAGGGACTGGAGAAACTCAAATGACACCAACAGCACCAGCTATTGCCAATGCTATATATAATGCCATTGGGGTAAGGATAAAAGACTTACCTGTAACTAGGCAGAAGGTCTTCCAAGCGCTTAAGGAGAAAAGAAAGGTATAGTAATAGATGGATGCTGAAGAAGTGAGATTTGTAATTGCGTTAAGGTATCGTTTCGACCTATCACTCCGTCCCTTCCTCAGTTTTTAAAGAGCTGTGAGGCTTGCGCATATCAGAGCCAAAGACTTTTTCTTAGGTAGCCACTAGCTTGGGGTTGACTATTTTACATTCGCTTATTAAGTGTGATTCGCAAAATAAAAAAGGGCTGGACATCCCGATACCGGGAATATCCAACCCTTCTGAGTTCTGTTTGGCTATGTCGGAGTAGACTTAGCTCTTTCCTATTCGAAACATCTTGGTGCCACACGTGGGGCATACGCCCTGGGTTGCTGGCTTGCCGTTTTTCATGGTGATGCTTTTGGCATCTTTCATTTCCTTCTTGGCGCGGCATTTCACGC
>SDBV01002424.1_pt1 | contig 27853 bp, 22 predicted proteins | sample 2277081 | NCBI WGS metagenome assembly SDBV01 (sample SAMN10402039, study PRJNA504765) | marine sediment metagenome | isolation source: marine sediment core GS10_PC15, 223 cmbsf | place: Arctic Ocean: Southern Knipovich Ridge | collected 2010 | reverse complement strand
TAAGAGGAGCTTTTTTTTGTAATAATTATAGCTTAATGATTAAAATCCCGGACTTGAAGGGTGGGAGCGCCGACCGAATAGGGAGGATGAGTGCACAGGGATGTGCACGGAAGCGAAACACCCGGCCTGTGATGTACATGGATGTACGAACGTCGCCGTAAACAGGGATGTTGAGAGGCGACGATTAAACAGGAAGTCTGTGAGTGGAAGGCAAGTCCGGTCCCCCGGCAATACATTTAAGCTTCTCTTAATGAGAGGCTTTTTTTTGTAATAATTATTTCACCATTTTTTCTTTCATCATCTTATTAACTTCTTCATGAATTTTTTTTATGCTTGTCTCTGTTTTGTGAGGAGCAATAAATGGTTTTACTTTATTACGGTTTTTTAAAAGTTTTTTAATGTCAAAATTAAACTGGTCATGAAAAACAGAGAAATAATCTCTTTCTTCATAATACTTTGCAAGATATTCCTGTTCTGATTGGTTAAGTGTTGGAATTAATAGGGCCTGCCTGTCCATTTCAACTAAATCCATAATAGTCGAATATCCGCATCTTGAAATTATATACTTTGCTCTTGAAAACAGTTCATTTTTTAATTCTTTTGAAGCAACTGAATAAATTTCTAAATTATTTTTCTTATCTATTTTATGATAATTTGATGAGGGATCTCCTAAAATAAAAACTTTTCTGCCCTCTAATTCTTTGCCCTGCTCAAAAAGCTTACTTACAAAGGTCTCTTTTTGCTCATGAAGAAATCCACTTATTATAAATAGATAATCTATATCCTGCTGTGCAATTGTTTTCTTATAAGATGAAAGTATGCCAACATACCTGTATTTCAAGCCGCGCAGCCAACTGGAATGCGAGAGAGCTCCGGTAAGATTATAATCTTTGTCTTTGTAATCAGGAATCAGGAGTTTATCAAAACCGCTAAAATATATTCTGTTTAATACATTGGAACCAATCTTTAGATAAAAAACTTTATAAGGAAGCTTATATTCTACCTGATGGGTCAGTAGAAAAGAAGGTATTTTCTTATTGGACATACCATATCGGCCATCTGAGATAATAACATTTATTTTTTCTTTTTTTATAAGTTTTTTTATAAAAATATGTGCTTTTGCCATTATATACATAGCATAAATGGAATCCATAATCAGATAATAATGAAATAAAATGCCGAAACCCCTTTCTAGTGCGGGATAGTCCTGGTATTTATAAAAAGTAACTTCGTATTCACTTAATTCATCTTTCAGCATGGACAGTGCTTTTCCTGCACTCAGAACATAAACCTTATAATCTTTTAAAAACGATTTAATTACACTTAATGTCCTTGTTGCATGCCCCAGACCGAGTGAACTAATTGTAAATAATATACTTTTCTGCATATCCTATTTTTCTTATCCTAAAATAATTAATAATTTAATTGAAATTTTTACAAAAGCATCTGATATGTATAAAAATAGCACAAAATTATACTTTTTAAACGTATAGAATCATCAAAATAAAATCAACCTTTTTTAATTTATTATTTGCTAATAATTGATAATATTCTCTCTTTAAGCTCAATAATTTTACTTTTTTTACCTGCGCACAACAGAATAAACACATGGCCGGGCATTCTATCTTCTACAAATATCTGTTTTTCAGGTCCGTAACAAAGTGCTTTAATTTTAAGGCTCACATATCCAATCTGCTGCCGGGTATCAGCTATGTATAAGTTATTATTATCTCTGTTTTCAGACATTACTGTAAAATCATTTCTTTTATCATAGATTTCTATTTTATCTTTATCAAGTTTAACAATATACCTTGAAAAAATACCGATTTTAACAAGATAGAACAGAAGTATAAGAAGAATGAAAAAAGTGAGCAGTAATATAATGCCTGCATAAATTGGACTTTCCGTAAAAAAATTATTCTCCGCCAGAACAACCGCAAAACCAATAATACCTGCAGTAATTATCAGCAGAAAGATAACAATTACAAAACTTGTAAATTTATCTGCTCCGTTTATTTTAAACTCTAACGTATTTTCTTTAATCCTGAAATTACCCATAGATTCACCGATTTTTACTTTTTCTAATTTTAATTATACAGGAAAAAGCATTAGTTTATCAATTTTAAATAATATTTATCAGATAGAAGCAGTTGTTTTTACAAGCGGATTTTCTTTAATATACAGATCCAGCTGGTTATATGGAATAACAATATTGTTTTTCTTAAATTCATCCCATATGCTGCTATTTGTCCAGGCTATAGAGTCATATTTATCTCTTGCATTTTTTATCCAAATACGAAGTTCCATTAAAATACCGGAATCCTGAAACTCAACTATCCTGACTACAGGAGAGTAAGTTTTAAGCAAATAAGGATTCTCTTCACATAAATCAATTAATACTTTTTTAACCTTTTCCATATCTGATTCATAAGAAACAGAAACCTTATTAATTACAATTATTCTTGGATTAGTATATGAATAATTATTTATAGTATCATCAACAAGCTTTGAATTTGGAACAATAATAGTTTCATTTGTTAGAGTATTTATTACAGTCGAGCGAAACCTTATCTGAGCAACTTCTCCTTCTATTCCGTTTACCTTAATCCTGTCACCTTCTTTCATAGGCCGCTCAAATATCAATACCATTCCAGCAAAAAAATTGGCTACTACATTCTGCAAACCAAATCCAATCCCTATCCCGAGTACACCAAATATAATCCCGATTGCAGACAGATCTATCCCAATCATAGAAAGCCCGATAAGAATAGCCAGTATCATTACAGCATTCCGTGCAAGAATGGAAATTGTGAACTTTGTATCAGATGCTATCGAGACTTTCGTAAGCATCGATTTATCAATAAAGCGTTTTGTTATTCTAGAAATCCATGTTCCTAAGTAAAATATTGGTATTATTAATATAACAGTTATAATAGAAATGCTGGTTGTACCTGAGTCGGTCTTAAAAAATGGATTAGAAAGCATCTCGCCTATTTCTTCTAAGAAATTAGCAATGTTTGGGCCCAGTATATTGATTACAAGAAGTAGAATAAAAATAATAAAAAACAATCGTAAAATAAGCTTTACTGTTTTTTCGGCTTTTTTTCTTGTTTTTTCCTTAAAAGGCTTAAGAATTATTTTTCTTAATAACAATATCAGCAGTTTATAAACAATAAATCCTGCAATTACAGGAACCAGAAGCCTAAGTAATATATCAAGTGGAGCTAGAGATATTCCCCAGAAGTTTAGAGGAGAATTAAAAAAGTCTATTATATGCTGAAACACAACTATATTTTCGGCAGAAGAATAACTTTTAGGACAATTATTTTGCCATGGGTTTAAATCTTATTTTATTAAGGTTTAGCAACAGAATTATTTCCTTAAATCTATCATTTCTTTAATTTTATCCATACTTCTCTTTCTCTTATAAACAGGGGTACTGTCCTCCTGATATGCCGGGAGGAGTTCTTCGAAAGTTTTATTTTTATTCATATAAATTATACCCAGTGGTAATTTATCTGTCTGCATAGACTTTTTAAAAGCCTCTGTTTTATCTAATGGGTTATATTGATCATCCAAATAATAAGTATTTTCCTTAAACCATTTATAATTGTTAATTTTGTTAAATGTTACGCAGGGCTGGAATATATCTACTAATGCATAACCCTTGTGCTGTACAGCTTTTTTGATAATAGCTTTTGTTTCCTCTCTGTCTCCGCTGAATACCCTTGCAATAAAAGATGCTCCAAGTGATATTGCAACAGCAATAGGATTAAAAGGCTCATTATTTACACCAAATATCTGTAAACTCGTCTTCATACCCTTCTGTGTTGTTGGTGAAGCCTGTCCTTTTGTTAATCCGTAAATCATATTATTATGAACAATGTTAACAATATCAGTATTTCTGCTTATTGTATGAATAAAGTGGTTACCTCCCTCACCATACATATCACCATCTCCGCTTTCTGCAATTACTGTTAATTCAGGATTGCTCGCTTTTATTGCAGTTGCAACAGGCAATGATCTGCCGTGAAGCCCATTAAAAAAATTAACATTCATATACTGCGGTATTTTTGCAGCTTGTCCTATACCGGATACAAGAACAAGTTTTGTTGAATCAATTTTTAATTCTTCTATTACTTCATTAAGTCCTTTTAAAATAGAAAAATTACCGCATCCCGGACACCAGGCTATATCATAATTATCCATATTACTCTCCGATCTGCTCATTTATTTTTTTTACAAGTTCATCTACATAAAAATGCATGCCATCATATTTTAAAATTCTGTTTTTAATATCTATTCCTGTTTTTAATAATAATAATTTTGCAAACTGGGCGGTTGCATTGTTTTCTATTATTATTAATTTTTTCGCCTTTCTTAGATAATCACCAATACTTTCATTTAACGGATGTACCTGTATAAAATGCAGGTGGGCAATTCTTTTATTCCTTATTTCTGTAACTGCTTCGCTAATACAGTTGTAAGTGGATCCCCATCCTATAACAAGTATTTCATAGTCGTTTTCTCCACTAAAAACAGGTGCTATCATATTTTCTTCTAAAAGCTTCTTTTTTTTAAGCCTCTTTTCTACCATGCTGTTTCTAATGTCTCCGTCCTCAGTGATTCTTCCGTATTCATCATGCTCATCGCTATCTACCATTACAAGACCACTACCGTATCCAGGAATACCGCGTGGAGATATACCATTATCTGTCAGCTTATATCTTTTATAATTCTTCTCCGTCTTAACAATATATTTATCTATATTTATATTTAGGTTAACATTTCTAAAATTATAATAAGATTCAAGGTAATATTGATCTGTTAGTATAATAACCGGTATTTGATACTTATCTGCAAGATTAAAAGCATCCGCTGTTATTTTTACTGCAGATTCTATATCTGTTAATGCAAGAACAAGTCTTGTGAATTCCCCATGTCCGGAATATACTGCAAGCTCAAGGTCACCCTGCTCCGTTCTTGTAGGAAGCCCTGTGGCTGGACCCGGCCTCTGTGCAAGATGAATTATTACTGGCGTTTCTATGATACCGGATAAGCTGATTCCTTCGCCCATTAAAGCAAATCCGCCTCCGGAAGTGGTAACAAGCGCCCTGGCGCCAGCATACCAGGCTCCCAGCCCCATATTTATTGCACATATCTCATCTTCTGCCTGCTCTACAACAATTCCCATGTCTTTGGATTTTTCTGATAAAAAAGTTAGTACACCTGTAGAAGGAGACATAGGATACGAAGAAATAAAATTACATCCGCCTGCAAGAGCCCCGTATCCAATAGCATCATTTCCATTATAAAAATATTGATCTTTCACTTTTGGATCTGCTTTAATATTTATCCGCACTTTACCCGAATTATAAATCTCTTTTCCAAGGTTAAATCCTTGTTCTGCAGCCTGTATATTTTTTTCTATTACATCTTTACCTTTGCTTTTAAACTTGTATTTAAGGTATTCTTTTAATACATTCTCATTTTCATCAAACAATGCAAAAATAATTCCACATGCAACAATATTAGTGTAAACCTTATTTCCCAGTTCTTTTGCAATCCGGATAATAGGAACATCAATAAATTCAATTTCGTAATTTAACAGCTCTTTGTCGCTAATGATAACAGTATTGTCCTGTATTCTGCTTTCTAAATGTTTTATTGCTTTAATATCAAGGGAAATAAGTATGTCTATATTATTAATCATAGCTTTGACATTTTTTTCTGATACTCTTATGGAAGTGGAATTGCTGCCGCCCCTGATTCTCGACATAACTTCCTTTGTAGAAAAGATATTCAAACCGGATCTTTTTAAAATATTTACAAGCAGTTGTTCTATTGTTTTTATACCCTGGCCTGCCTCACCACAGATAACAATATTTACTTCTTTATTAAATTGATAATTTTTATTTTCCATTTTCACTGCCTCTGATTAAACCATTAATATTTTAGTTTACAATCACATTGTGCTGGAAATTATTTAATTTTTATTTTCTATAAATCTGCTTCTGCTTTCCAGAATCCGTGAACATTACAGCGTTCTACTATTGTTACTTTGGAGCCAGAGGCTTTTATATGGAATACAACAGACGCCCATGTGAGTGCTGTAAGCATTATTCTGGAGGCATATTTAGCATCAATATAGCAGTCTATATACATTATATGATGTTTCTCTTCCATAGGATGAAGTGTTTCGCCAATCCTAACAAGAATGTCTGTACAGGTTTCCTCTGGAATTAGACCGCATTTTTTTACAACCTGAATTGCTGGTATATGTTTTACAGCAGCTTCCTTACTTTTTTCTGCAGAATCAATGAAAATGTTATTATTCTGTTCAAAAGTTTTAGCAGAACAGACAGGGCAAGCCTCTGGTGCAGAATTAAACTCAACATAACCGCATACTTTACAGATAAAAATATTCATAGTTATGCACTCCTTTTTTAATTTCTAATTAAAAATATACTATTTTCTTAAATTAATTGATATTACTTTTTATAATGATATTTACGATGTTGAAGTTTTTGTATTTTTCCGCCTGATAGCATAACGCTTATTTTAACATCTCAAAATGCCTCTTTTTGGTGGAGAGGGAAGCCTGACCACTAAAACGTCTCTTTTCATATTGCTGCCTTCCTCATATATTTAGATTAAACAGCAATACATGATTTTCAAGTATAAATATTGATTTTTTATTATTTTAAGAATTTCTTTATCTCGTTATATTTGTCCGCAGTAAGGCGGCCTGTTTCAAGGCATACATCCAGGAATTCCTCTATCTTGATATAGGAATGAAGCTTAACACCGATATTGTTTAATTCGTTTCTTCCCAAACTACCCCGTTCCACAAGAACCACAAGGTCCTTTATCCGGATACCTTCAGATTTTAAAACATCAATCGCCTCAAACTTACTCTTACCGGTTGTAATTAGATCATCAACAAGAACAATCTTATCATCTTTCTCATATTTCCCCTCTATTCTGTTTCCAGTACCATGTTTTTTCATTACGAGCCTTGGAAATATCATAGGAATATTTTTTAATAATGATATTGATGAAGCTATTGGTATGCCCGCTAACGGTATGCCTGCGATTTTTGTACATTCCAAATTTCTAAGTAAACTTATATACGCCATTCCAACCCTATATAAAATTGACGGATAAGAAATTATCATTCTAAGATCTATATAAAAAGGCGAAATTAATCCGGATTTAAGTTTAAATTCCCCAAGTTTAAAGCACCCTGTTTCAATTAAATCATTTATCAGTTCTTTTTTAAGATTATCTTTATACTTACTAATTTTAGGAGGCGATATAATTTTCTTTTCTTTTATAACTACATCTCTTGTTCTGTTAATCTGATCTACAAAGTCTCCTGCCGCTTTTTTCGGGGAGTCTGCCATGGATATACCTCTAGAAACATTTAAAAGCATTCCTTTCCCGTTTTTGCTTAAACCGCACTCCAAAGCTTCTTTAATAGTACCGCCCTGTGCGCCAATACCAGGCGCTAAAAACCACACATCAGGTAAAACTGTCCTTACTTTTCTTAATGCTTCCGGATCATTTCCCGCAACAACGAGCCCTATATTTTTGCCCCAGGTTGATATTTCCTTTGCCAGCTCAATATAAAAATCTGAATATCCTTTTTGCCCTATTACTTTTAATTCCTGAATTCTTCCCGAACCTGGATTCGAAGTCCTGCATAAAGCAAATATTCCTTTTTCTGTATAATCCAAAAAAGGAAGAAAAGACTCTTTGCCAAGGTAGGGATTTAACGTAACAGCATCCGCCTTATAATAATCAAAAACAGATTCTGAATATGCACGGGCTGTATTACCAATGTCACTTCTTTTTGCATCAAGGATAACCGGAGTACCTTCAGGAACAATTTCTATTGTTTCTTTTAATGCTTTAAGCCCCTCGATTCCAAAAGATTCGTAAAATGCAATATTAGGTTTAAAACAAGCAGCATAAGGCTCTGTTTGTTCTATTATCTTTTTTCCAAACTCCAACAATCGCTCATAAATATTTTCGCCTTTTAAACTGTCCCCCTGAGGATCTATACCTATGCATAACAAACTGTTTTTCTTATTTATACTCTCTTCTAAACGTTTAAAAAAATCCAAAATTCTTTCCTTTATTTTTATTCAGATACAATTACTTTAATAGACTGTTTTTGTATAATAGGGATAATTTAAAATGTCAATAACACATTCATTAGAAACATTCGTAATATCTTCTTTTGGTATTTATTTAAAATCTAAATATAATCCTATTATATTGCATTTAAGTTCCTTTTCATAAGTTTTAATCCATTCTTCTACACTAATTTTTGCATTTGCCTCTCTAATCAAAGATAATTTTATTGAAATTTCATGTACATAATAGGCTATTATATTACCTATTATATACATGTTTTTATATTATTGATTTTAATAATAATGTGTTTATACTTAACTTCATACAGGATGCTAAGAATTAATTATTATTTTCTTAAAACTTATTAGTATGAAAATAGGAATAGTTCCTGATTGTACGTAAAGTGAATTTAAATAAAAAAACCGGATAGTATTAGACTATGAAAGAGAATGGTAAAAGCACTATATTTATATTAGACGATCATCCACTTATACGTCATGGATTAAAGAGTCTTATCAGTTTAGATTCCGAGCTTAGAGTTTGCGGAGAAACAGGAGAAGCTTCTTCAATCTTAGAAAGTATTAAGTTATTAAATCCGGATCTGATAACTATGGATTTATCTCTTAATTATGGAAATGGCCTTGAATTGATTAAGGATATAATTACCTTTAATAATAAAATATCGATTCTTGTAATATCTTTACGTGATGAGTTGATTTATGCAGAAAGAGCCCTGCATGCTGGAGCTAAAGGATTTATTTCAAAAACAGCAGCATCTGAAATAATCATAATCGGTATTAAGATGATTTTAAATGGTAAAATATATTTAAGCCAGCTGGTTAAAGAAAAAATAATTAAAAAAGTTATTTCAGGGATAGATAATAAAAATGGTTCTCCGATAGAGAATCTTAGTGACAGGGAATTAGAAGTCTTTCAATTGATTGGAGAAGGAAAGGATAAAAGCTTAATTGCGCAGAATCTTGAATTAACTAAAAGTACAATAGATACGCATTGCGCTCATATTAAAAAAAAGTTGTATATAGACTCCAACACAGAATTGATTAAATACGCAATAAGCTGGTTTATTAATTAATTCAGGTTTTCTTAAAAAAAAAATAACTTTACAGAAAAACTACTTTTACTTAACAATTCTTAATAACAATAAATTAAAACCCAAAAATATTTTCTATAATATATAAAAGTTTATAGCGTTATTCGCTATGCTAATACAATTAAAATTGCTATGAAAAAAACAGGTCAGCTCTTATTGCAAAACAAATTTACCTTAATAAGCTTATAAGCATGGATATTACAAACCCAAAGAAGAAGATATTTGAGGAGGAAAAAATGTTTAAAAACTTAAAAATGCAAACCAAAATGGTTTTTGGTTTTGGGGTAATAATTGTATTATTACTTGCTGTTGGTGTTATATCAGTAATAGCTTTCCAGAATGCGGCTAATGGCTTTGTTGATTACAGAGAACTTGCAAGAGACACAAACCTTGCTGGCAGGGTGCAGGCAAATATGTTAATGGTCAGAATGAATGTAAAAGACTTTTTAACTTATGGATTGCAATCTGATGTAGAACAATATCAGGATTACCACGAGATTGTAGGTGGTTTCTTACAGGAGGCGCAGGTAAATATTCAGGACCCAATACGAGCAGCGCTTGTGGATAAGACAGAAGCAAATTTAGGTGATTATGATAGTGCTTTTAAAGAGCTGGTAAGTCTACAGGAAAGACGTGATAATATAGTTAAGAATACTTTAGATGTAAATGGGCCTAATTTAGAAAACACACTTTCTGAAATTCTTATTTCCGCGTTTAATGACGATGATGCTTTTGCGGCTTATCATGCATCAATAGCCTTAAAGCATATATTACTTGCAAGGCTTTACGTTGTTAAATTTATGGATGTTAATTCACAGTCTAATGTCGATAGAGTCGGAGAAGAATTAGCCAAGTTTGACGCGGCCCTTGAAATTTTAGATAGTAATTTGGATAATTTATACCGTCGTGAACTGTTTGCAGAATTAAAAGAATATAATGATGCATATGCTGCCGCATTTACACAATTAGTTGAAACTATCTATACCAGAAATGATATTAGAGATAATACACTGGACGTGATAGGGCCTATAGTAGCAGCTGATGTCGAAGAAATAAAATTATCCGTAAAAGAAGAACAGGATGCTCTTGGCCCTGTACTTCAAGCAGCTAATTTGTTCTCGATGACCTTAGTAATAGTTATTTGTGCTATAGCTTTATTAATAGGCATAATTATGGCAATAATTATTACAAACAGTATTTTAAATCAGTTAGGTGCAGATCCATCAGTTATTGCTGAAATGACAGAAAAAATTGCCAAGGGTGATTTCAGGATAGATTTCAAGCAAACCAAAAAAGGCTTTATTGGTGTGAATTTAAGTATGAAAAAAATGGTTGAGCAGCTTAGTGGAATTGTGGCTGATGTAATGGGATCATCAGACAATGTATCATCCGGGAGCCAGAATATGAGCTCTACAGCCGAACAGATGTCGCAGGGAGCAACAGAACAGGCATCTTCTGCCGAAGAGGTATCTTCCGCCATTGAAGAGATGGGAGCAAATATCAATCAGAATTCCGATAATGCATCACAGACAGAAAAGATAGCATTAAAGGCAGCAGGAGATGCAAAAGAAGGAGGGTCGGCTGTAGCAAAGACCGTTATTGCTATGAAGGATATTGCAGGCAAGATATCAATTATAGAGGAGATAGCGCGGCAGACTAATTTATTAGCATTAAATGCTGCAATTGAGGCAGCCCGCGCCGGTGAGCATGGAAAAGGTTTTGCAGTTGTAGCATCAGAGGTCAGAAAATTAGCAGAAAGGAGCCAGAATGCAGCAGCAGAGATAAGTGAGCTTTCAAAGAACAGTGTAAATATAGCAGAAAAAGCCGGAGAACTCCTTACAAAGATAGTTCCTGATATTCAGAAAACATCCGAGCTTGTGCAGGAAATATCAGCTGCAAGTGGAGAACAGAAAACAGGTACAGAACAGATAAACAAGGCAATATTACAACTCGATACTGTAATTCAGCAGAATGCATCAGCATCTGAAGAGATGGCATCTATGGCAGAAGAGCTTTCAAGCCAGGCAGAACAGCTTCAGACTGCTATGTCTTTCTTTAAACTAAATAACAATGGTGGAATAAATGGTGGAATAAATGGTGGAATAAAAAAGGCCGCTCAAATAACTCATTATGCTCCTGTTCAAAAACATCATTTTGAAGATTTGCACATGAAACAGAGAAATCAGGCAAATACAAGCGTTAAAACAGCGAATATAACTGGTAAAAAAGTAAATGACAAGCTGAAAAGTGATAATCTGGATAACGAATTTGAAGAATACTAAAAAAGGAGAAGGTAAATGGCAACAGAAATAAAAACTAAATCAAAAACGTATCTTACTTTTGCGCTTGCTCAAGAAACATATTCAGTTGATGTATCAAAAGTAAGAGAGGTATTAGAAGTTACAAATATAACAAAAATACCACAAACACCAGATTTTATGCGCGGTGTAATAAACCTTCGTGGAAATGTAGTGCCGGTAATTGATATGAGAACTAAGTTCGATATGGAAAAAACTGATAATACAATAAATACTTGTATTGTGGTCATGGAAATAGAGGTAAATAATGAAAAAATTATTTTGGGGGCACTCACTGATTCTGTAAAAGAGGTAATAGAACTGGATTCTAACCAGATAGAGGCAGCTCCTCATATTGGGAGCACTTTAAAAACAGAGTTTATTAAGGGAATAGGGAAGCATGAAGAAGAGTTTGTAATCATTCTGGATATTGATAAAGTATTTTCAGTGGATGACCTGGAGATGGTAAATCAATCGACAACCGGAATTTCTGATACCGCATAAATGAAACTACGCTTCTGGTTCACCCGCAGGTTTTGAATTTATAGCAAAAAGGAGAACTCCCGGCTCTGATGAGAAAAAGAAGTCGGGCGTTGGGAGCTCTCTCCTTAATGATGTTAAATGCTAGCCGAAAAGTTTTTAGAAAATATCAATAATTAAATACAATTTAAAATGAATAAAAGACTTTTTACAGAAATCCATACCCTAATTCATTATGAACAGTAAAAGCAGCTCCGATAATTTTTTCTGTTATTTCTTTATATCTATATTCTTCTTACATATGTGATATCCATGGATGTTGGGAGGCGATGAAAACACATGGATGTACAAACATCGCCGGAAACATGGATGTTGGGAGGCGATGACTCTGAGTCAAAAAATCATTTATGTCAATAGATATTACCTGTTTTTGAATTCCCACCCATTGTAGTCTTTCAAATCATTAAAACACTAAAGTATATTGATTTAAGTTGTTTCTTCCAATTCAGGCTCAAGCTTCTTACTTCCAAATTTTGCTGTTTTTGAAAGATAAGTCTGCAATAAAATAAATATAAAAAGCAAAATACCTATAAATATTCTTAGCCACCAGGTACTTAACTGACCATAAAAGTTTAATATAGTCTGTATTAAGCCAAGGATCAATACACCTATTAGCGTACCTTCTATAAATCCGGAACCGCCTGTTAAAAGGGTTCCTCCTATAACTACAGCTGCAATAACATCAAGCTCAAGCCCTACTCCTGCAAGCGCATAAGCAAAATCCGGAAAAACTGCATAAACATACAAAAAAATATTTTCCGAAAAGACAAATTTTTCTGGATTCTTTTTTATCAAAAATCCAGCTAAAATATGTTTTTTTAATGGTTTATTTTATTATGATATAGATAATTAAAGCCTATGGGACTTTCCCCCCAAATGTTTAATATCACCCAACAGGCGGTCATACAGCTGTCTGGGTTCCTGTTTTTGCAGAAGGTCCCGGAGCTGATGCTTTTTGTGGTACTTATGACAATACAGATTTGATCACACTTATTAAAGAAAATGTTCAATAAAAAAGATCAGTAATTAAATCTATTAATATCAGGGACGGGTTTATCCTCGCCCCTGATATTTAATGGATTTTTAGGTCTTACTCGTTTACTGAACAAACAGCTTTTATATAACCATTACGTATATTAATAGAGAATTCTTATATATAACCGTATATATAAGATACAACCCACATATTCCCCGATATTTTTTGATCTGCGCTCCAATAATCGTACGGTATCTCAGGATCATCCATTTTGAATATTGGATCAATATAGAATTGTCCATTCGATTTTAATTTATTTTTTTCCTCTGTTTTTGCTTCGCAGGGATAAGTCTGTCTGTTTATGTAGTGAACAGCAGGATTTTGACTTTAGTTTATAAGATTTACATATCACGATAGCTTCCTGAAGTACAGGACCATATCCACTTTCTACGATTGGAGAAAAAGCAGTTACATCAACGCCCTGATCGATGAAAGATCTTAATGATCTGATCTGGTTTTCTTGTTTCTGCTGTGCATCTGTAAAGATCAGTTCAATATTATCCCTGTCCGCTGCCTCTTCTTTGATAGAAATAGTATTAGCCATTCTCCAGGCACTTTCTGCATCTATTTGTGAAAAGCCAACCAGAATTTTGCCGTCATCAGTTTCACCTTCTCCTCCAGTAAAAACTGCAAAAGAAACTAAGAGTGTTAATATGTCAACCATACCATACTTTTTTGGATTTTGTTCATAAACATCCTCCTTAATATTTTGTACACTAACATTAACATTGAAGTTAACGTTAACGCAATAATTCAACTTATACAAGCTGAATTATATTTCAAGGTACAATTAAAACTTATTAAGCACATCCGACTAGTAAATAGTTCTAATTACACCAAAAAATCACTTAAATATGTTTTCCGTTTCATACAAAACTCCAGCCGGCCGGTTAAAATATATATTTTTTACGCCCAGCATTTTTAAGCACTCAAAAAGTATTTTACCGGAATGCTTAAAAGCCACTGCCGTATGATGAGGAAACCTTTGCTCAATTAAAACATGCCTGTAAAATCTGCCCATTTCTTGTATCGCAAATACACCTATACCGCCAAATGATTTAGGATCATAAGGCAGCACTTCTCCATCTGCAATATAAGCCTTTAGTACAGTATCTGCTGTAGATTGAAGCCTGAATATTGATATATCACCAGACCTTATTGTTCCTTCAAGAGTACCTCGTGTAATATCAGGTTCCTTATCAGGTTCCATCAGTCTGTGCATAATTAACTGAAACTTAAGTTTTGCATCTAGCATGCAGCAAAAAGGTGTGTTTCCACAGTGAAATCCCATAAAAAGATCATTGGACTTATAACCGGTATATTTCTTTTTGATCGTTTCATACATATCATATGGTACTGTATTGTTTATATCCAGAATTGTTGCAGGCATATCTGTTGCACATGTCACAATATACTCACTTAAAGCTCCATAAATATCTGTTTCACATGATACAGGTATTCCATCCGATGCAAGGCGCGAATTTACATAACATGGAACAAAACCAAAGTTGCTTTCAAAAGCAGGCCAGCACTTATTTGCAAATATTCCATATTCACTTGCACCAAGATTATCATTCATAAATTTCCTTAATGCGACTTCGTACTGAGCAAGCTTTGTTAATAAATCTGGATAACTGTTGGAAGAGCCAAGTTCTTTTTCCATAGCCAGCGCAGTATCCTTAACAGCAGGCTCCCCTTCTACACTTCTGTAAGCATCAAAGAGATCCAGCTCGCTGTTTTCCATTATTTCTATACCTAAATCATACAACGGTTTTATAGGTGCATTACAGGCAAGAAAGTCATGCGGTCTGGGCCCGAAAGAAAATATTTTCAGTTTGCTTAAGCTTATCATTATCCGTGAAATCGGTATAAAGTCAGATATCATTTCTGCAACTTCACTGTAATCGCCAACAGGATATTCGGGAATATAAGGTAAAAGCTTCCTTAATCCGCAATTATAAGAAGTATTTAAAAGTCCACAGTACGCATCCCCACGGCCATTAATAAGATCATTCTGACTTTCTTCAGCTGCTGCTGCTATCATTACAGGGCCGTTAAACTTCCGGGCCAGTATTGTAGTAGGGCCTTCCGGGCCGAAATTACCAAGGTAAATTACAAGTGCGTTTATATTCTCTTTTTCTATTTCAGCTAATGCTTTTAAAACATCATTTTCACTCTCTATAATTGTCTGTAATTCCACTATGGATATATTCTTTTTACTGCATTCTAATGCAAGTGCTGTACGTCTCTTTTTAGAAAGTTCAACGAGAAAACAATCTCTGCTTACTGCTATCAATCCCATCTTAACTTCTGCTGTATTATTCATCTTATGCTCCTAATCTTGATCTACTTTTGTCCATAATATGCATCAACACCATGCTTACGATTATGATGTTTTTTTATAAGCGAATCTTTAATCCGCGTAATATCTTTATTTATAGTAACCGTATAATATGCCATCTTAGAGAGAGCTTCTAACACCACACTGTTATATACAGCTTTATCCGGCGTAACTCCCCATGTAAACGGTCCATGGCCTGCTACCAGAACCATCTGTATTTCTTCATACGGAAGATCCTTAAACAGTTCAATAATCTGATTACCTGTTTCTGTTTCATAATCCCCTTTTATAGCTTCATCACTCATTATCTTTGTTACAGGTATATCCACAGAAAGATGATCCGCATGAGTTGTTCCCAGAATAGGTACAGGTTTTTTTGCCTGCGCCCAGGAAACTGCATAGTTAGAGTGGGTATGCACAATGCCGCCAATCTTTGGAAAATTATTGTATAAAACAGTATGTGTCTTTGTATCTGATGACGGTTTAAAATTACCTTCTATCACCTTATTTTCCAGATCTACTATTACCATATCATCGGGCTTTAAATCCTCATAAGGCATACCGCTTGGCTTAATGGCATAGACGCCTTCATTTCTGTCTATACAGCTCACATTACCGAATGTATAGATAACAAGGCCGTATTTAGGTAGATCCATATTACATTCATAAGCCTTTCTTTTTAAACTGCTGTATTTACTCAACTTTTATATTCCTTTTTAATTGTTTTCTGATTCTATAAATTCACCGATTTTTGAATACTTTTCATAAAGCTTCTGATATACTTTTGCATTAACCTTATTTGGAATGTATTCCCGTTCAAATCCGCTGCTCATAGCATCCTGAGCTTCATTTATATTTTTATAGATTCCTGATGCTGTTGCTGCAAACATTGCAGCACCTAATGCACATGCCTGCAGGGATGCTGCAACTTTTATTTTCATATTTAATACATCAGCTACAGTCTGCATAATAAAAGGCGACTTTTTAGCAACACCGCCAAGCGCAATTACTTCTTTTATCTCCACTCCTTCGGAAATAAATCTGTCCACTATCTTCTTTGCTCCGAACGCAGTACTCTCGACAAGCGCTTTAAAAATACGCGGCGCATCGCTGCTCAGGTTCAAGCCTGTAATAGCCCCTTTAAGCATCTGATTAGCATCCGGTGTCCTTCTGCCGTTCATCCAGTCTATAGCGATTATACTTGATTCAGATATAGGAATTTTCTCTGCCTGTCTGCTCAATTCCGGAATAATTTTATCCGAAACACTCAATGTTATTTGCTCTTTAATTTTGTCATCAAGAGATTCTTCTTCTTTTAATATATTATCTACGGGCCACAACATAATCTTCTTAAGCCAGGCATATATATCACCGAATGCACTCTGCCCTGCTTCAAGACCAAGCATTCCGGGAACTATAGAACCGTCTACCTGCCCGCAAATTCCTTTTACTACTTTCTCTTCGCCTTTAAGAGGCATAATCATCATATCACATGTTGATGTACCCATTACCTTACTTAGAGCATAAGGCTTAATACCTCCGCCGACTGCTCCCATATGAGCGTCAAATGCGCCAACACCGATTATTACATCAGTAGAAAGCCCAAATTTTCCTGCCCATTCCGGACATAGATTTCCGCACTTCACATCACTTGTATATGTATCTTTAAAAAGCCTGTCGCGTATACCTTTTAACAATGGGTCTAATTTTACTAAAAAATCTTCCGATGGAAGACCGCCGAATGATTCGTGCCACATTGCTTTATGGCCGGAAGCGCATCTGCTTCTTTTAATTTCTAAAGGATTCGTGTCTCCGCAGAGTATAGCAGGTATCCAGTCACAATGTTCTACCCATGAGTATGCACTTTCCCTTACTTTTTCATCTTCCCGTAACACATGAAGTATTTTTGCCCAGAACCATTCAGAAGAATATATACCGCCAACATATTTAGTATAATCTATTCCTCCCCAGGACCTGGATATCTGATTAATCTCATCTGCTTCTTTAACAGCAGTATGGTCTTTCCATAAAACAAACATTGCATTAGGATTTTCTTCAAATCCCGGTAATAAAGAGAGAGGAACACCTTCTTTATTAACTGCTACAGGTGTTGAACCTGTTGTATCTACAGATATTCCTTTTATATTCATGCAAATCTCAGGGCCGGCCATATCAACAATAGTCTTTATTGTATTTTCAAGGCCTTCTATATAATCAAGCGGATGCTGTCTGAATTGATTCTCCGACGGAACACAATACTTACCACCAGCCCATCTTTTATATTCATGCACTGCGCTTTCTATTTCTTTACCATTTCCTGCATTAATAATAACCGAACGCACAGAATCAGTTCCATAATCAACACCTATTACATACAATCTCTTAACTCCTTAATTAAAAAGTTAACGTTAACTCTTTCATCATCAAATAAACTTCCATACTTATTATAATGACTTATTATAATCCTTAATATAGGAATCCAAATTCTCAATAGTCACTATTTCTATTGGAAGCAGTTTTTCCTTTACAACATCCAATTTTAGCACTACCTTCCTATATAACGCCAAAACACTTTCATAACCCTGTCGTAATGGCTGCTGATTAATAATAAAGTCTATTAAACCTTCTTTTAAACATTTTATATTTTCGTTTATTAAATCATACCCGACAATAAATACTTTTCTTCCCAGATTCATGTTCTTTACAGCTTCTGCAAATTTATAAGTAGATGAATTCGGAACAAATATACCTTTTAAGTCATAATTCTCATCAATTATTTTTTTTGTTAACTGGTCAAATGCATTAAATTCCTCATTATTCGGTAAATAATATTTAGCTAATTCCACATCATTTTTCTTTTCAAAATAATCTTCAAAACCGGAAGCTCTTAAACTTAAATGATAATCCGGCGGTGTAGCTTCAATTACCGCAAGCTTTCCTTTATCCTGAATTAAAATAGACATCAATCTGCCTGCAGTTAGACCGCCTCCATAGGAATCCTGTCCAACAAATGATACTTTAGAGCTGCATCCCGGTATATCAGAATTAAATAATGCAAAAGGTATTTCAGATGAACAATCTATTAATAATTTTTCCGCGAGATATGAAATAACCGGAGCTATTAGCAGACAGTCATTATTATCTTCAACAGCCTTCTTATATGCCTGTATAAACGAATTGTTTAAGTAACGGTCATAATAGTAATATTCAAGATTGATTTTAAAATGAGCGAGTGACTCCTGGGCCATATCCATCCCGGATTTTGATAACTGCCAGTATTTGTCATTTTGATACGGATAAGGCATTATAACACCGAAGTTGTGTATTTTAGGTTTTACCAGCTGACTTGCCAGTATATTAGTTTTATAATCTGTTTCTTCTATTATTTTTTTGACTTTTTTTTGTGTAGCTTTCGAAAATCTGCCCCGATTATGAATAACCCTGTCTACGGTTCCAATAGAGACATTAGCTTTTTTTGCAATTTCCTTTATCGTAATCATTTTAACAAACCTTAATTTGCGTTAAGGTTAACTCAATTGTATAGTATCGTAATCAAAAAACTTTGTCAAATAATTATTGCATTTTTTTATAAAAAATTATAAATTTTACTTAAATTCTTAGAAATTATACATAATAAATTTATTTGGTATCCGTAAAACCAGGATAAAATAGTATATAACTCTAAAATTTTCATGATTTCAAGGCAACCTTAGAAATAAAACAAAATACTAAATAGAACACATCTCTCTGTATGTACAAAAAGTGAATACAGAGAGATTGTTATTAAATATACGAAACTATAAATAATATGATAGAAAAAACAAAAAGACTATGATAGACTTTGGTTTCGATTTTTTGAAACCTAAAAGAGGCAAAAGACATGTTAGAACTGAATAAAATCAGAAATATAGGGATCATGGCCCACATTGATGCAGGTAAGACAACAACAACAGAAAGAATTCTTTATTACACAGGAAAAAGCCACAGAATTGGTGAAGTTGATGATGGCGAAGCAACTATGGACTGGATGGTACAGGAACAGGAACGGGGAATTACTATTACTTCTGCTGCAACAACCTGTTTTTGGAATAAGTATAAGATTAATATAATAGATACACCCGGACATGTAGATTTTACAGCAGAAGTTGAACGTGCATTACGTGTTTTAGATGGCGCAGTAGCAATATTCTGTGCAGTCGGAGGAGTAGAACCCCAATCTGAAACTGTATGGCATCAGGCAGATACTTACAAAGTACCAAGATTTATTTATATAAACAAAATGGATAGAATAGGTGCTGATTTCTTCCGGGTACTTAAGGAAATCAGTAAAAAACTCAGAACAGAACCACTTGCGCTTCAGATACCGATAGGCGCGGAATCAGACTTTTCCGGAGTAATAGATCTGTTAACGATGAAGGAAATTCGCTGGAACCAGCAGGACATCAGCGTTCCTCCGGAGTATTCTGATATTGATGAACAAAGAAAAGCTCTTGCGGAAGAATGGCGGGAAAAATTACTGGACAGCATATCCGCCTATTCCGATGAAATAACGGAACTCTACCTCGAAGGAAAATATATACCAATAGACCTTATAAAAGCAACAATAAGAAAAGTAACAATAAATAGAAAGTTAATTCCCGTATTATGCGGTTCATCACTAAAGAATTCCGGTGTACAGCCTGTTTTAAACGGTATTATAGATTACCTGCCTTCACCGGACGAAGCTGTAAAAATGATAGGGCACCATTTAAAAAATGAAAAAGAATTACAAATAACCTGCGATCCGGATGGATATCCTTTAGGCCTTATTTTTAAGATCCAGAACCACAGGGAAGCGGGTATGATGAGTTTCATAAGAATATACTCAGGTACACTTAAAAGCGGAAGTGCATATTATAATATAAATAAGAACAAAAGAGAAAGAATCAATCGGCTTTTAAGAATGCATTCAAATAAATCTGAACAAATAGATAATATTTCTGCAGGAGATATAGGTGTAATAATCGGATTCAAACTTGCGCAAACAGGAGATACACTCGGCTCTGATAAATACCCTGTCTTACTTGAAAAAATGCACTTTCCGGAACCGGTTATCTCAGTTGCAATTGAGCCTAAGACACTCTCAGAAAGAAAAAAATTAAGAGAAGTTCTTGATGTACTCGAAAAAGAAGATCCTACTTTCTCTATAAGAGAAAATGATGAAACCGGACAATTAATAATTTCCGGTATGGGCGAACTTCACCTTGAAGTACTTATGACAAGGGTTATTGATGATTTCAAAGTAGACGCAAGAATAGGTAAACCACAGGTCTCTTACCGCGAATCAATTTCTAAAAATGTGACACATACAGAGAAATTTCATAAAGTAATAGCGGGTAAAGACAATACAGCTGAAATAACACTAAAAGTTGAGCCAAGGGACAGGGGACAGGGCAATTTATATGAGAGTGAAGTTAAATTACTTCCAAAAGAAATTAGCGAAGCTGTAAAAAGAGGAGTTGAAGGAGCATTTGCATCCGGTATTTTAGCAGGCTATCCGACCATAGATATTAAAGCGACAATGGTTAATGCAAAATATGATCAACAGTCTTCAACAGCCTTTGCTTTTGAAGCAGCGGGGGCGCTTGGTTTCGACTCTGCATGCCGGAAGGCTGCCCCATTACTTCTAGAACCCATTATGAAGGTAGACATTCTAACTCCAAATGATTTTGTTGGAGAAGTTATCGGCAATATCAATTCAAGAAAAGGCATAATAATAAGCCACGACAGCAAGATAAATATTGAGCATATAAGTTGCGAAGTTCCTTTATCGGAGATGTTCGGCTATTCAACATCTTTAAGAAGTGCCACACAAGGCAGGGCCACATTTTCCATGGAATTTTCACATTTTGCGTCAAAAGAAGCATAAAACTATATAGAGCCGGTATTTTATAAGTATTTTCCCCAAAAAAAAAAGCATTTTGTGGTGTTGAAGGAAGCATTCTGCTATCAGGCGGAAACCCCGCTACTAAATTATATAAGTTAGTCTAATTCTTATTGAACGTTCTTAAAATCATCGAAATATGAAATATGAACGCTCTATATATATAATTTAGTAGCGGGGTGCAGCCTGGGGCATTAGATTTCTTTAACATCGCAAATTGCTTTGCCCACAAATTGATTGACAAATATAAAGTCAAAGTTTATATTGATAAACCACATCAATTAAAATATTAAAATATTAAAATATTATGATTGAAATCTTGATTATAGCTTTTAGCTTTAATCATTGTATAAATATTTTTAACGAAGCATGCTTCGATTTAGTCTTACAATTAAAGGAGTCTTTTCATGGGTATCACAACCAACTCAATCAGAAACATTTCAATAGCAGGTCACGTCCATACAGGAAAAACAACACTAACAGAACAAATCTTATTTTTTGGAGGAACAATTCCTAAACCTGAAACAGTAAAAAGCGGCAAAACAGTCAGCGATTATTCGAATGGAGAAATAGAAAAAAAAATATCTATTCACGCTACTCTAACAAATATTAAATGGGAATCAAATAAAATAAATATATTTGACACTCCCGGTTCTTCCGATTTTATTGGCGAAGTAATTTCATCATTCAGAGCAAGCGACTCCACACTTTTACTTGTAGCGGCAGATGCAGGTGTACAAATCGGTACAATCAAAATTTGGAGAAGACTGACTAAATTAAACAAACCCAGAATAATCTTCATAAACAAGATGGACAAAGAACACGCGGATTTTTCTAAATTGCTTGATGATATAAATGATAAGTTTAAAGCAACATTTGTACCAATAACAATTCCTATTGGAAATGCCGCGGATCACAAAGGCGTTGTAAACCTTCTGGATATGAAAGCATATATTTTTCAGGAAAACGCGAAACCAAAAGTAGAGGATATTCCAGCAGATATGAAAGATATGGTAGATGAATACCGTTTTTCTTTAATAGAAGCCGCCGCAGAAGGTGATGATATTCTAATGGAAAAATATCTCGAAGAAGAAACACTAACAGAAGATGAAATTGTTAAAGGACTCGGAGAAGGTTTAGCAGCTAATAAGTATGTTCCAATTCTATCCGGCGCGGCATTAAAAAGCTCTGGTATTTCCTCATTGCTCGATTTTATCTCTAAGATTGCTCCAATTCCATGTACTAAAGAAAAAGGAATTAATGACAAAGGAGAAGAAATAGAACAGCAAATAACGACAGACGGTAAGTTCAGTTGCTTTGTAATTAAAACAAGTATAGATCAATTTTCAGGTAAATTATCTTATATAAAAGTAGTTACAGGAAAAATAACACCGGATTTCGAACTGTATAATACCAAAAATGCTCATAAAGAAAAAATATCCAAAATTTATACCTGTCAGGGCAAAAAACTTATAGACACAAATGAAATAATTGCCGGAGATATAGGTATACTTACCAAATTAGATTCAGCAGAAACAAATGATACACTTAGCGCGCTGAACGAGGAACTTAAATATTCTCCGATTGATGTTCCTCAACCCGCGCATGCTGTTGCAATAACTGCTGCAAACAAAAAGGATGAAGACAAACTCAACCAGTTACTAATACGCGAATCAGAGGAAGATCTTACATTTAAAATTAAATACAATAAAGAAACAAAAGAGACTGTAATATCATGCATGGGCGAGCTCCAGCTTTCAATTGTATTAAATAAAATCAAGAACAAACAGAAAATAGAAGTAGAAACAAAAATACCAAAAATAGCATACAGAGAAACAATTAGAAAGTTCTCTTCTGCAGAATATCAGCATAAAAAACAAACCGGCGGACACGGGCAGTATGCAAAAGTTGTTCTTGAGATTAAGCCTATAGAACGGGGTAAGAAATTCGAATTTGTTAATGCAATATTCGGAGGAGCAGTATCAAGAGGATATATTCCTGGAGTAGAAAAGGGTATTCTGAAAGGAATGGAAAATGGTATACTCGCAGGCTATCCTGTCGTAGACCTTGAAGCAAAAATTGTGGACGGAAAAGAACACCCTGTAGATTCCTCAGAACTTTCCTTTAAACTTGCATCCCGTGGAGCATTAAAGCTCGCTTTAGAAAAGGCAAACCCTGTATTACTGGAACCTGTTATGAGCTTAGAAGTTTTTGTGGATAATGCACACTTAGGAGATGTTCTCTCAGATTTAAGTTCAAGAAGAGGACGCGTTCAAGGACAGGAGCCTATTGGGGGCGGAATACAACTTGTAAAAGCGCAAGTGCCTCAGTCCGAACTGTTGCGTTATTCAATAGACTTAAAGTCAATCACCTCCGGAACAGCATCCTTTGAAATAGAATTTGACCACTATAATCCAATTTCCGGAAAAGTTGCAGAAGATGTAATTAAAACTTCCAAAGCAAGCGGAGAAAGCAACTAGATTTTTAAACATTTCTTTAAATAGCAGGGATGTCTATTGGCAGCCTTGCAAATTCTGCATGAAATAAGAAAAAGAATAATAACTTACAGGGTAAATCCGCACCCAACCACTAAAACGGATCTTTACATATTTTCTTTTAGTTTAAATCCCTCAAACCGGTTTAGTAGCCGGGTGCAGCCTGAGATATCAGTTTTCTTTAACATCGTTATTATGTTCTTTGGATGCAAATTGCTTCTTGACATTTATTGGTTCCTGCATTACAAATGTTAAACCCTTTTTAAAAGGGCTTTGCCAGCATTTTTTTTAAGAAATCAATCTATACAGGAATATATATATGATAGAAGCAAATGAAATAACTTTAAGTTTTGGTGAACAGGTCCTTTTTAAAGATGTAAGTATAGTTTTCACACCAGGCAACTGTTATGGTTTAATCGGAGCAAATGGAACAGGAAAATCAAGTTTTTTACAACTTCTTTCCGGCGAACTAGAATCGGATAGGGGCGAAATAATTATCAGCAAAGGAGAGCGCGTTGCCGTATTAAGGCAGGACCATTTCCAGTTTGATGAGCATACAGTTGTGGATACTGTTATAATGGGCCATGAAAAACTTTATAAATTGATGTCGGAAAAAGATGCAATTTACAATAAACCGGATTTTTCCGAAGAAGATGGAATAAAAGCCTCTGAGCTGGAAGCAGAATTTGCAGAAATGGATGGATGGGAAGCAGAACCGGAAGCAGCAATCCTGCTTTCCGGCCTGGACATACAGGAGAAACTGCATACAAAAAAAATGGGAGAACTTGATGAGAACCTCAAAGTCCGGGTTCTCCTTGCACAGGCTCTTTTCGGAAATCCTGACATTCTTCTTCTCGACGAACCTACTAACGGCCTGGATCTTAATTCTGTTGCATGGCTTGAGAACTTTCTTTATAAGTTTACTAACACTGTAATAGTTGTGTCCCATGACAGGCATTTTCTAAATAAAATATGCACGCATATTGCAGATGTTGATTTTAAGAAAATCAGAATTTATACAGGGAACTATTCATTCTGGTGGCAGGCAAGCCAGCTTATTGCGAAACAGCGAAAGGATTTAAAAAAACGTAACGAAGATAAAATCGCAGAATTAAAAACCTTTGTACAACGATTCTCTGCCAATGCCGCAAAATCTAAACAGGCCACATCAAGAAAGAAATTAATCGACAAATTAACTTTAGATGATATCCCTGTTACTTCCAGACGTTTTCCATATATAGATTTTAAACCTGAAAGAGAATGCGGTAAATCCATCCTTGATATTAAAGGCCTGTCAAAGACCATAGACGGAGAAGAGCTTGTAAAAAATTTTCATCTTTCCGTATATGAAGGAAATAAAATTGCCTTTGTGGGCCCGATGAATCTTGCTAAAACTACTCTATTCCGCATGCTTATGAATGAAATTGAACCGGATAAAGGTGAAATTAAATGGGGTGTTACTATTACACGGTCATATTTGCCAAAGGAAAATACTAAATATTTTGATTCGGATCTTAGCATAATAGACTGGCTAAGGCAGTATATAAAAAATGAAGAGGAAGCCAATGTCAGAGGATTTTTGGGCCGAATGCTTTTTACAGGTGAAGAACAGCTAAAAAAAGTTAATGTTCTTTCCGGAGGTGAAAAAGTCAGGTGCATGCTTTCTAGAATTATGCAAAGTGAGAGTAATGCTCTTATTTTTGATGAACCGACAAATCATCTTGACCTTGAATCAATAACAGCACTTAATAATGGTTTTATCAAATTTCCGGGTGTACTATTATTTAACACTCATGATCATCAGTTTGTTCAAAGCACGGCAAATAGAATAATTGAATTTACATCAGGAGGCTTTATAGACAGGCAGATGGAATTTGAAGAATACCTTAATAATGAATCTATAAATAAGATACGTGATGAAATGTATCACTCTCATAAAAATCTTGTGCTATAAAGTTAGTCTTTTTTCACACAGATTAGGGGAATTAATTTTGCTCCAAATTTTACAGAAGAATTAAAATTAATAGATACTTACTTATTGTTTTCATATATTAATTTTTCTTTTTTACAGATAACTTGTCAAATACTCTTTTTAAAAGTTTTTATTAACTACCTGTCTCTTTCAACATATGCCCAGTATTCACCTATATCCCGCCAGAATGTAAAAGTAACACCATAACCCTCATTATCTATAGAAGTAGTACTGGTTGATGCAGGGATGGTAGCACTGAAAAATACAATATTTTTGTGATTTTTAAAAATCATGAATAAATAATTCCTTATGATATTAGTAATTAAAAATATAAATCCATCCATACCAGATAAACACCCATTAGACTCTGACTACTGATATTTAATGCCTGGTAATCTATAATATCTTCAAAATACCGAACACCGGAGAAGGCAGTATCTTTCTCGCTAAATATAGGTGGTAGAAATATATAGTCAAAGGTATTGTAAGAATCAGTAGATGCTTCTTCCAATACAGTCACAGAATAATTTTCCGGGAAGCCAGACATTTCCCATTCCACATAACTATCATCTTGATTTAAATCACAAAGCAGCAGCGAATCCTGGCCAACATACTTTGAACTAATCCGGGGGAAATCGAACTTGAGGTATTCAATTTCTTCCATAGCAGCCTCAGGTTCTGACTCAAGACAAAATATGGAAAATATCCGGCCTGACTCAACAATACGAAAAAACACCACAAAGGGCTGCTTCGTGTAGGGCCTATCCGGGCTATTCAGCACCACAGTATCTATAAGGTCCAGCTTAAAGGTGTTATACAACACTGCACCCTGCTGCCTCCCTGCCCTGCTGCTGACCACATAATCGTAGGTATAATCACATACATTGTTAAAGTTTGTTATATTATTTATGTTTCGAATTATATCTATTCTGTTATTGGGTATCCCATGAATTATTACAATATCAAACTCACTTACTACCTCTACCAGAGCATCAATCATCCGGGGTACAGATGCGGTAAGGCTCTGAAGCCTATTTATATTAAATCCGGCCACAGTAATTTCTATTTTTTCTATGACTACCTCAAGTTCAAGTTCAGGTTCAGGTTCCGGTTCTGGTTCCGGTTCCTGTACTATTTCCGGTGTCTGCCTGCAGGAAAGTATAAATAAAAGCACAATTATCAGAACACAATATTTTTTCATGACAATACTCCTGAATTAACTTAGAATGCTCCATTAATAAAGATCGACCATCAGGCTCATTACCATTAATCCTGCAAATTAGAAAAGTTTTATGACAATAATTGAATATTGGAGAGCATATAAAACCGAGGGCTGGACTACTCTTCCAAAGCCGGTATTGTCTGTTAAGGTCTAACATTTGTCTTATTCGTTTTGGGTTTTTGGGCAGAACAACCCCTTCATCCTTCCAAACCGGCAAGGAATACCGATCCGGATTGAGAATCTCTATTGCTGCCCTTTTTTAAATGCAAAAACCGGAAAATTTATTTCGGTTTTTTTAGGAAAAATAACATCGGCGTTGACACAAAATACAAAAAAACAAGATAACCTACAGTTTCAATTAGCTTAATATTTGATATTTTAGCTAACAATGTGAAAGTGTTCCTATCTTATGGTGTGTGGCGTCAAACTGCAAAAAAGAATTAACTAAACATTTCTACTCACTAATTTGACAAACACTATAAATATAAGATATTTTATAATCAATAATAGACATATACTCTTTTCAGGAATGAAGGATAACTGCTTTGAATAAAAATCTTTTTAAAATAAAAATACTAAAAGGTGAAAAGAGCCTTCAAATCAATACTGATATACATAGCACTATATTTGATGCTTTAAAAAAAATAAAATCACTAAGTTTCTATACGCCCTGTATGGGCCGAGGCTTGTGTGGCAAATGCAAGATCATAATGGTCAGGGGTAAAGTTACTAAACCAGATAAAGACGAGCTTGCATTATTAAATTCATGGGAAC
>SDBV01002423.1_pt1 | contig 27855 bp, 41 predicted proteins | sample 2277081 | NCBI WGS metagenome assembly SDBV01 (sample SAMN10402039, study PRJNA504765) | marine sediment metagenome | isolation source: marine sediment core GS10_PC15, 223 cmbsf | place: Arctic Ocean: Southern Knipovich Ridge | collected 2010 | reverse complement strand
GAGTGCGAATTCCTGGAGTCCATGCAGCGTCGCTTACTGGGTACAGGTCAAGTAACCGACAAGCAGCAGACGACGATAGACGATCTCTACAACAAGGCGTGCGAATCACCGTACTAGGAGGAAATATGATTGAACCCAAACCGCTACCGCCGAGGGCAGAAGATACCGCGATGGTGCCTTCCGACGCTCCGCCCCTCTCGCTCGTCAAGGCGACCGGCGCGCAGATGGAGCAGGCCGCCGTTATCTCGAAACAGCTCGTGGAATTTATCGACAACTGCGGGCTGGCCCCCGTCGTATTTCCGGGCTCGAAAAAAGAGCACCTTTGGTTTGAGCACTGGCAATTTATCGGTACATTCTTCGGGGTCACTACCCGAGTTATTGCCGTGGAAGAAATTTCCGACAAGGGCGGCACCGGATTCCAGGCCCAAGCCATCGCCGTAAATCGCGAGGGCGTTACGGTCGGCGGAGCATTCTCTCGCTGCATGGAGAGCGAGGTAAAAGGAAAGCGAAAAGACGGAAGCCCGAGCCAGCAATGGATGGGCAAGCCCGGATATAGCATCATGGGCATGGCCGAAACCAGGGCGTGCGCCCGATCCCTACGCCAATTGTTCGGGTGGGTTGTACAGCTTTCCGGCTACTCGCCGACGCCCGCCGAGGAGATGGACGGAAGCGCCCACAGTGAACGCCGCGAGAAATTGCGCGAGCGCCTCGACGCCGAAGGCATCGTGGATAAATTCCTCGCATACTATCGGTCGAAAGGGTGGCAAGGGAAAACGCTCGAGGATCTCGACCCGAAGCACGTAAAGCAGTGCCTGAATGGGATCGAGACTCTCGTAAAAAAGGTTCACGCCTACGACGAGGACGCCGATCCCGCGCCGACTCCCAAGAAAAAGGCGAGCAGCAAGAGCAAGCCAAAGCAGGACGAGATTCATTTTGATAGGGAAGAGGATGACCGCTCGGTTGACGAAATCCCAGAAGACGAGGTGCCGTTTTGAACATCGACACGGCTGGCCGGCAGACGCTCCGGGCGATCTCCAAGTGGCAAGAAAAGCACAATGGCAAGTCGCCGTCATACGCCGAGCTCGGCAAGATCCTAAAGGTATCGCCTACCTCTATACACAAGCGCGTTTTGAGGCTACGCGAAGCCGGGGCGCTCAAGGAGCCGCAGTATCGGTCCTGGCGGTCCCTCGAGATTGTCGCGCCAGAGTACGCCCTAAAGACCCGCAACCAATTGTATGCGGAAATTGATCGACTCAAGGCAGAGCTCGAGAGAGCAGGGGCGAAATCATGAACGCGAAGCAGGGCCGACTATTTGACGAGCCTGAGGATCAGCCGACCGAATGGCAAGCCCCGCCAAATGCTCGCGCCTCCGGCCCCGAGACGAGCAAGGAGGCAGGGCGCAAGGTCGAGAGGAGCGGTAGGGCCGCCGAGCAGCGCCGGATGGTCCTCGCTTGCCTGGAAAATCATAGCGGCAGTACATACGCCGAGCTCGCCCGATACGAGGCGCAAAGAGAATTCAGGGCCGATAACATAATGATAAATTCAGCCGCCTGTATGCTTCGAGCGGAGAGGCTGGGCAAGACGTTCCACAAGCGTCTGCCGGAGCTCAAGGCCGCGAAGCTCGCCCGCGTCGGCGACAAGCGCAAATGCGCCGTAAACGGGACCACCAAGCAGGCGTGGTTTGCAACCGAGGAAAACCGATGAGCGAGCAGCTGAGTCTATTCGGCGAAGAGGTCACTGACGCCGCTTGGAAAAACCACTGGCAATCCATGCCGGAATTCGACGTGACGAGCGAGGAGAGTATGCACAAGCTGATTGTGCACTTTCGCAATATCGAGGATCTGCAATCGTTCGCCGAGCTCGTCGGCCAGAAGATCGTCAACCCCCACGCCAAGCAAAAGCAGATTCAGTCGCTCTGGTATCCGGAGGCCGTGATAGGCCGCTATGCTGACAAGCGATACGTGGGCATCCCCGAGATGAATCCGCGGTATCCGGTCTACATTATCTCCAAGGGCCGCGCCGATTCTCGAATGACCTCGAGGGCTCTCGAAGCCATCAACGTGCCATACAGGATCGTGGTCGAGCCGCAAGAGTACGACGAGTATGCGGAGGTGATCGACTCCGCAAAGATCCTCACGCTGCCGTTTTCCGATCTCGGGCAGGGATCAATCCCGGCGCGGAACTGGGTATGGGAACACTCGATAGAAGAGGGCCACAAGCGGCACTGGATCCTCGACGATAATATCAGGGCCTTTTACCGATTCAATCGCAACCTGAAAGTGCCCGTGGCCTCCGGCAATATTTTCCGCGCGGCCGAGGACTTCGCCGACCGCTACGAGAATATGGTGATCAGCGGCTTTCAGTATTTTATGTTTGTCGCCCGGAAGTCCATGCTGCCGCCGTTCGTAATGAACACGCGGGTCTACTCTTGTATCTTGATCCAGAATGATCTCGAGCACAGGTGGCGCGGCCGTTACAACGAGGATACAGACCTCTGTATAAGGGCGCTCAAGGACGGATTATGCACCTGTCTGTTCAACGCATTCCTGGCCGAGAAAACTACGACGATGACAATGGGGGGCGGCAATACTGAAGACCTGTACGAGATCGAGGACGGCCGCCACAAGATGGCCGAGCACCTTCGGGAACAACACCCCGATATAGTAACCAATACCCGCAAGTGGGGACGTTGGCAGCACCACGTGGATTACAGCGGATTCAAAAACAACAGGCCGATCCCACGCGCTGGAGCTCCGACCGCCGACGAGGTAAACAATTACGGTATGCGCCTCGAAGCCTTCGACAAAAACGAGGAGAAAACAGATGAAGATTGAAGTAAGCAGCGACGACCAGACGGACGCTCTTAGAGCAATAGCGGATCTTATTCGGCGTGCCGAGCACTACAAGAAAGAATCAGATAAAGCCGAGCACGACCTAAAATCAGCAATGATAGCCAAAGAAAAAGAGGAGATTCGGCTGAAAGACTTCGTTGGACGGCACTGGGTAAAAGAGGCAATCCCCCAAGTACTCCCAAACAAATTAGCATTCATCGTCTTTGTAGATGATGCCGTGTTCCTCGTTTCGCTCTATCCGGGTGGTGATGTGGACTATGTGAAAATGCCCCATATCCCGTGCCCAACATTTAATATGGGATTGGAGGACGGGAACAGTGGCGAATAACTTGCCATACATGCCTCTGTTCGTCGATGACTTCGACAACGATCCTGACGTTCAGTACATGACAATGGAGCAGGAGGGCCTTTACGGTCGGCTGCTCCGCGTCCAATGGCGCGAGGGCGATCTGCCGGCCAAGCCTGCGCATCTTCGGATTCTTTGCCGCCATCACGCCGAATGTTTCGACCGCAACTGGGAGGTGATCTCCCATCTATTTCCCGAGATCAAGCCCGGTAAACTCCAAAACCCGCGCCTGGCAATCGAACGGGCGCGAGCCCTCGAAGGTGCGACGGCCCGAAGCGAGCGAGCTCGATTAGCCGCAAAGGCACGGTGGCCCGATAAGCAGGACGAGGCCCCGAAGCCCGAGCCGAAGTCCAGAGCCACTCCGATCAAGTGGGACGATATTGTGACGGCTTGGAATAAGCGCGTTGTGCCCGGCGTCGATCTTATTCTGAGGATGACCGACAAGCGACGCGAGCAATGGCGTATCAGGATCAAGGACCAGCCCGATCTGCTCGACGCGATCCGGCTCCAGCTCCCGAGGCTCGCAGCAGGAGTCGCTAACAGTACGTGGTTCGCCTTCGACTGGATACTGAAAAACGAAAACAACTGCGCGAAATTCTGCGAGGGCAAATACAAGGTAAAGGGCAACGGATCCGACGTGAGCGGAGACCTCGTATGGATCGGCACCAGGGTCCACCTGCTCGACGGGCGAGGCCCCGTGAAAGTTACGAGCGCGAGCCGCGAGAAATTGTGGGGCAAGTTTGAAGGCGAGCAAATCGAATTTACTACCAAAGACGTAGTGACAAGGAGCAAGGCGTGAATGACTCTTTCGAGAATGCGACGCCCGAACAGCCGGGCGAGGACGTAGCGGCCCCGCCGCAAAACCTCGACGCAGAGCGGGCCGTGCTCGGCGCTATGCTACTCGATCCCGACGCGCTACCAGACGCGCTGTACCGCCTCAAGGCTGAGGACTTCTACCGCGAGAGTCACCGCATTATTTTCGAGGTGTTCGGAAACTTCTACGAGCAGGGCGAGCCGGTCGAGGAGCTCCAGGTGAGGGCCGAGCTCGAGCGCCGCGGCGATCTCGACCGAATCGGCGGCCCCGAATATATCCGCGAGCTCGTCCAGGACGTTACGAGCGCGGCATTTCTCCACGGTCATATCAATCTGATGAAAGCCTGCGCCCAAAAACGCGATATAGCGACGGCCTGTAAGGTAGCCCTGGAAGGCTGCTATTACCAGGAGCCGGTCGCCTCGGTATTCGATACCCTCGAGGGCAGTCTGGACGCCATACGGCAACACAAGAGCACGGGGGCGGTCTCCATGCGCGATATCATCGGCGATGTGGTCGAAGAGTTGAGCGGCGACTGTCTCGAGGGCGTCGTGTATACCGGGCAGCCCGAGATGGATAGATACCTCGGCGGCCTCAAGCCTGGAGAGCTTATCATTCTCGGCGCGCGGCCTTCGATGGGCAAGACCTCGCTGGCCATGAATATCGTCGAGTACATCTGCCGGAAAAATGGCGTCCTGATGTTCAGCCTCGAGATGACGAAAGAGCAAATTGCACGCAACCTGATCTGCCTCGTCGGATCGGTAAACTCCGAGCACATGATGGAAGGCAGATTCTCTGATCAAGACCGCGAAGGGATCGCCGAGGCCCACGACAAGCTCGCGCGGATGCCGCTCTCCATTATCGACTCGGCCGACATCAATACCGGCCGACTCCGAGCGGCCGTCAGGTCTCAAGTCAAGCGCGGCGTGTCGCTCATTGTTGTCGATTACATCCAGCTTATGAAGGCCGATGGACCTCGCGATAGTATCCGCGAGGCGATGGTAAAAGTTACCCGAGGGCTGAAGAGCCTCGCGAAATCTTGCCACGTTCCGGTCCTCGCGCTCTCGCAGATAACGCGAATGGCCGAGGAGCGCCCCCCGAAGCTCTCCGACTTGAAAGAGAGCGGGAGCATCGAGGAGGACGCCGACAAGGTTATTCTGTTGCACCGCGACAATCGGCGTAGCGAGGTCGCATATGCAAATATTGCAAAGAATCGAAACGGGCGAACGGGTATGGCCGAGCTCCAATTTCAGGGCGAATATTTCCGATTCACAAGCTAGGAGACACGACGATGAGCCAGGACAATTTTGGATGGGATATGGGCGCGGTTATCCAGGAGTGGGTCGTGAAACTTCCGCTGAGATATCAGGGGGTGTTGGTATCGTCCGTGCGTGGTTGCGATACCGCCCGGAAAGACGACCCCGTGAAATTGCTCGCGAGATCGTACCGCGCCACCATTCTCGTATCGCCCGCAGAAAAGCCTTCGAGCTTTATGGACTTTGTATCTCGCGGCGAGGTCAGGGACCGTATGGCCGCCGTCCTTCGGGATTGCGATCACCTACCGCATCACTACTTGATGCACTTGACCCACGCGGCCGAGATCGTCGGCTACCACTACCCCGAAAATCTAACCCGCGCTTGCTGGAAGAATTTCTACATCCGTATGTGCCATCAATTGCACGTGACGCCGGAGAATTCTTACGACCTCGCCCTTCGATTGACGGCGAATGAATCGACGTTCAAAACGAATTCATAGGAGACACGAACGATGGAATCCACAGAAGATGACCGCGTATTATCGGAGATCGAAGGCGGAGACGACGCGCTGCGCCAGTACATAGGAGAGCTGGAAGCCGAGCGCGACAAGCTGAAGGCGGATCGCGATACGCAGACCGTAGCTTTTAATGGCGCGGTAGAGCAAGCCGAGAAAGCACAAGAGCTCTGCGAGGAGGCGCTCGAGCAGCGCGAAACATCCCGAGACGATGCGGACCGATTCCACAAGCTGCATGCGTATCTTATCAAGGGTATGCTGCGTTACGATATCGACGAGGAAAAATGGATTGTGACAACCGGCGAGGGGATGGACCGCTGGAATAATATCTGGAACGCGCTCGACGCCTTGACGGATTGCGAGGTCACAACCGATGTCTGAGGTACGCTTGCTGGCAATCGACCCCGGAGCCTCTACGGGCCTCGCCCTCTTCCGAGGCGAGGAGCTCGTATGGAGCGGCGTCGCGAGCGACGGGGCCGACAAGCACCCGAGGCAATTCGAGCACGGCTGCTATGGCCTCGAGCGCAAGCTGGCCGAGAGCCCCCTGCCTTATTGGGATCTCGTACTGGTCGAGGACTTCGCGAGCTACTCACAAGCCGAAAAGCACGGCAACCTACAACACCCCGCGCACGTGAACGGCGTATTTACTGGCATCGCTATCGCGACCGCGCGGAAAATCTACGAGCCCGAGCACGGCATTTTCATGGTGCCGAACAATTGGACGAGCGGCAAGAAAAAGGCGCAGCGCAAGCCGCGCATACTGATACAGTACCGTCTCGACGAGGACACGAACCACAACGAGCTCGACGCGATAAACCTCGGCGACTGGGCAAGCCGCCGACTTTCCACATGGGTGAAATAATGAAACGAGACGCGACGCCAGAAGAGTCGGAGGCCGCTTTAGTCTTTGACGCTTACTCATTCCCCCAGACTCGCGAGCTTCGACGCAAGGCGATGGCGGAAGGATTCAAGGACGAGGTATGCGGAAAATGCGGCAAGTGTTTTCTCGCACACAAGCACTTCATCAGTTGCAATCGCAAGAGATGCGATATGCACGACGCCGGAGCGCCTACAATGCTGGACGTTTTAATTGCAAAGGACGAAAAGGAGACACGAGATGGCGGAAAATAGCGCGATCAGTTGGACCGATCATACATACAATCCTTGGATCGGTTGCGTGAAGGTATCTCCCGGCTGCAAGTTTTGCTATGCAGAAAAGTTTGTCACTGACCGGATGGGCAAGGACTTATGGGGGCCGCCAGAGTCTACTGATCGGCAGATCACAAAGACCTGGAAGGATGTCGAGCGCTGGCAAAAAAAAGCCGCGCCGGATCTATTAGGCGAGAATGCTCACGGCGTAATGGGGCCCGGTAATCCCATCCTAGTTTTCACCGCGTCGCTCGCCGATATCTTCGAGAGCCACCCGCAACTGATCGAGCCCCGGAAACGAGTCTGGGAATTGATACGCAAATGCCCTGACCTCCATTTCCAATTACTGACGAAGCGCCCAGAGAATATCGGCACGATGTTGCCGAAGGACTGGGGTGACGGATACCCGAACGTATGGCTGGGCACGAGCGTCGAGGAGCTCAGCCTGGCTTGGCGGATCGAAGTGCTGAAAGAAATCCCCGCCCGCGTTCGGTTTCTTTCCTACGAGCCCGCGCTGGGACCGATGGCCGGCAGCATGCTCGACGGAATCCACTGGGTCATATACGGCGGAGAATCCGGCGCAGGCTTCCGTCCTGACAACATCCAATGGGCACGAGAGATGCGCGAGCAATGCCGCCGCGAGGATATCGCATTTTTCTACAAGCAATCATGTGGCCCGAAGCCTGGAACGAATCCAGAGCTTGACGGCAAACTAATCCGCCAATTTCCCACACTGTAAGGAGACACGACGATGAACGACGAACACCAAACAGCAGACGGGCACATGGGCGATCCGGTCAAGCGCGACGAGCCAACCGTGAGGCTGAGCGGCGAGCACCTTGTAGTGGCGTTTTGCTCGGTACTCGAAACGCTCCGAGAGAATTCGCTGGAGCTCGCGCAAAAGGATGCGAGGATTAAACGGCTGGAGCAGGATGTACAGGATCAGGTAAATTGGCGTGCAGAGGGCGCAGAAAAGCACAAGGCCGAGCTGGAAGAGGCGCGGAATGGTTCGGACGATAAAGACTCAGGCCGCCTCGATATCCTGCACGAATTCGCCAAGAAGTATGGACGCGTGTTGATTATATTCGACACCCGTGGCTTTGGGATCGCCGACGATAGCGCGCGACTGATGCAGCCGCCGTTAGGCTTGAACGACTACCGCCAGTACCTGCGCAGCGCCATCGACGCAATCCCCGAGCCCGGAAGCGAGGCCCCGGAATGAAGTCCATCGTATTCGTCGAGAGCAAGGTCACGGGCGGCCACCTCGCTTTCTGTAGCGCGAAATCGGAAAAGCCGTTCACGAATAATATGAAGGAATGCCAGAGCGTCAAGCTCCGAGAGGATGACGTGGTGGTAGACATCGGCGCGTATGTCGGCGAGTACGCTCTGTGGGCCTCGCTCAAGGCGCAGCGCGTTATTTGCTACGAGGCAACGCCTGAAACTTTCTCGGTGCTCGAGCGAAACCGAAAAACGAATATGGAAATTTTCAACCGCGCCGTGGTCGGCGACGACTGCGAGGCGGTCACGCTCTACCTCTCGAAAGGAGTCGGCGTCACCAACAGCGTCGCAAAGTCGGCGAGCAAGGCTGGTAGTATTGAGGTCGGCGCGATACGATATGAGAAAGCGATTGCAGACGCCACCGTGGTCAAGATCGACGTGGAGGGCGCAGAGTATTCCTACAACATCGTTCAGCCTCAGCTGCGTGCGATCATCCTCGAATTCCATCCGATCTCGGGCAAGGATTGGAGGTGGATGGCGCGATCCATCATGGCCGAAATCGAGGCCGCTGGCTTCGATCCGATCATGCGGCCCGAATTCAAAAACGGCTGGGACGTAACCGGCTCCTGGGTACGAAAGGAGATAGAGTAAGGTCGCCGAAGTGTTTTGAAACCATCGACGAAAAGGAAAACGGAAACATGAACAATTACACCAATCTGACATTTGACCTCATCGAAGAGGGGCGACTGAAAGGAGAATTGGAAGAGGAGCTGAAAATCGTAATGCGGGCCCTCTGCCGCTATCGCAAGAAATACGGCAAGGAATCCGTGGGCGCAAAGGCGCAGGTGATCTTGAAGGTCTCGCTGAAGATCGAAGATCCGACCGACGAATTCTATTCCGTTGTATCGTCGCTCGAATCGAAGATGCCCGGCCGACCGCAACGCGCAACCCTGGCCATCGAGGGCACCGACGACAAGGGGCGGCCGATTCTCTTCGCTCGCAAGAGCGGAAGCAGCAAGGACCACCCAGACCAGCAGAAACTTTGTACCGACGCGGGCGAGACCATCGACCCCGAGACAGGAGAAATCATCCCCAACGATACGGCCGCGACTTAACCGCTGACCCTTGAGGCAGCACAACCGAAGGAGACGAATGATGGAAGACGGAGACAGGGATACGCTGGGCGATCTGCTCGCAGGAGCCGCCGAGGGCGAGGAGAATTCACTGGATGTGATCAGGGAGACCGTCCCGTTCATCGACGAGGACGGAAAGGAAGGTGAGCTGGACGGCCGGAGGATCGTTGTCAGTCGCCGACAACTTCAGCCGGAGCCAGAGGTCGAGGACGAGCTGGCCCGCTCGCCGCGCCGTTGTCACGTGTTCAATCACGCGGCCGGATTCCTGCGCTACCTCGGCAACTACGGCGGCAAGAATACGGTGATCCTCGCCGACGTTAAAGGCATGGAGATCCACGCCGTATTGGACGAGGGGGCCTTGATCGGCAAGGAAACCGTGCGGTACCAGCCGCGCCTCCATCCTCGCTTCGAGCCGTGGGCGAACGCTTGCGGGAAGCAGCTCGGGATTGACGATCTCGTGGATTTCCTTCGGGAAAACCGCAAGGCGGTCATCAATCCCAGCGGGCGCGAATTGGTGCTGTCTCTTTCGCAGGTCCGGGCTTCCACATCGGTGGAGCTATTCCAGGGCGATGGTAACGACTCGCTAAACGGCCTGACCGTCAAGACAAAGATTCAGGGCAAGGATGACAGTAGCCTTGTTAATCTCCCCGAATCCATCACGATCAGGGTGCCGATGTTGATCGAGGATGAGGAGCCGAGAGAGATCGAGCTGGATCTGATCCTTGCCGCGAATCGCGACGGAACAAACGTCACTGGCCGTTTCGCTACGGCCGACGTGGCCGAGGCCCGAGTGACTTCGTTCATGGATGTTGTGACCGCGCTCGCCGATCTCGAAGGAACTCACGAGGGCGCGGTGGTTACATTCGGCAAGCCCGACGAGTGCGGGTGGGCGGTCGTCTAGCGCGAAAGCGTGCCCCCGAGATCCAACAGCGACGGGTCTCGGGGGCGGAAAAAGGAGACACGACAATGAACGGCACGCAAGAGAAAACAATGCTGGAGCGAATCACCTCCGGCGCTATTGTCTGCGAGATCATCAACCCGAGCGATCCGTACACGCTCCGATGCGACGACTTTATGGTGGCCGCCGTCGCCATACTAATTCTCGGCCGAGGAAAGATGGGGCTGAAAGAGCTCGGCGGAGAGGAGCGGCAGAGCCCCGTGCTTTTCGGATGGGAGGAATGGCTGGAGAGCTTCGGGGTCAGTCTTGACGAATACGTGCCTCTGCATTACGAGCAGATGGCGGCCATCTTCGATACGGTACTGATCGGCAGCGACCGGAAGCAGGCCGAGGATACGGCCGCGATAATCCAGCCCGACAAGCTCGAGGACTGGCTGCTGGGCCGCCACGATTCCGAGCGCTCGTCACTCAGCGATATTGGTGGCGCGGCTCGCCAGTATGCGGAATTCTGGAGAGAAAATGCCGAGGAGGCCGCGGAATGATAACGCCCGACGAGCTCGCCAGAATAAATGAGGCCCTCGGCCCCGGAGTCTCCGAAAAGGATGGGAGCTACCGGCCGCACTGCTTGATCTGCCCTACCATGAGACGGATGGAGCTCCAGCTGGGGCGAGGATTTCAGTGCCCTCATTGCCTGAATGAAGTCTCTTTCGATCTCCGGTCACGCCCGGAGAGCCGCCCGTACAGCATTCGCACGTACCCTACGCCGTAGTGCCTGCCCACTGATCGACCCTCGGGGGCTGAGAGCGATTAGACCCCCGAAAACTCGCAGCCTGCTACGGGCCTGTATTCGCCTCGGGGGGTTTCGCGAAGCTCGGGGGCACAACGAGGTGGCCGGCCGGGATCTCGGCCCGAACCTCCTGCAATTTCCCATCCGCCCGGCGTACCCAGATGAACGCCTTGACTTTACGCGAGAGGCGGTGCGCCTTCGCCGGATCCGGAATCACCGTATGGCTCGGGGCGCATCCCGTCAATATCAAGGCCAGCAAGATTGTCGCGCAGATTTTCCTCATCGGTCGTATCCTCCTCTGATTGTTTCTCGGTTTCGGCCGTTCGCGGCTTCCGCATCTCCTCGAACCAAGCAGCGGCCACGCCCTTGCCGATTGCGTAGGCGATCCGCTCGACGAATCCCATCGCCATATCCGTACTCCTAAAGCGAGGGGGACGGCCATAGCACCGCCCCCCTCTAGCTGGGGTAAGGAGACACCCAAACCCCCGGCGTGCCCGGTTAGTCTGTCGCCTTGTCCTTGATCTTTTTATATAGACCGTAGGTGGACTCCACCGCGATCTCGGCAAACATCGGCACGAGGACTCTTTCCACGCGGTCCTCGATTCCGAAGATGTTCGGCAGGCCAGGGATGTCCGGATTGTAGTGGAAATAAATCACGCAGATCGAATCCACCACAAACTTTTTCTTTTCTTCGCCCGACTTGCCCGAGTGCGTACCGGCCAGCTGCATCAGGGGTAGCGTTACCGCCTGAAACGCCTTCGGGATATCCGACCACTGGAAACCATCCTCGAAAATCGGGCCGAGGTCGTCCAGGATCGCGTCGATGGCCGGCAGGTTCACCTCTACATCCTTGCCGTCGCCGAGGAGTTGTGGAGCGATCTCCAAAACCTTCGCCTGCAACTTGTCGATTAGTCTACTCATTTCCGTCCCCTTCAAAATGCGGCCGCTCTGCGGCCTGGTTACGATCCGCCCGTGAATGCTTTCACGATCTCAATGATTCCCCATACGAGGCCGCCGCCTCCGGCAACCCCTCCCGCTATCGTTGCGCCAGTCTTGACGTGCCCGCCGCCCGGTGCTTCGCCCTCGTGCCGGTTATTGTCGGCCGCGTGCGTATCGAGATCCGTGCGCGTCTGCAACGCGATCCGCGCGTGCTCGTCCTTCATATGATTTTTGACCTGACCGGCGATCTCGCCGACCCGTGTATCTGTCTGCTGATTCTTTTCGTGGGCCTTGCCCACCTTGCCTTCAATCTCAGCTTCTTTTTTGTCGGCCCGCTCTACCGCGTCTTTCGCTCGACGCTCGGCCGCCTCGCGATCCTCGGCCGCGCGATCCTTGAGGTGCCCGAACTCCGTGCCCATCCGGGTGAAATTATCTTTGGTATCACCCTGCAATTTGGCCACGGTCCCGCTCAATTCCTCGATAGCACCGCCGTACTCGCTCAAGGTCTCGCCGTGCGCTTCGAGATCCCTACTCTGTTTCTCTTGACCGTCGAGCAGCTTCTGGGCCCACTCTGGGGGTTCATCGCTCATTGGTCACTATCCTTTGGCGGGTCGAACTTAGAAGGACGGACGGGGACAAGTGCGCGTCGCTCGTCGGCCGTCAAATCCGAACCGTCCGCGATCTCAAGCACCGCCTGACCGTCCTCTGCGACTCGCAGCGAATGCCGCCCCGTCGTACCGTATGGCTTCCCGTCACCGTCCGGGTTGCCGGGCTTGCGTTTGGTTTCCATAAGCTGCCGATTACGCTCGGCTGCATCCGCCTCGTTTCTAAAGAGAAGGAATTGCTTCATTATGGGACTCCATAGAATGCGGCCTGATCGGCTTCAAGTGCTGCTCTCTCACCTACTGACAACAGGCCGCCCGCTGACACAATAAATTCATATAGGTGCCCGTCGTAAAAGTTAGCGTCTGAATATCGCGCGCCAAGTGTTAGTCCGTCTTGACTGAGGGCTCCAAGATCGCCCGTTAATTCTTCGGCCCCGTCATGGCGCAAAATAGAGGCAGCGCCTGCAAATTGAATATTTGTATAGTGCGTATTATCGTCTGTTAGATCGGTTGGGGTCGTCACGACAACCCCTGCATACATCGCAAGATCCCCTCCGGTATCAATATAGCCCACACACCGTTTTGACACATTAACGGCATCGAAGAAATACTCAAGCCCTTGTGATGCGGACTGCCATACCCAGGACACTTCAAGGGGCTGCGCTAAATCGTATCCAGATCTACGTAGAAGATCATCAATAGCATCGTAAAGAAGCGCAGGACGTCCGTTGTGCGAGGCAATATATTTAGGCTGTTCGTCTGCCAGTGCCTGAACGGCATCTCTTCCGTTACCGGATTGGTCATACAAGGTACGAGCAAACCCATCCGATCCGCCAAGGAACGTAGCAATTGAAGCGGTGTCAAGAAAGCCTCGTATAGAAAAAAAATCCGACTCGGCGTCATCGCTCGCCCGCCGGAGTCGAATCAAAGGGCCAGAGTACCCGACCTTGATAAGTCGCAAGCCGAAGCAGTACGATACAGCGTAATCAATCGGCGGAGTGCGTCCTCCTAGTTTCGTAAGCGGCACGTGACCGCCCGAGTCTAGGCTCGTCACAGAAGGTGTCCCTGCTGGCATATCGTTTCTCCTCTTTGCGAATTCGCGCCGACTAGCTCGCCCGCAGATTCCCTTCCTGCCAAGAAACCACCTTGCCGCCCGAGACGCTGATCATGCGGACCGCTCCCTGATCGAGGTTTCTGCCGTTGATCATTTCGTAGAATCCGGACGGAGGAATTACGACACCCTTATTCGTGACGGCTGCCTCCCCGCCGAGTCCCAGAGCGACATCCTCGTCGGATAGATTCCAGATAATCAAGTACCCACGCTCCGTATTCTCGGCGATCACTTCCGCCTCTGGTGTCGGTGCGAGTCCGCCATCCGGCGCAAGCATGTTGGTGAGATTCTTCTGTAAACCCATGGGACTATTCTCCTGTTTCCGTTACTGTGAGAGCTTAAAAAGCTCGAAGGTTGAACCAACTCCAATACCGCCCACCGGACCTCCGAGCTCAATACTCGTGTAGTTCCCCAGCGCGAGGTCAACGATGGCGAAGTCATTCACCATAAATATGGCCACGCCTTGATTCTCAGTCACTTTTCCCTGGAACATCCTGGGAATATTCAGGGCCTGCACGACTTGGCGGGCATGTATCAACATATCAATCTGGATCGCGCTTGCTACAGCTTGGGGCGCGTGAAATCTTCCGATTGTATCTGTGCGAGTGACGCCGTTTTCTGTCATCCGTGTTCCGTCCAGATTGACGCCGCCGTTCACTGTCATGATTAAATCAGTCGTGGCCGAAATGGGTTTATTGATTCGCGCAACCAGACGATACACCTCATCAACATTGCCATTGAGGCCGAGAAAATCAACGCGAGTTACAGCCACCGCAATCTCTTTGCGCTCGACGAGGATCATCCCACTGACGCCCGATGTCCACTTTGCTCCGCCCGCGCCGTCAGGGGTCAGGCTCTTGTCGGTATTGAGCTCATCAGTGATGATAGATGTTTGCGAGCCGGCACCGAAATCGAACTCGATGGCCACGCCTTCGCCCGCGGCCTTTGCGGTTGGGTCGCCTTGCGTAACGGCGAGCGGATTATCACGAAACTTCTTCGCCGTCGAGGATTTGACTGCCTCGTCGATATCAATTTCAGGGTTCGGGATGTCGCCGTATACAGCCATCGTTCCTCCTCAGCTCCAGACGTAGCCTATATCACCGTTGCTCATGTTGCCCATGTCGTCGGCCCAAAACGCGCGAAGCCGTTGCGCCTCGCTCGCTGCGACGTAATCGGGATACGGCGTAGCGGGTGGCTCCTCGTCGGGAGCGTAGACGCCCACGCGCCCATTGAGCTGCGTCTGGATCGCCAGATATTTGTACCGGGCTCCCGCGTTAGTCAAGAGCTCCTGGACTTCCACGATTCGATATTGTTGCGTCGCCGGATTGCCGTCGAGGTCTTGCACATACCTCGTCCGGATCTTCACAAAGTCGCCAGTATATTGCTCGTCGTCCTTGGGGTCGAGCACAAACTGGACTGCGATTTTTGTATTCCGATATTCGAGGAGCATCCGCTGGCCGATCTCGTCGGCAATCGCGGCGTCCGCTACGGAAAGCCAGCGCGAGAAAATCTCAAGGATGCGGCTCGATCCATACTCCTCTACCGTCTCGGCGTCGAGGTCTGCGCGGACATTAACCTGTTGGAAATTTATACGGGTCTCGAGGTCTTGCGTCGGATCGCGCTGGCCGTAATACGTCAACACTCGGCTGATCCGTTCCTTGCTCGAGCGGCTCGATACAAAAGAGTCGGCTGCGATATTCGCCTGGTCGTCGAAGGTCGGAATGGCGATGAAAGCCGAGGGGCGAAGTACGTCGAATTGGATTAGCTGCGCCCGGTCATCCCACCAGAGCAGAATTGTATGTTCCGTGAGCTCTTGCAGTAGATCCTTTACGCCGGTCGGCTCGGTGATTAGCGCCGTAAAAATATACGAGGGAATCAGGCTATCGAAAACGGCGGCCCATTCGACGGCATCGATGAAGATCGGATCAATGCCCGCTTGATTCACGAGGAGGTCAAATACGATGTCGTCGGCCCGCTCGGCGTCATAGAATTTACATATCTGAACTGTCGCCCCCGCATCATGCTCCGCGACCGTCGTGCCCGTAGTCGGATAGACTGCCGGCAATGTTTCGCGGGAGCAGTTGAGACGATTCTGTGCGACGTTGATACTATTCACCTGCATAATTTCGTCGTCGATTCGGACGAAATCGCCGACCGTAAAGAGGGCGTGAGCCCCAGGCTCGAAGAGGTTCATATTATTTGTGCCTGTACCGACCGATACATCTAGCGTGGCCTCTGTCGGCTCCGGCACTTGGGCTCGATTCGAGTCAGCAAATTTCAGTGGGTCTTTTGCGACGAGCGATACATTTCCGTTACGGTCCGGCCCCGCGATTGCCTCGATGACGTAAGTGCGCCGGATAAAATTCGCGGCGTCATATGCTCCGGTGTCGGCGTCGAGATATCCGGTGAGGATATCAACGCGGCGGCTTTCCCAGAATTTGTTTCGGGCGAGGAGCTTCCCCCAAAACGAGCCGCGTAGGTCCGGATCTCCGGGCGGTCTCGTCGCGTCGCCCAGATACGGATCGAAGCCGCGGTCATTCCACGGGTGGTCCTCGAATTGTATCTTTACGCTCGCGCGAATTCCCAAGCCTCGGCCGGGCTCGAGCCGCGTCGGAGCAGTATCGACGGAAAGCACCGTGGGGAATGTGACCGGCTCGCCTACGCCTTGCAGTCCGTCGATTCGAGTAGACGCAAACCGTACCGGGGTCGCGGTCGAGGGGTCAAAATTCTGCGTATCTTGGCACGTGCCGAGCGTGTTAAAGCATTTGGCGGAGCCGGTTACGCCGATAGCCGCCTCGCAGGGAGCGACGCTATACGTCAGGAGACACTTCTGCAGGAATAGCTCGACAATCCACGCGGGCTTCCGGCCGAATTCTTTTTTCTGATCGTCGTAGGCCATCAGGTTGCAAGAGCTCCCCACGGTAGGGTGACGCTCATTTTGTTTCCGGGTCCGGTATTGAGCGGGCGCGGCGTACCTTGAGCCCAAGCGTACACGACCTCATTCGGAAAGCCGTCGAGATCCCAAGCGTAGAAAAAGGCGAAACGCTCGGCGTGTTCCATCATCGCCAGCCATAGATCGCGCACGTAAGTCTGCGGCGCTAGAAATTCCGATACGAGCTCGCCGGTAATTTGTTGGCGTACCTTGTCGCGCCCGATAAACGAACCGCCGACGCTGATCAGATTCGACTGTACGAACTCACCGCGAAGGTTCGGCGGCCTGATTCCCTCATACTGTCCTGTCGGCGGAGTAAGACGGACACCCGCGGCAAGTTGCCGTATATCTTCCGTCGTTATTACGCCCGCAATTCTAACCCGCACCTTTCGTCCTGCAAGCACAGTAACCTTGTCAAATGTTAGCATCCCAATCAACCCATCGGAGGTCTGGGCAGTCGCAAGAGGCGTAAAGACAGCAGGCGCGCTTTCGTATTGCAACTGAAGAAAATAATCGGTTGATGGTTCCTTGACATACCAAGAGAATGTATCCAGGTCTCCGTCTGCTGCGAGAGTAGCGTCAAGGTTCGTGATTCCGGTTGCTGCCCTGAATAGTGTAAAGTCTCGCCAGTCTACGGCGTTTTCTTTCTCGAAGCCTTCGACCTCGGCCGCGTCATACGAGAGGACTACGCCGTCATCCCGGAAGCGAGTATCATAGAGTATGCGAGGAGTCGTCATATCAGCCCACCTGTAGCCTCGTATTGTCGCCCGTCGCCTCGTTGAGATCCTCAATCAGCATACGTACCTGATTCTGGCTAAACCGCTCGCCCTGTAGCGAAATATTAAACTGTTGAGTCTGTACCGGCCCGCCGCCACCGCCGCCTCCTCCTCCGCCTGCTCCGCCCTCTCCGCTGCTTGCGGGCGCGGCCGGGGCCGTGGCCCCTGCGGAAGCTCCGCCCCCACCGAATTGTGTCTGCTTGATTTTGTTTATGTTCGCGACTCCGGCCGCAATCGCCGCAGCGGCCGCAGCAGCGCCAAGACCGGGGCCGACTACCGGGATGCCGGCGAGCGCCTGATATGCTTTCGTAGCGGCCAGGAAAGTATTCACCCCCGCCTCGGCTATCGCTGCCGCCTTGCCGATCTCGAAGGCTTTACGATTTTCGCTATTCTGGAGCGTCGCGATATTGGAAAAGAATGTGCTCAGCAATTGGGCGCGGCCCTGCAAGCCGGATTCCCATAGCTCGCGGCTCGCCTGTATATTTTCGTTGTCGGCGCTGAAGGTCGCAAGCAAGTGATTCTGTTGCCGCGCGAGCGCTTCCGCATTTGCGGTAGCCTCGAGCTCGGCAATCGCCGCTTTCTGCTCCGCGCGTTGTGCAATCTCCATCGCGAATTCCTGCTCGCGGAGGTCTCGAAGCGTCTCGAATTGCGCAATGGCCGCAGAGATCGAATCTGCTCCGCCGAGCGCCAGGCTATCCTCGACCGCAGCGGCCGTGCCTTCGCGAGCTGCTTCGGTAAACTCGCGGATGGTCGCGATGTTTTCGCCGAGCTGCTGTGTCAGTACGTCGCCTTTTTCCGCCGCTTCGAGTTGCGCCAAGCCTACGGCGTCCAGATCGTCTGCAAGCTCCTTTAATGCCTCGGAGCCGGGTGGGCTTTCTCTCCGGAGTAATTCCGCCCCTGCTTCCTTGAAGGCCGCCACGGACGCAACCAGGGAAGCCTTGGCCTCTTCCACGCCTTGCTTGGCCGCTGCGCCGTCCTGGATGATTCCGAGCCGGATCGCACCGGCCGCGTTGGCGAGCGCTTCGGACGCCTCGCTGCTCGTGCCTTTGAATCCTTCGGCCGCTGCTACCGCCGTGGCGGCCGTATCAATTACCGTAGCGAAACCACTATTGATGGTACGGATAATCCCGCCGACCGTTGAGGCTGCGGCCTCGAAGGCGAGGACAAGAGCGGCCCCGGCAATGTCCCCACCCGCCTTGATAAATTCCCACGCTTTGCCCGCGTCTCGGGCGAGCGATTGGAATACCTCAATCACGACATTGGTAGCGCGCACGGCACCCTCGGCTACCTCAGAGACGACGGCTTGTACGAGCCGGAAGCCGCGCACCGCGAACTGAGCCCCCTGCGTCGCGAGAATACCGAGCTCGCCGAATGCTACAATGGCCGTATTGAGTACGACGCGGAAAGCGCCGACCGCAATCCGCCCCAACTGAAAGCCGCCCACGAGTCCCTTCACGACGATATCGAGGACACCCGCGAAGCCTTCGCCCTCCTTTGCCGCACCTAGCAACTGCTTGGTGATAAATTCAAGTGCCGGCGCGAGCTCGATGGCGATGGTGCGGCCCACTCCGGTCAGGAACTTGCCGAGCTTATCGAATGCGTCATTCGCGGCCTCGACCTTCGCGGCGTCTACGCGATTGATCGCGAAGCCTAAATCTATGGCCTCCTTCTGAAAATCCTTGATGCCTTCCGTGCCGAGCCGGAGCGTATTTAGGAGCTTGCCGCCACCGCGGCTAAAGAGACCAACAGCGATAGATGTCTGCTCTGCCGCAGTACCTACGCCCTGGAGGGCGTCCCCGACGCGACCGAACGCCTGCTCGAGGGGAAGTTTTAGAAGATCCTGAGCGGATAGGCCGAGCTGATCCAGCGCGTCTACTGCGGGGCCGACGCCCTTGGTAACTGCTTCGGACAGGGATCGGTTAAAGAATTGCAGAGAGGTTTCGAGCGTCGCCGTCGCCACGCCCGTCTGGCTCGCGGCAAGCTGCAAGCCCCCGAGGGCTTGCGTAGTCAAGCCGAGGCGGTCGGCCACCTTGGCGAGCGCATCGGTCTCGGCGAACGCAGTAACCACTTTACGGATCGAGAGAAACGCCGCGACGGCTCCGCCGACCTTTGCCGCCATACGCGCAGCGCTCGCGCCAAGCCTCGCGAACGACTGCGAAGCCGCCCGCGTCGAGCGCGCCATTTTCTGAGCGCCCTGCTGAACAACCGCGCCCGAGCGAGTAAGGTCGCGCCGTAGTTTAGCGGTGTCGCCCTTGACTTCTACAATCAGGGTTTCGACTACTTCGCCCACGGCATCCTCCTCGGGCTAAACGTCAACGCCGCGCCGACGCAAATCGGCCACGGTCTTATCGACCTCATCCTGCGTGGGCGGCTCCTGGATGCCCGCCTGCGCTCTCGCCATCTTGGCCCTGACCTCGGAGATTGCCGTGTACTCCGTGATCGTTAGGTTCCAAGCGTCGCGAGGGGTCAAGCCGTAAAGGCCCACGGCCATCGCGTACAGCTCGAGCCAGTTTATTCGCTCGGGCTTTCGGCCTCCGCTGGCTCCGTAGGGTCCGTGGCTTCCCTGCCCTCTTCGGCTTCCTTGAGCGCATCCTCTTCGGCCTGAATCTTTTCGGCCACGGCCTCTTGCTGCTTGTCGGATAGTACACCGTTTTGCAGCAAGATACCGGCGAGCAATCCCGCGTTCACAATTCCGTGCTCGCGGGACACGAGCTCGCCGAACTTTCCAAACGCAGGCACCTTTTTATTATTGCGGTCTGCTGCGAGCCACAGCACCTGAACGATCTCTGTCGCCTTCGGCCTGCCCATATTGATGTCCATTAGGAGCTCGGAGGTTCCGCGCCCCGTCAGGCTTTCGACGGCCTGCATGAACTCGAAGGACGGCCGCAGCACATAGCTCTTGCCGTCAAGCTCAAGCTCTCGCTCTCCCACTTTCGTATTCGCTGGCATAATGTGTCTCCTTTATGCTTGCCAGTTTTCCAATCGCGCCGACTACGGTGCCGGCGTGTAAACGATATCGCCCGCCGATTCGAGCGTAACCGTGAACTGCTCGGCGTCCACTTTGTCGCCCGAGCGCTCGAAGGTCGCGAGCTCGAATGGACCCTCGAAAGAGTCGCCGCGGGCGGAGGTGATTTTGTAATTGGCGTGCGTACCCGCCAGGACCTCCACCTGCATTTCGTTGATCTTCGCCTCATCGGAGAAGAGCCCGGCCGCCGAAACCGAAAGCGACTTCAGCCCGCAATCCTCGAGGAGCTGACGAAAATCGCTGTCGTCCTTGGTGGTAATATCCACCTGTTCCTTGTTGATTGTCATCCCCGTCGTCTTCATCCCGCCGACCAGAGTAAACGTCTCGGGCGGCCCGTCCTCGTTTCCCTTGGACAGGATGAATGTTTTTCCACAAAACTTTGCCATTGTATGGCCTCCCTTGTTTCCCAGTGCCGCCTATCGGCGCTAGTGGTAAATTACGTCTTCGTTACCAACACCTCAAAGGGTGTCCCGTTCCAAGTCCACGAAACCGTAGCTGATCCCGTGACCGCATCTTCGGTCGGGGATATTACTATCTGTCTATAAGTTACGCCCGTGGTACTGGCCGCATCGCTGAATACAGCGTCCAAAATAATGGCGTCGCCTGTGATCGTTACCGCACTTTCCGGTTCGTGCGTCCCTGACTTGATCCTCGAAGTAAATCCGTCATCCAACCCTATCAACGCAGCGGGGCCGCCGCTAGGAATTTCAAGCTCAAACGCCTGTACGGTTGCATCGGTGCTTATGGAGTCTGCCCCCCCGGCATAAGAGATATCGGTTGCAGGGTTTCCGCTACCGTCCTCCCACGCCCCCCCTGTCGTATCTACGAGAACAGTAAACCCTAACTTCGTATTGGGGCTGGGCCCGGTGAAATCCTGTTCCAATTTCAGGATCGTAGAGCTCGGGTTGGTGGCCGTCCACGTGTCGTTGAATTTGTCGAGGCCTGCATCAATGAGTCCGGGATCGTTAAGGCCAGCAATTAAATTGGCTAGTGTTCCTGCAATCGTGGCCTCTATGCGAACATCAAGGACGCTCACCCCTGCGATAAAGGGAGATCCAAGAACAGTTTTAAACGTCACTGTGACGGGATTCGCTCCTGTGGGATTCCCCAACGGATCGAAGTATGTATTGAATTTTACGGAGTCATTGTTATTTGGATTCACGATCAGCTTAGGCGTTACGAATGCTTTGGTAGCCGGAACAAATACAATAGCCGCAGGAGCGCGGCCCTTTGTAATCGTAACCGGGCCTCCTGCAATTGGCGGCAGAGTGGCGCCGGATACTCCGTCATCGTCCACATGGACGTTATAGAAAAACGTCGCCCGGTGCGTACCGGAAACCGGTACCGGCGTCGAGCCGCTCCCGAATTGAAAGCAGATGATCTCTGCCGCCACGAGTACAATCGGGTTGAGCTCGTAAGCCGCAATGATAGCATCTTGCATCTTGAGCACGTCGCGGTCGCCGTGGTGGGTAGATACGACCTCGTGATTTAGTCGGCCCTCAAAGCCGGTGGAGTCCTTCGTGTCTCCCTCTTTTCCAGATTCCCAGACCACGAGCACATACGGCTGGTCCTCGTCCTGTGGGACGTGGTTATATACGCGGGCCTTTCCCTCCGGCGCGGCCGGATTGATGTCGCCAGTGAGCGCGAGCAGCCCGGCGTCTGCCCGTAACGTCGCGACGGCTTTCGATAGGATTTCGTTTTGGTCTACGGGCATTACAGTTTGCCCCTGATCGCTCGGCGCATGTCATCGTCGATGGCTGGGATCTCCAGAAGGAAAGACGGCTTCACGTAGGGCCGGGGCCCCATAAGATTGGTGCCTTCCTCAAGAAATCCCGCGTAGCTTGCCGAGATAACTACCCTGGAAGTCAGCACGCCGCCCGAGAGCCGTACCGCGCTCGGTTTGACATGCGACGCCAGAAAACCGCTCTGGCTTTTCGGGGCCTCTCCCTCGGCCGACGCTTGATGCTCGCCGCCGCGTACTGAGTAGACGACGCCCGAACGCGATCCGCGCTGCAAGGTTCGCACGATTCTGTTCGCGATCCGTAGAGCTCCGCGCCGGATGACCGGCTCTGCGGCCAGCAGCGCGTCGTCGCTCTTTTTCTCGAGCGCGGCCCTGACCCTTTCCTCTCCGACTACCTCGAGCGTGAGCGGTGCCATTAGTCGGTTACTCCCTCTTCGGCAGTAATGACCAGTACGCGGTTTTGCTCGTTTACGTTGTCCACGCCTCGGATGTTAAAGGTGCGAGTACCGACGAGGAGCCGGTCGGTGGTCAGCACCGTTTTGGTCAAGGGGAAAACCATACTGAATTTGTACATGGCGTCGGATTCGATCTGGCGATTGCGGAAAACTTCCCGCGCGTTCATCTGTCGCATCTTGGCGTACTGCTCAAACTTAGTAACCCACGCCGCGTCTGTATTGTCCTGGCCGCCCGATCCGTCGTCAGGGCGCGGATTATTCTGCACCTTGACCTTGACATTTTTGCCGCCCGCGCCTTCTGTTCCGCCGCTGCCCATCTCAAAATTCCTTGATCGTGTAGGGTTCCAGAAGGAACTCGAATTCCAGGGGGACTTTGCCCAGCCCGGTTTTCGCGACGGCCTCGCGATTCGCGCACCAGTGGGCTATCGTCTGGAGAATTGCTAGCTTGATATCCTCCGGCACCGCGACGGCCAGCCCGTAACCGGCGATATATGTGACCTTCCCCGCCTTGACGTTGCGGAGACCGCTCGGCCATGAGGTACTGTCCTTGAGCGCGATCCGCGCGGGCAGATTTGGGTCGCTGCTGTCAACGATATAATTCGCGGCAGCGAATACTGTTTCATCACCGGCGTCGTTAAAGCTGCTGACCTCGGAGACCGACTGGACGGGCAGATAGTCGAGGAGGATCGAGCGCTGGCCGGTTATCCCCTCGGACTGCTCCGTGCCTATTCGGGTGCCGCTCCACCAATCGCCACGGCCTCGACTATTCGGGAACTGGTCGAAGGTCGCCACAAGCGTCTGCGTAATCAGCTTGCGGGTCGTAAACTTTTCGACCGCGAGCCGGGCGGCCTTGATATACCGCGTGATCAGGGCCGTTTCCTCGTCGAGCAGATCGCGGGTCTGCTCCCGCACTTCCGCGACGGTCACGGGCTCCGCCGCAGGAACTACCGTGACCGCCGTATGCTGGAACATCCGCGCTGATGGTTGACGGTTGGACAATGTACTGGCCCTCTCCGAGTTAGTCGGCCGATTGGCCTACTTGTTTTCGCCCGGCTTAACGGCCTTGTTTTCGTCGGCCTCGTCCTTGCCCTTGCCTTCGGACGGCCAGCCCTCGTCGGTCTCGGCGTCGTCGTCGTCGAGATCGCTCCCGTCGTCGGAGTCGGTCGGGTCGTCGGCTGTATCGCCGTCGCCTTCGCCCGTGGTGGCTGCGTCGCTGGCCTTGGCCCCGTCGGCATCCTTAGCCGCTTCCATATTCTCTCGCGCCCGTGCCTCGTCTGCGTCGGCCGGGGCTTTCGTCTCGGGATCGACGAGCTCGGCAACATTGCGGGCCACGAAGCGCTCGGCGAGTTTGTCGTTCACGTCGAGCTCGTCGCCGGTCGAAACCGATAGGGCGCTGATACCGCCGTCATTCGAGAATTTGTGATCCTTCGTGAACCGTACCGTTTTCATCGCGTGTCTCCTTTGCGATCTCTCGAGCTCGCCGAACAGAGGACCATCCCCTGGCCGGCCACGCTCTTTTATTCGTCGTCGTCGGGCTCGGGTTCCGGATCCGGAGCGGGGGCCGGTGCCGCGGGCTCCATGTCGAGGTAGACGCCCGCGCCGGAGTCTACGGCGCTCTTGGCCACGGCATCCTCTAGCTCGAGCTCCTCGCCCTTGTAATGCATCCGGCTGATCTTTTCGCCGGGCATCGTACAATCGAACCCCGTCCTGATTTTGACCTTCCGCATCACTGTCTCCTTGAGTCCAAAAGAAACGAATTTCAGGGGCCGAGGGGTTGCCCCGGCCCCGTCAATTCGTCGCCTGTTGGTTACAGGTCGTCCTGCGGCGTCCGGTCGAGGTGTCCGACCACGCCCACCACCGCGATGTCGGTGGCTCCGGGGATCGTCAACGCGGCGCGCACAAAGCGCTTGTTGCCGACGTAGCCCGCCCGATAGACGGTATCCGGTAGCAGCGGCGTCGGGATCACGTCCCCGATCTGGTCGAGCGCAACGTCCACGGCGGCATAGGCATCGCCCACCCCGTCGTCGCTGCTCTCTTCCAGGATGAACGTCGCACCGGCATCGACCGTTCCGCCGACGTGCACGAGGATCGTCGAGCTCGTGCCGTCACGGGTATCGAGCCCGGCGCTGTCCGCGTCCGCAACGGGGATGCCTGGTTCGAGGAGGCTGACCGGGGCAATCCCGCGCACTCCGTCTCTCTGTCCACTCATCTTGATTCTCCCTGTGAATGGGCCTTTTCGTAGTTGCTCCGTTTGGCCGCTCTCGCGGCAAACACAAGATTCTTTTCCCCGCCTGAGGGGGTGGAGTTAAAGACCCCACCCCCCCCTGATCATTGCGGATCCTACTGAACTTCGAGGATCTTGATCGAATCGAACTGGATCACGTCGCCGCCCACGCGTTTCCGCGTGATGAACTTCGTGAACGGTTCCGCCGTGAACGGATCGACGAGCACCGAAATGCCCGTGCGGTCCACGATTTGATACGTCTCCGCCCAGTCCGCGATGGCGATGGGGAGCGTACCGTCCGCGATGTCCGGCATGTCCTCGAAGGACTGCACCGGACGCCCGAGCAGGAGGCTCGGCTCGCCGACTTGCTGGGACATTTCCCAGAGGTAGCGGCCCTCGTCGTCCTTGAGTTTCCGCACGATGGTGCGGGTGCGGCGGTTCATCGTCCATACGGAATTGACTTCGTACTCGTCCTTGAGCGCTCCCTGCAAGTCATACAGGTCATCGAAGGCCACGACGTCATTGGTCGCCGTAACGATACGGCCGATCTTGCCGCGCTCGAAAGCCTCGGAGGTGCTCGCGGCATCGTAGGTCAGGAAGCCGCGGGGCTTGCCGTCGCCGTCGCCGGTCACAAACGCCGTGTTTTCCATCCGGGAAAACTTGCGTGCAACCTTGTTGCCCAGGAACTGCTCGACGTTGACCTGCGAATCTTCGAGTAGTTTCCGCGTCGCCTTCGGGCTCGTCTTGAGCTCGTGCACGGGGACTTTCCACTGTCCGATCTGCGGGGTGTCCTCGTTGCTGCCGGCTTCGGTCTCGCCGACCCACTCGCCGCCTGCCTCGTCGCCGTCCCAGACGCCTTCGAGGGCATCCGTCGAGATCCCCTGAACGCTCGCGACCTGGCGCATTGCCGAGGTCTCGAAAACGCGCTGCGTGATCCGGCCGGTTTCATCCGGGCTGACCCAGTAGCCGCCGTCCGGATTGGACTGGACCGCCAGGAACTTCTGGCCGTCCGGTCCTTCGGCTTCGGACAGCTTGCCGTGCAGCTCGCCCAAGCGGCCGGACTGCTCGTGCGTGATTCCGCCCACGCCCGCGCCCTTGCGCAGGTATTCGGAAAACAGCTTTCCGTATTCCTTGCGCTCGGACTTCATTTCGCCGCCGTCGTTGTCGCCGAAGTTACCGCGCTTGGCGGCCGTCTCGATGGCTTCGATCTTTTCCTTGAGGCCCTCGGCCTCTTCGACGCGGGTGCTCAAGGTGTCGATCTGCTCCTTGAGCTCGGCCGGCACGTGCTGATCTTTCTTGATCAGCGCGAGCTCATCCGTGTGTTTCTTCTTCATTTCCTCGAGGTTGGTGCCCATCGTTTCGATGGCTCCCTTGATCTCGGCAATTTGCGCGGCGTCCATTTCTGGATCTCCTTTACGCTGTGATTTTGCTGTTCAATCCTTGTAGAGCTTCCAGCAGTCCGTGATCGCCGTCGCGGTCGATCCCGGCGAAGCCATCGGCACAAATTGCCTTGGCCTGCCTGTGAGAGCATCCCCCGTCTCGAAGGATTTTCTCCAGCTCTCTGATCGTCGGCAACGCACCGACGAATCCCTGCAATCCCTTCGCGCCCGTCACGAGCGCCTCCGGGTTCATGCCAAAAGGTACGGGGCTGACCTCGAATAAGTCAACCTTTTTCAGATTTCTGATCAGTCGGTTGTCGTCGTCGCTCTCGAAATCGAACTCACGAGCCCGGTATCCGATACTGAGGCCCTTCGGCCCCTTGCCTCGCAACTGATTCCGTGCCTGTGCCGCTCGCTCGATAGGAGTCTGGCCGAGCTTATTCCCTTCGACCCAGAGCGCTCCCTTGACCTTGAGGCCCTTCGCGTCCTCGTCCATCGCCATCCAATCGCCGACCGGATCGGTCCAATCGTGCATCCAAAACATGGCCGGCAGCTGATCTCTTGCCTTGAACTCTTTCAGCGTATCGGTAAATGCGCCCTTGATAATCCGGTCATTGCCCAGATCGACATTGCCGAAGGTCGAGCCGTAGCCCTCGAATACGCCGGGCGTGTCCTCGAGCTCCTTCACCTCACTGAACGGCACGATCACGGTCTTGCGTTGGAAGATCGCTTTCGATTGCTCCCAGATCTGATCGAGGATGTTCCGCCGCGTCGCCTCGTCAGGAAACTGTTTCGCGAGCTCGTCGCTCTCGTGCCACCGGCGCACAAAACTTTCCTGGCGTTCCGCGTCTTGGGGCTTCGGTAAAGGCATCGCGATTCTCCTTATGCGTACTGCAACGCGCAGCGGCAGTTAATGGTTTCTTCGGGGGCTCCGGCGCTCGGGTCGCCAGGGAATGCGAGTTGTGCACTCCCAATCAGGAATAGCCCTTTCAGCGGTACGCTCTGGCCGTCCGCTTCCATGTGCGTGATTCGGGTCCGATCATCCTCAATCGGCACCCATATTTTGTTTTCCGCGCCGAGGTCGTTCGCGCCCGCTACGCTCGCGTTCATCATCGCGCTATGGGTCTCAGTCCTCGCAATCGTCAAGGATCGCGAACGCGAGAGGCTATCGACCGCGCCACGGATCGCGCGAGCCGTCTCCGCCTCGCCAAGCCCGGCCGCAATCGACTGATCGAGAGCGGCTTGTGCTGCTGCCCTCGAGGTCGATGCAATTGATTTGGCACGCGCGAAGGATCGGACCTCGACCCATTCCGCGATCAACTGATCCACGAGCGAATCCGAGATCACGCGCTTTATCGCTTTCGCCAGCTGATCCTCGGCGAGCTCGATCCCGAGCAGGATAGACGCCTCGTATGCCGCCGCGATTATTGCCGCGAGCCGCTCGGCGTGCGCGAACGTCGGCATTGTGAGCTGCTTCGGGAACTCCGAGGCCGCCTGAGCATAGCGCGTAAACTCTCGGCGGAGCATCTTACGAGTCGCCCGCTCGATCCGGCCGCGGCGTCGGTCTGCGATTGTGGCGAGGTTAGCCATTGCGGCACCTCTTGTTTTGCGTCGAGGGCGGTGAGCTGGGTCTTGGTTGCGTTGGCGGATTGCATCCCCGAGCACAATCTGGGTATTTGTCTGGGTATAGCAGACAGTAGACA
>SDBV01002422.1_pt1 | contig 27855 bp, 23 predicted proteins | sample 2277081 | NCBI WGS metagenome assembly SDBV01 (sample SAMN10402039, study PRJNA504765) | marine sediment metagenome | isolation source: marine sediment core GS10_PC15, 223 cmbsf | place: Arctic Ocean: Southern Knipovich Ridge | collected 2010 | reverse complement strand
AAACCACAAGCGGGAGACGATCGCGTTTTCCAAGCGCCGCCAAAATGCCTGCTACCGGACGGCCATCTGGATGGTCTGGCGCAACTACCTCAAGAGTGTCTCGGAAAGAAGGCGGGACGCCCCACCCGCCGTGCGGATGGGAGTGATCCACGAGCGGTTGACGGTGGATGAGGTGTTGCGGGAGCGGGAGTTTCCCTGGCGGAGAAAGCTCACGGGATGGCTGGAGGACTGTTACTTCGCGCGTATTCCCACGCTTGCGATTGCGCGCTGTGCCACGCATGAATTGAAATACGCGGTCTAGAAAAGAGCCGAGCGGCTTGGATAGGAGATTGCGGGATTACGCAGACCCAATCTTCGGACCACAACTTTGCTCTTTACTTCGCTTGCCGTGCGCACGATACGACTGCGGAACAAGCGGAGAACAGGGAAGATGGGTCTTGGGCATCGGGTTTTGAGACTGCGGCGAGAATCGCAGATGACCCAGAGCGAACTCGCATCCGCGTCTGGCCTGACGATCTCGTATCTGTCGCGCGTGGAAAACAATCATGTGACGCCCTCGGTCGCGACGCTGTCGAAGCTCGCAACGGCTGTCAGGCAGCCTCTCACGGCGTTCTTTTCCGACAGCGATAGCGGACAGCGAGAGAATCGCTGCCCGGTCAGTTTGTGCGGAGAGTGTATTTTGGACCAGCATTTCGTCACTCGCGGGCGGCAAGTCTCTGCGGGCCCAAAATCGGAGGGATACAGCGCGGAGCAGCTCATGCTCCTGCAGCTCTGCAACTACCTGCTCCACACTGGGAATCGCGAAGTGGTCGCCAGCCTGACCGTCATGCTGCGCTCGCTTTTGGCCCTCGTCGATCGGTCCAACGATGCACCGGGAGTGTGATGACATCCGCTCATGAACCCCTCGGCCGGGTTTACGAGATAGGCTAGAAGCCGACTTCGATTCGAAGGCCTCCCACCACCACATCCGTAGCGTTGTCGTCGCCCGCGGGGTTCGCGAAGTATTGGAGGTTCGCCTTGACTCCCAGGAAGGAGGTGAGCTGGCAGAGGTAGAAGAGTTCCAGCGCGGTCTCGTTGCTGCCGAAGCCGGCCTGGTTGTTGAGGTCGACCCAGCTCAACCTCAGCCCCACCGCGTCGTCGTCTCGCATCGGGATGGCGCCGTTCCAGAGCACGCCCACCCCAATGTGGTGGACCGCCTCCACGTCTACCAGATCCTCGTCCGCATAGCCGTAACGCCCAAACACGGCCACGCCCTGCTCGTCCCCATCGGCGTGAGGGTTCTCGCGCCAGAGCTGGTACTCGGCAACGGCGAACATCCCCACGGTTCCATCAGCGCTGCCTCCGTCCCAGCGCTCGAAATCCGCCGTGTGGAACCAGGGGCCGGCGGCGATGCGGCCGCCATCCCAGATGAATCCGACCTCCCCGATGACGAAGTAGTCGTCTGACTTGGAGTTGCTGAAGAAGGTCTTGGGCCCGCGCTTTCCGGTCGGCACGCCGTCGTTGCCAGCTCCGTCGTAGACGGCGGCTCCCAGGTAGAAGAAGTCCGTGGGATAGGCGAAGACGTTGACGCTCATGGCCGGCTCGGGGTAGGTCGGGAGGGGGAAGATGGTCGGGCTCGGTCCGGCCGAGGAGTTGATGAAATCCCCGGCGGCGTCGACGAAGGCGAACTCACTATTCGCTTCGACCTTTCCCAGCTTGATGCGCAGCCGGTCGCGGAACAAGTACTGCTCGTACCAGACCTCCGCGAGCTGGAAGCGTTCGTTGTCGGCGTCGATGTTGCTGTAGATCTGGAACTCTCCGGTGTCGTTCGCGCCGTTGCGGCCCCAAAAACCGTAGGCGTCCATGAATAAAGTCCCACCCGACAGGCCCAGGATCGGCTCCAGGTCGAAGGTGACGTTCATGTCGAAGAGGCTGCGCGCGGTGTCGCGTTTGTGTTTGCGGGACCCCCCCGAGAAGGGCCCCGACCAGTCGACTACCAGGCGGGCCTCGATCGCTACGCCGCGCTCTTCCAGTGTGGCGCGGTCCTGGCCGAGCCAGTCGATCGGCCCCGCGGAGACGTCCGGGGCCGCTTGGCTCGAGGCCGGGATGGAGGAGCGCTCGGCGTTGGCCGCGATGGCGGCATGGCGGCCGCGTCCCGGATCGTGCGCGCCATCTGTGAGGTGATGCGGAGGTGTGGCCCACGCGGGGAAGCAGAGGACGAAGCCGAACACGAGGCTGGTCGCACACGACATCTTCGCAATCCGGCTGATCGTGATGTTTTGGAAGGAGCTGAACATTGGAAACGTTCCTCTTCGTGGAATCCAGCCAGACTGTTCGTGCAGTGACAGCTTGGATATCTCCATGAGCATCTCGCTGGAACTCGATCTGAGCTTCAGCGCTGGCGATGATCGAGTCGCGTTGATCGAAATCCAGCGGTGTCTGCTTGAGCGGCAGGAAAAGGGCAGCATGAACGGTGAGATCAATATCGCTTGCCAGAGATCAACATCGCTGTGGAGCGCGTTGGCCCGTTTAGCTGCTGTAGGTCCAGTAGACGTCGTTTGTCTGAGGGGCGTGTCGGTGCTCGGCATCGGACTCGAACAGCAGGATGGCGGGCGTGTTCACGTCTCTCCATTCTGCAATCTGAAAGCCGTGCAACCCGAAAGCCGCCGTTCGAGCTGAACATCCCACCCGGTGAATTTCTCTGCGTAGGGTGGAAGACCGTTTCCACAGTTTGGCAAAGAGCGGGGCTCGCCCCTCGCCCCCGCCGGCCCGCGATGCGGTTACTAGCTGGTATCATTGGTTTTTTTGTAGGACATCGAGCTGGCATTGATCCTGCAACCGAGTTTTGTCGGCGCACGCTGCGAGCGGCGGCTAGCTTGCTGCAGGTTGCACGCGGCCTTGCGCAGATCGTTTCCAGAACCACGACAGGAGTTTCAAATGGTGATCGGGAAATTCAAGGCAGTGGCGTTTTTGACGGGAGTGCTGGTTCTCGGTGGTCCTGGGCTGGCAACGGCCGATGAGCAGGGTCGGGTAGCGACCTCCTCCGAGGCAGTGGAGCGATCGGATTCGGAGCAGAGCCGAGTTCACTCGCGCTGCGCGGCCGATCGGCCGCTCGATCGCCGCCACAAGAGGTGCCGCGGGCGTTCAGGGCGCTGGTGGTAGAGGGCTGCGCGCGGCCTACCCCCGGTCGGGTAGTGCGCCCGCTTCTGGCGGGGCTAGAGGCCGCGGCCAGCAGGCGGCGCACGATCGCATCGCCCATCTGATCGAACGTTTCCGATCCGCTCTGCGTGCTCTAGAACGCGCCTTTTCCGCAAAAGATCCCGCTGCGCTCTTGTCATCTCCGGCCTCCTGTATCTGGACGCCAGAACGCATACAATGTGCCAGCGAAGTCGGTAACATCGGCAGGAAGCGGGCGAGCCATCACCCCCCCCCCCGAAAGCGTTCCGCGCGGCGTCGAACTGGCAGAAGCCAGCACAGACCCGCGAACGGAATGAGACGCACCACCGCTACGGGGCTGGCAACATGAGCGAGCCGACAGCAGAGCCGGATCTCCTGTGGGAAGGTGCGGACGATCCCGAGCAGCTCTTTCGCAAGATTCGCAGCCAGCTGATCGATGTCACGATGGTCGTCCTGGCCTTCTTGGCGATCCCGTCGGTTGCTGCCAGCCTCGCCCGCGTCCGAGACATCGGCTGGCACGATCTGATGTACGTGCATGTCGGGTTTGCCCTCCTGATCTGGGCGACCGCGGCCTTCCGCAAGCATCTTCCGTTTGGTGCGCGCGTCTCCGTCCTGCTCGGTCTTTCATTCGCCCTCGGTGTGGCTGGTTTGCTGGCGTGGGGGCTGGTGGGGATGGGGCTCGTCTGGTTCGTGGTGTTCAGCGTCCTCGCCGCCGCGTTTCTGGGTCTCCGCGCCGGAGTTCTCGCCATTGTTGCGAGTCTGGCCTGCGTGACGATCATCGGTGCAGGCGTGTCCTCTGGGCGCATTTCCTTGGAGTTCGACAGCAATCTCTACGCCGTGGCCGTGACTTCCTGGATCAACGCTGTCGTTGGCATCGCATTCTTCGCAGGGATAAGCGTGGCCTGTTTGGGGCGGATCCAGGGATCGCTGATCGACACCCTCCGGACGGCCGCGCAGCGGGCCGCCGGGTTGCGGGGCAGCGAGCAGCGTTTCCGGACGCTGGTCGAGCACGCGGCCGACGCGTTCGTCCTGCACGACGTTCGCGGGCACATCATGGACGTGAACCAGCGCACTTGTGAAAGCCTCGGCTATACCCGCGAAGAACTCCTGTCGATGGTCGTGGCGGACATCGACATTGAGGCCCTGACCGACAGGGACGAACGACGATTCTGGGGAGAGCTCGCGCCTGGAAGCACGGTGACGGTCGATGGCGTTCATCGGAGAAAGGACGGCAGCACATTTCCCGTAGAGGTCCGCCTCAGACAGCTGGACTGGGGCGATCAAAAGCCTGTTCTCGCGCTGGCTCGCGATATCACGGAGCGCAGGCGCGGCGAGGAGGCAGTGCGCAGGAGCGAGGAACAGTTCCGCACGCTGGTGGAGAACATCCCGGGAGCGGTCTACCGGTATCAAGCCGAGGCGCCCTGGCGAGTGAAGCACATCAGCGAGTCCGTGCTCTCCATGACCGGACGTCCAGCGAGTGACTTTGTGGGCGGTAGCGGGCAGGCCCTCGTAGATCTCGTCCTTCCGCAAGACGCCGGGGAGATGAAGCGATCCATGCGAGAAGCCGTCGTCTCGCGCGAGCCCTTCGAAGTCGAGTGTCGGGTTCGGCACGCGGACGGCGGCATTCGCTGGGTCTACTCGAAAGGACGAGCCGTCTACGATGAGAATGGGAACGCCAAGTGGATGGACGGCGTGATCCTGGACATCACCGAACGCAAGCAGGCTGAGAATCGATTGTGGGAGTCTGAGAGAAAAAGTCGTGCCTGGCTCGAGTTCTCACCGGTTTGCACGAAGATAGTGGATCTCGATTTCAACTTGCAATACATGAGCGATTCCGGTGTCAAGGACCTTCAGATCGACGACATTACAGCGTATTATGGAAAGCCCTATCCATTTGACTTCTATCCAGATTCGTTCCGGGATCAGATGATCAAGAACTTGGAAAGAGTCAAGGAGACGGGCGAAATTGCCACACAAGAAGCTTCCGTGGTGGACATAGAAGGAAACGATGCGTGGTTCCACTCGACTCTCGTACCTGTCAATGATGATGAGGGTCAAATCGATTACATCATCGTCGTATCCATCAACACCACCGAGCGGAAGAGAGCCGAGGCCGAGCACGAAAAGCTCGAAGTGCAGCTTCGCCAGGCGCAGAAGATGGAGGCGGTGGGCACGCTGGCGGCCGGCGTTGCCCACGATTTCAACAATTCGCTGATGGTTATCCTGGGGAACGCGGAAATGGCGCGTTGCGTCGCCGAAAGCGGGGGCAGCGTCCAGGCGCAGATCAGCGAGATCATCGCGGCCGCGGATCAGGCGTCGGAGGTCTCGCGGTCGCTGCTCACCTTTTCGCGGGAGACGGTGGCTCATATGTCGCCGGTCAACATGGGACAGTTTGTGGCGGATTCGGTTCGGCTGTTCCAGCGCATACTGCCGGCGATGATCGAGGTGACGGTCGAGGTCCCGAAATCACAGGAGCTGTGGATCGAGGCGGACGCGGTGCAGCTCAACCAGGTGCTGATGAACCTGATGGTCAATGCGCGGGACGCGATGCCGGACGGCGGGCAATTGCGCATCGCGGTCCGGCAGCAGCCGCCGGACACCTCGGGCGCCTCCTCGGCCGGCGCGATGGAGGGCACGGGCGCCGTGGTGCTCTCGGTGGCGGATAAGGGGATCGGCATGTCCGAGGAGGTCCTCGCCCGCGCCTGCGACCCCTTCTTCACGACGAAGCCGCGGGGGCAGGGGACCGGGCTGGGGATGTCGGTCGTGCAGGGGATCGTCGAGACGCATCACGGCCGAATGCACATCGAGTCGGAGGTCGGGCAGGGGACGAGTGTCCGCATCGAATTCCCGCGCTGTGAGCCGTCGGAAGCGGATGCGCGCCGCTCCATCGAGCGGGCTGTTTCTCCCTGCGTTCGGGGCACCGTTCTCGTGGCCGATGACAACCGGCAGGTTCGGGCGGTCATCGCGGCTTCGCTCGACGCCGCGGGATGCAGCGTGATCCAGGCCAGCGATGGAGAGGAAGCGCTGCGGACCTTTCACGTGCGACGAGATAGCGTCGATCTCGTGATTCTGGATGTGGACATGCCCAAGCTCAAGGGCACGGCGTGCCTGGAGTCGATGCGCAAGGAACGCCCGGATCTTCCCGCGATCCTGATCAGCGGTTTCCATGACGCCGCGTCTGACGAAGCGGAGGCGGCCGAAGTCGTCTTCCTGTACAAGCCCTTCGAAATGGTTGAACTCATCAGGCTCACCGAAAAGGCGCTGTGGGAGGCCGAGGCCAACAGGGACAGAAGCGATGCGTGAGAGCACGGTACTTCTCGTCGATGACCATGAGCTTCTGCGGGAGAGCCTGTGTGAGCGACTCCAACGGGAGGCGTTCATCACGGTCGTCGGCGCGGCGGGCAACGCCGAAGAAGCGATCGACCTCGCGCGCAGCCACCGCCCCGACATCATCGTGATGGACATCGACATGCCGGGACTCACCTGTTTCGAAGCCGCGCGGCGGATCACGGCCGCGCAGCCGGATGTGCGGCTGATCTTCTTGAGCGCCCATACGCATGATCATTACATAGAGCAGGCCCTGAAGGTCGGCGCACTGGGCTATCTGACGAAGAGCGAATCGCCGAAGAAGCTCGTCGCCGCGATCTCGGCCGCCATGCGCAACGAGGGCAGCTTCTCGGACGAGATTCGAAACCGGATGGTGATCGGGCCCGGACGGGCAAGGCTCTCCGACCAAGTGGTTTCTCGAGTGTCCACGTTGTCGGAGCGCGAAATCGAGACGCTGCGGTACATCGCGCGTGGATTGCCCCATAAGAAAATCGCCGACCTCATGCACGTTGGGCCGCGGACGATCGCCAAGCACACCGAAAATCTCATGCGCAAGCTCGGCATTCACGACCGCGTCGAGCTGGCCCGCTTCGCCATCCGCGAGGGCTTGTCGGAGCCCTGACGCCGCCCGCGTTGCCTCCCTGCCGGTTGCGCGGTGATCTTGATTCGAACTCGGAGTAGCAAGCCTTCGCAAATCTGCGAACACTATTCGGTTTTACTCTCCTTCGGGTGGGGCCAATCTCCCCCCTCTCGGAAAACTTCAGTTCCTTCGCAATGCAACGTATTCAGCTTTCGCGCAACGGTGTCGATAGGTGTCGCCGAAACGAAAAGACGGATTTATGGATCACTGAAATAACGGATTGATTGATCGCTCACGAGAGTTCTTCAGGAAATCCCTGGAGAGAACCAGACGAGGCGTTCGAAACCGGCAAGCAATTCGAGCTGGATGAGAAGTGAAGATGGGTGACCAAGCAGCTGATTCGAGGCGTGAAAAAATGGACGCACTCAAAGAGTACTTCGACAAGGGCAAGACCTTTACCGAAGAACTCATGCGAGAAAACGAACGCCTCCGCCTGAAGATGGTCAAGCTGGAGGGGGAGAAGATCGACTTGCGTTCGCAGTACGACCCGAATCGTCTGAACGCAGCCACGGAGGAGAACCGGCGGCTGGAGGAAAAGCTGCAAATTCTGGAAGCGCGCTTCGACGAGGTGGAGAGCGAAAGCATGGACTTCGCCAATCGCTACTCGGAGATTCAGCTGCAGAACGAAAATCTCATGAACCTGTACGTGGCGAGTTACCAGCTTCACTCGTCGCTGGATCCAGAAGAGGTAGTCGCAGTCATCCAGGAGATTATCCTCAATCTCATCGGGGCGGAGGAGTACAGCGTCTTCCTGAAGGAGAAGAAGCGAGGACATCTCCTCGTCATCGTCGGCGAGGACTCCAACGGACCTATAGAAGGTCAACGCCTGGAAAAGATCGACTCCGCTCTGCGCAGTGTGCTGGAGGAGGGAGAGCCCTACTTCGGCAACGGGGACGGCACGCCGATCCCCTCGGTTCTCGCCTGCACGCCGCTGAAGGTGAAGGGTGCGGTCGTCGGGGCCATTTCGATCACCAAGCTGCTGGACCAGAAGAGAGACGGTTTGACGGCCATCGACCGCGAGCTCTTGAGTCTGCTCTCGGACCACGCGGCAACCGCCCTCGTCAGCGCGGATTTGCACAGCCGCACAGAACGAAAACTCCGAACCGTCGAAGGCTTCATCGATCTCTTGAAAACCGACAACGAGCAAGTCCAGCCCTGATGGGAGGGCCCTCAGCTCCGGGTCGGAGAGGGACAAGGGGATAGAGGATGAGTGAACACAAGAAGATCTTGATTGTGGATGATTCGAGCACGGCGCGCATGATGAGCCAGATGATTCTGAGGAACAAACCATTCGAGGTCCTGACCGCCAACAATGGGCTGGAGGCGGTCGAAAAAGCCGTCTCGGATCAGCCCGACCTGATTTTGATGGATGTCTGCATGCCGGAAATGGGCGGGTTCGAGGCCGTCAAGGAGATCCGGGCGAGGGGGGAAACGAGCGCCATACCGATCATCATGGTGACGACGCGGGGCGAAGCGGAGAACGTCGAGCTCGGTTACGAAAACGGCTGCAACGACTATGTCACGAAGCCGATCAGCAGCGTCGAACTCGTTTCGAAGATCAACAATCTCATCGGCGAGTGAAGCCGAGGTGGACCCGTGAAGGTAGGCAACTGCATGAGGCGCAAATCCTCCATTCACCCGCCGCCGGTGTCTATTGCGAGCGCGGAGAAACCGTATTCGATGCAGATCTGCAGAGATGTTCCCCGCTGGACCGTATTTCTTCATGCGGGTCAAATCATTGCCTCGTCCAAACCCGACCAGGTTTTGACGATCCTCGGTTCCTGCGTGTCCGTGTGTCTCTGGGACCCGGAAATCCGGGCAGGAGGAGTCAATCACTTCCTCCTCCCGCGCGGACCCGACACGAAATCCACGTCTCCGCGTTTCGCCGCCGGCGCCATCGCAACCCTGATCGAAGAGCTGGGGAGCCTCGGGTGCCGGAGGGACAATCTCCGCGCCAAGGTATTCGGCGGCGCGAGCGTGCTTCCTTCGAACCGAGACGCCGACTGTGGTGTGGGCGCGACGAACATGAGTGAGGCTTTCGAGATCCTCGAAACCGAACGGATACCCGTGGTTTCACGGGATGTGGGCGGTAACAGGGGACGCAAGCTCATCTTCTCCGTGGTCGACGGACACGCGTGGGTCAAGAGGATCTGACGTTGAGTCCGGCGGATACGGAAATCGATCTGGGGCTTCTCCGAGAAACTTTCGAGGCAGAAGCGAACGATCTCCTCGCGACGATGGAAGAGGCTCTTCTCATCCTGGAAGATCGTCTCGAGGACGAGGCACCCGTCGAAACACTTTTCCGCGCGGCTCACACCATCAAAGGCAACGCCAGGATTGTTGGCTTTGATCACGTGGCTGAGTTCACCCACATCTTCGAGGACCTGCTGGAAGGGATACGCAGTCGGGAAATTCTCGTGGGCGAAGAGCTCGTCACGCTGCTCCTGCGCTCGGTAGATGCCTTGCGCGAGATGATTCCCGGCGCGGTGGCCGGTCTCGAAGAGATCGCCCCCTCGCACAAGGCGCTGCAAGACGAGATGGCCGAGCGAAAGCCCGGAGCTCCCGAAGAAGAAGAAACAGCGACCGAAGACCGGTGCGCGAACGGTGTCGCCCAGCCGGGGGACGGCCCGGCGAGTGCCGGAATGTCGACCCGCCGTACGAAGACTCTGAGGGTCGGCATCGAGAAGCTCGACAAGATCATGGACCTGGTCGGCGAGATCGCCATCGCCCGCGGGCGGGTCACGGAGATATTGGAAGGCGACGAGGATCTGTCGGATGGGGAAGTGCTGGAGGTCCATCGTGAGGCCGACATGCTCCACATGGATCTTCAGGAACAGGTGATGAAGGTGCGTATGGTTCCGGTGGAGCCGCTGTTCCGCGAGCACTTCCGAACGGCCCGGGATCTCTCCAGGGAATCGAGCAAGGAAGCGCGCGTGGTCGTCGAAGCAGAGGGCGTGGAGGTGGACACGAGCCTCGTCGAACACCTGCGCGATCCTCTCACACACCTGGTTCGCAACGCCGTCAACCACGGGATCGAGATGCCGGGCGAGCGGCGGGAGAAGGGCAAGCCGCCAGTCGGAAGAATCACCCTGAGGGCCTACCACGACGCCGGCGGCATTGTCATCCAGGTCGAGGACGACGGCGCCGGGCTCAGCCGGGAGCTGGTTCTAGAACGCGCGAGACTGATGGGATTGGTCGCCGATGGCGAGGTGCCTTCCGACCAGAATCTCTTCCCCCTGATTTTCAAGGCCGGTCTTTCCACAGTCGAGGACGTTACCGAGATCTCGGGGCGCGGCGTCGGGATGGACGTGGTGCGCCGGAACGTCGAGCTGCTCCGGGGCACCGTGGGGGTCGAGAGCCGGGAAGGAGAGGGCACGACCGTCACGATGCGCCTGCCGCTGACCCTGGCGATCATTGACGGCTTCCGGGTAGGAGTGGCAGGCGAGACATTCGTCGTGCCCCTCGACACCGTCGTCGAGTGCATCGAACTCCCGGAGAAGGACAAGCCCAACGGCAGCGGTCGGGGCGTGATCAAGCTTCGCGACAAGCCGTTGCCCTTCCTGGAGATAAGGAAGCACTTCGGCCTGGGCGGTTCGGCGCCCGCGCGGGAGAACGTGATCATCGTCCGTCACGACGGCTTCGAGGCGGGCCTGGCCGTGGACAAGTTGTTCGGCGAAGGACAGACGGTCATCAAGCCGCTGAGCAAGCTATTCAAGGACCTTCCGGGCCTCTCCGGCTCGGCGATCATGGGAAACGGGCGGGTGGCCTTCGTGCTGGACGTGCCGGACCTGTTGAGAAGGGTGATCGGCGAAGAAACTGGTTGCTCGCGAGAGCGTGGATGAGAAACATGGATGATAAAGGAGTTCGGCGAAGAATCCCTGCCGATCCCCCGCTTCGAACCATTGGACCAAGGAGGGAGAAGAGAAATGCAGCTCACAATCGGTACTAAGTTGATCGCTGGTTTCCTGGGGGTCTCGGTTCTCGTTGCGATGGCCGGTGGCTTGGGCCTCTCTTCGATGAAGAGCATCAACAATTCGGCCGACCGGATCACCGAGGTCAAGGTGCCGATCATGGCGTTGATGTTGCGCACCCAGTCCTATGCCATCGCGGGGCGGGACGCCATGGGAGAGTACTTGCTGAGGACGCCCGACGAGGTCGAGCAGCTCGATGGGATCAAAGAAGAGTACGTGCTAGGCATGGCGGCCATCGACGCCAACATGCAGGCGGTGTTGCTCGGGAGTTCGGAGCTCGGAATCGAGGCCGCACTTCCAGGTTCGAGGTTTTCCCTGCTGGCGAAGAACACTCTGGATAGCCTCGAAGAACTCAACGAACATTCCATCGCCCTCATGACAGCGCACCGCGAGGCTCTCCTCCTCCAGCCTCAGGCCGGAGCCAAGATGGAGGAAATGGACGCGTTCGTCGATGGTCTCATCGAGCGGTCGCGAGCGCTGGAATTGCCCTTCGGAACCATCGAGGGCATCTGGACGCAGACCATGGCGGTGAACGACTTCGTCATCACACAGGACGAGATTGAAGTGGCGGCCTTTGCGGCGGCCCGGGAAGCTCTCGAATCGAGTCCGAGGTACTCCCTGATCGAAGAAGACCACTCCACGGCCAGTCGTTTGGGTGAGGAGTGCATCGCTGTTCGGAAGGCGTACACCCGGAAGGTCGGTGAAACCCGCGCCGCGATGCAGAAGGTCGACGAGTTGTCGATCAAGATCGGGGGAATCGTGGATACCATGGCGGAGGAAGCCATTCTCGAAATGAATGCGTCCGTCGAAGAGGCATCGGAACAATATGCGGACGCGAGAACGCTCCTCTCCAGCATCATCGCGGCAGCGTTCCTGGGCAGCGTGCTGCTCGGATGGCTCATTACCCGCCCAATCACGAGAGCGATCGCTGCGTGTGTCGATTCTGCAGAGAAGTTGGCCGACGGCGATCTCGATATCAAGATCGACGTGACCAGCCGCGACGAGACCGGGGCTCTCCTCAACGCGATGAAGACGATGGCCGCGAAGCTCAAAGATACGGTCGGCGAGGTCCAAGCGGCCTGCGGCTCTCTCACTTCGGCTGCGGCCCAGGTGTCGGCCACCTCCCAAGGCTTGTCCCAGGGGACCAGCGAGCAGGCGGCCGGCGTCGAGGAGACGACCTCCAGCCTCGAACAAATGAGTTCCTCCATCACCCAGAACGCCGAGTCGAGCCGCGAGATGGAGCAGATGGCTGTGAAGGGTGCCGCCGACGCCGAAGAGAGCGGCAAGGCGGTGGCCGAGTCCGTTGAGGCGATGAAGTCGATCGCGGATCGGATCTCGATCATCGAGGAGATCGCCTATCAGACGAACCTGCTCGCCCTGAATGCCGCGATCGAGGCGGCGCGGGCCGGTGAACACGGCAAGGGCTTTGCCGTCGTGGCCGCCGAGGTCAAAAAGCTCGCCGAGAGGAGCCAGATGGCGGCCAGAGACATCAGCGAACTCTCCTCCAGCAGCGTCGAGGTCGCCGAGCGCTCCGGTTCTCTTCTGAGGGATCTGGTGCCGGCGATCCGCAAGACGGTCGACATGGTTCAGGACGTGGCGGCCGCCTCGAACGAGCAGGCTGCCGGCGCGACCCAGATCACGCAGGCCCTGAGCCAGGTCGACTCGGTGACCCAGCGGAACGCCTCGGCCTCGGAGGAGCTGGCCTCCACATCCGAGGAGATGTCGTCGCAAGCGGCGGCCCTCGAACAGCTCATGAGCTTCTTCCGCATCGGTGGCGGGCACCAGAAGCTGGCCTCCGCCGCGACCCCTGCCGCTCAGCCGACCCACCATCCGACCCCATGGCAGGGCGCGGGCCCCAACGGGAACGCTGGAGCGGCTGACGCGAAGGAAGTTCATGCCCTCGCGGACGCACACGACTTTGAATCCTTTTGAGAAAGGAGAACGATCATGAACGAGAAAGCGATCGTTCGCGATGAGGGAGCGGCTGTAAACGAAGGCGCAAGGCTTCTGTCGCCCCAATATCTCACCTTCAGGATCGCCGGTGAGACCTACGCCATCGGCGTTCTCCAGGTCAAGGAGATCCTGCGTTTCGAGACGATCACGGCGGTTCCCTCGACGCCTGCATCCATACGGGGAGTGATCAATCTCCGGGGGAGCGTGGTGCCCGTGGTGGACCTGGCGGTGAAGTTTGGCTTTCCCGAAAGCCCGATCACGAAGTTGTCTTGCATCGTGATCGTCGAGGTGAATCTCGGAGGGGAGCAGGCTGTGATGGGGGTGATGACGGATTCGGTGAGTCAGGTCGTCGAGTATCTGCCCGAAGACATCCAGCCGCCGCCCCCCTTCGGGACCAACGTGAGTACGGACTATCTCGTTGGAATGGGAACCAGCGATGACAAGTTCGTGCTGATCCTCGACATCGACCAGGTGCTGACCGCCGAGGAACTCATGACGGCCTCCCGCCTCGCCTCCGATGAGGAATCGACGCTGGCAGCGGAAGAGCCGGGCGAAGCCGGCGAAGGGGACGATTCGGAGCTCGAGAGTGCTGAGGCTCCTTCGGGTCTCGAAGGTGATGCAGCGGAGATTTGACACGATACGAGCGGAAGGTGAATGAGAACACGGTCACAACGCAGAAGTCGATGGAGTCCGCAGACCGCTTCGTTGCGGTTGCCGGCCGGTCGATCTCGAACAAGGATTTCCACTCCTTCCAGCAGCTGATCCACCGGGAGGCGGGAATCTATCTCGGTGAGCACAAGAAGACGCTCCTCGTCGGCAGGCTGAACAAAAGGCTGCGAGAGGTCGGCGTCGATTCATTCTCCGACTACTACCGCAAGGTAAGCGAGAAGGGCCAGCGCGAGGAGCTGGTGCACATGCTCGACTGCATCTGCACCAACGAGACCCGATTTTTCCGCGAGCCCCAGCACTTCGAATTTCTCGAGCAGCAGGTGTTTCCGCAATGGGAGATGCTGGCGAACTCGGGGCGAAGAGAGAAGCGCATCAGAGTCTGGAGTGCGGCGTGTTCCACCGGGGAGGAGCCGTACTCTCTAGCCATGACACTGCTCCAACGCTTTCCGGCGTCGAGCGGTTGGAGAATCGAGATCCTGGCCTCCGACCTTTCGACCCGCGCCCTCGATCGGGCATGCAGGGGCATCTGGCCCATCGAGAAGTCGCGGGACATTCCCCAGCGGTATCTGAAGTCCTTCATGCTCAAGGGGAAGCGCGTCCAAGAGGGAATCATGGCCGCGGGCCCCGAGATCCGATCCGTCGTCAAGTTTCTCCGCTTGAATCTGAACGACGCTTCCTATCCGGTCGCCGGCGCGTTCGACCTGATATTCTGCAGAAACGTTCTGATCTACTTCGACGCAGAGTCCAAGACCAACGTCGTCCACCGTTTGATGAACCACCTGGGAAGCGAGGGCTATCTCTTCCTGGGTCACTCCGAGAGCCTTAGCGGCATGTCCGGTCGGTTGCGGCGCGTGATTCCCACGGTCTGCGCCCATGCCTAGAGAACCCATTGCGTGAACCCGGACCGATGAGGCCGAGCCGAAAGCCCGCGGCCGAGAGTCGAAGTGGGAAGCGTCGGATCGAGGTTCTGGTCGTGGATGACTCCGCGCTGGTGCGGCAGGTCATGACCACCGTGCTTTCCCAGGAAAAACGGATCACGGTCACGGTGGCGTCGAACCCGATCGTCGCCATGGCGAAGATGAAGAAGACCCGGCCCGACGTGATTCTTCTCGACCTCGAGATGCCCAAGATGGACGGTCTGACCTTTCTGCGGAAGATCACGGCGGAAGACCCCATTCCCGTCGTGATCTGCTCGAGTCACGCGGGACGGGGGAGCGAGGCGGCGTTGCAGGCGATGGAAGAGGGGGCGGTCGAGGTCGTGGCCAAGCCCACCGTGGGCATACAGGAGTTCTTTTACGAGTCGGCCCTGATGCTCATCGATACGGTGATGGCGGCGGCGCAAGCCCAACTGCGAACCCGCGTGTCGGCGATCCGACCCGTACCCGTAGCGCCAAAGCTCACCGCCGACGCCATCCTGCCCCGGCCGCGAAGACGCGCTGGCCTCGCAGCAACTGACAAGGTCATCGCAATGGGGGCCTCCACCGGCGGGACGGAGGCTCTGCGGACGGTGCTCGAGGTGATGCCCCTCGGCGCTCCGGGACTGGTGATCGTCCAGCACATGCCCGAGGAATTCACCGGCGCCTTTGCCCGGCGGCTCAATCAAGTCTGCCAGATCGAGGTAAAGGAGGCGGCGGGCGGCGACGAGGTCGTGCGGGGACGGGCTCTCCTCGCTCCCGGGAACCAGCACATCGTGTTGCGACGGAGGGGCGAGCGTTACTTCGTCGACGTGACCGGCGGAGCGCTCGTCTCGAGGCACCGGCCGAGTGTGGACGTTCTCTTCCGCTCGGTGGCGCAAGCCGCCGGCCCGAACGCCGTGGGGGTCATCATGACCGGAATGGGAGACGATGGGGCCAGGGGTCTTTCGGAGATGAAGCAGGCGGGCGCGGCGACCCTCGCCCAGAGCCAGGCCACGTGCGTCGTCTTCGGCATGCCGAAGGAAGCCATCGACTCCGGAGCCGTAGAAGAGATCGTTGCGCTCCACCTCATCCCGTCGGCCATTCTGAAGCGGGTCGCCTCGGAACGCTGACGGCTCCGCTTCACCACCGATCCCATTCGTCCAAGACGCTCTGGGCTTGCCGATTGGGCGACGACCGCTAGGCACCGCGAAAACTGGATTCCTTCGGCTGGGCACAGCCCACCGCTTGCGATCGAACTCGGCGAGGTGTGGCCTGATCTTCTAACGCGACTTCCCGAGGAAGGGCCCCAGAGTGGCTCCACCGCCGCTCGGGCAGGGGTCGAGGCGGGCGATGGTTCGCGCTGAACCTGTTGCGAATCCGTGCCCCTACCAGGAAGGCGGGGGCCGGAGCCGACGAGCGGATTCGAACCGCTGACCTGCGCATTACGAAGCCAGACCATGAGAGCTAAGAATGCGTCTCGTGGCGTTTCAGGCGATAATCAAGATAATTTATACCCCTTTTTGCCTGGTTGTGACCCTATTGACGGGACTCGATTCCCGTCACTTGGGAGCACCGAACGAGTGAGTGGGGGACGCGGGGAGAAGCAATGAAAGCAGCCTTCTGGCTGGCGACCGCCAGCGTCTTCTCCAGCGCGTGCGTTTTCGCATCGACACAATGGAGAACCAACGACGGTCGGCGCCCCCAACGGGACTCGAACCCGTTTGGTTCGTGACCGAAATGCAATGAAATCAAGAGGTTACCGACCGAGCAGGGGTCGAAAATCCGCCCCACGCGCGCCCCACGTGCCGCCAACAATTCCAGCTCCGAAGGAGCCGCGACTCGACCTCCCCGCCATCTGCGCGCCGCTCAGCCGATCACGCTCACTGTTTGCACTTGAGGGTTCGAGTCGCGACCAACTCCCCGTCTTCGGTTGTCGCGGTGATCGTGACTTTGCCATTCGAGCGCCTGTTTGGCGACTTTGATCCCGCGCAATGCCTGACGTCGTAGGTGACCTCGAATTTCTCCTTGCCAACCCGGCGGTTGCACGTGAGGCCACTTCGGGTTTCTTCATGGATGACGTGACCGTCGTCGTCAACCATGTGAAGTGTTAGCGAGAACGTGTCCGTGCTCAATTTGGACTGGCACGCTCCTCGTGTGCGCTCTCGCGTCTTCAGGACCACGCCCACCTTCTTGGTCTGAATCGATCGCTTTCCGCCATGTTCCGTATTCTTCAGAGCTGCCAGATTCCCGCGCGGCACTATCCGATGAGGTAGGCACTGACACTCGTTCTCGGGAGCCGGTGTCGACGTCGCCGTGGGTGATGCGGCCGGCGTGGCCGTGGCGGTCGATGTCGCGGTTGGCGATGCGGTCGGCGTGGCCGTGGCGGTCGATGTCGCTGTGGGTGATGCGGTTGGCGTGGCCGTGGGTGTGACGGTCGACGTGGCCGTCGCGGTCGATGTCGCCGTGGGCGATACGGTCGGCGTGGCCGTCGCGGTCGATGTCGACGTGGGCGATGCGGTCGGCGTGGCCGTGGCGGTCGATGTCGCTGTGGGTGATGCGGTTGGCGTGGCCGTAGCCGTCGAGGTCGCCGTGGGCGATGCCGTCGGTGTGGCCGTGGCGGTCGAGGGCGCCGTGGGTGACGCAGTCGGTGTGGCCGTAGCCGTCGAGGTCGCCGTGGGCGTTGACGTAGCTGTCGACGTCGCAGTCGGCGTGGACGTAGCCGTAGATGTCGCAGTCGGCGTGGACGTAGCCGTCGACGTTGCAGTCGGCGTGGACGTAGCCGTAGACGTCGAAGTCGGCGTTGACGTAGCTGTCGACGTCGCTGTCGGTGTGGACGTGGCTGTCGATGTAGCTATCGACGTCGCTGTCGGTGTGGACGTGGCGGTCGATGTCGCGGTCGGCGTAAATGTCGCAGTCGACGTTGCAGTCGGCGTTGGCGTTGGCGGCACAGTTTCTCTGTAGGCCATATCGTAGCTCATCGGTTGGGAAAGCCACGGGGACGCTGCGTGCTCCTCCACGATCAGGTAGTGGTAGCCACTCGTGGGCGGGGACCACGCCTCGTACTCAGTGCCAAGCGTAGATGCGTTGTAGTCACAGCTCCACTTACCGTCGATTCTCCAGCCCCAGGGGTCGTCGCATTCGCACGACGAATTGCACATCTCCAAATCGCCGTCGCCGTCGCTATCGACCCAGGCGCCGACACCGTCTCCATCACACAGCGAGAAGTCGTAACCCATGCCACTGGAGAGATACATCTTGTACACTTGAGCGTGATTTGGTATGAAGCTGTCACTACACGTAGGCAGATCGTCGGAAACAGTCTGCCATTGAGAGGATGGAGATAGAGGTGTGTTCTGCTCGAGCGAGAACACGGTGTCACGCGCGTTGACCCTGAACCTGACCCGAACACGCCCCGAGTAAGATGTCGCGCTGTAGGTGCAGAAGAGCTTGTAGCGCCCATCGCTATCGAGTTGGGATCTCCAATTATTCGTTCCGCACGGGACTCCATCGCACGTCAAGCTGCCAGCGCTGGAAGGAATTACATTGACGGTAGTGCATACTGCTGCTGGTACGCAGCTCGAGCCGGAAATCGTACATGTGGAAACACCCAGGTAGTAGGGTAAGTCCTTACACAGTCCCACGTGCAGCCTCTCATCTAGATAGACGCATTCGTATTCTGTGGCCGAAAATTGGGGGGATGTCGCCTTTACAGTTATCTCGGCGCATTCATCCTCACAGGGTTGGTAGTATGTGGTCGTTGCCTTCCATACCTGATTCGCACTGTCGAAGTTCGGTGTTCCCGAGGAAGGGGTGACGTATCCGCAGCCCGACGGGACCGAAAACCAGACAAGATTGCCTGGATAATCGCTGAATTCGAAGGTTATCCCGGTCTCGTTGCTGGAATAGGTATCGGCGGGGATACTGTACCTACACGAAGTCGCTGCGATTACAGCCGAGGACCGATCCTCGCTGCTCTCACCGCTAGCGTACGAAGTGAGAACTCCCGGCTTGAGGGCGCGCAGCGGGTGAAGAAGCGCCCGCGGTTCTCCGTCCATCCCCTCGACAGTGGTGCCACCCTGGAGGGCGCCACTCGCCGCCTCTGCGAAGGAAGAAGTGGGTAGAAACCAGGCGGCGATCAGCGAACACACGCACACCATCGGTAGGCTGTCATATTTCATTCTTAGACCCTCTGATCGCTGATGAGGACGCAATAGTGGGAAGCCCGACCGCTTCCATCAGACACCCGCTCGGTGCACAAGTGGCATCGGTTTGGAGTCGGCTCCAACAGGCCTCGGCCCGGATCGACCGCCAAGGCCATCCGGTCCATGAAACCCTCGAACCGATGCGCTCCACGGCGCACCCCCTCCCTCCCACTGCCATGGGCTTCGGGGGCACCGGGATAGGCGTCCCTTACACCGCGAAACGTGGGATGTGTACTCCTATACGCCTATTTGTTTTAATATGTCAAGATTTTTAAAGAATTTTTATTACATTTACCTTCCAATGAAACACTCTAATATTCCAATGAAACACTCTCGTATTCCAAGGAAACGCGCTCCTGTCACATAGATCAACAAAACTGGCTCTCGGCCCGCGCGTTCCCGAACCGCCTGGTTCACCTGCCGAACAGAATCGCCTCTAGCTTCGCCGCCGCCTTTGTCTGCTTTCAACCTGGGCCAGTTAATGCGAGCCGGTCAGTTGACTTCCCCCAAGGCTCCGTCAGCCTAACCAGTTTGCGCAGCGCCTCCCAATACTGCGGATGCGGAATCCGCACTCCCCGCCGAATCATTCCGCAATAGGTTCGCGACAATCCCGTCGCTCGCATTGTTTCTACCAGTGAGGCGCTTCCCAGCTTCAGCTTGATCTCTGTTTCGAAGATCGCGGGGTCGGGCTCTTCGGTTTGACGCCGCTCCCATTCGGCATTCGCGCGACGAGTCTCGGGGGCGAATTCGGGAATTCTTGCAGCTCTTCTAGTGTTTCAAGAAGATCGGAGATGGGATCGTGCATGGTGCATAGAATGGTGGCGCCCCCAACGGGACTCGAACCTCCGGCCTACGGTTTAGGAAGCCAGACCCTGAGAGCTAATGAGGCGTCTCGTGACGTTTCGGGCCGTAATCAAGATAAATTATCCCCCATTTTGTCTGGTTGTGACCCTATTGACGGGACTCGATTCCCGTCACTTGGGAGCACCGAACGAGTGAGTGGGGGACGCGGGGAGAAGCAATGACAGCAGCCTCCCGGCATTTACTGAAAGCCCTGTTTTCTTTCGCGCAAAAGAAGCGGGGCGGTCCTTGTGGACGGCCCCGCCGGATTGTCTCGGGCGAAACTATCAACCCCCTCTTTACTCTACGGTGTAAAGACCCTCCGTGATTGATGGACACGGAGGCCTTCCGCTCAGATCAGGCGCCGATCAAGACGGGGTACACCGAGGACATACCGCCAAGCTCTCGGCGCAATCAGTATCGAAATGCCCGCACGGAGTGGGGCCAGCTGCACTCGCTAGGGGAGCCACTCGCTGGGAGGTCTCAACTCCCTAAGCTCTTCGTCTGAGAGAGCGATTTCTACCGAGCCCTCCCCCTGCCAGCGTTCGCGGTCGAGCTTCACGCTTGGCCTGCCTTCGACAGCTGACGGGAAGAGACCGAGGATGGCCGTGAACATGTCCATACCCCGCTCGACGTCGCTCAGAAGGCGCTGCGTCTCTGCGAGCGCGGCTTCCAGATTGGGCTTGGCCATTCGGTTCAGCAAAGGGATGGTGCGGTACCGTGGCGCCGACGTTTCAGTTCGAGCGCTGGCGCACATTGCCCGACCTGGACCCGATTCCCAAACGTCGCGAACCTCGGGACGCTCAGGGTCCCAAATCTTGTAGGCACCCCAGATGGGTTTCGGCTCATCCCTGTGGAAGAAGAGGGGGACTCCCAACTCGACTCGAAACGGCGGCTCGGAATCAGCGACCGCCTCGAGGATTTCCACCATTAGCCAGGGCGGTGGCACCACCAGCGGCACACCCACCAACCCTTTCACTCCGACCGGGTCGAAATGAAACATGAAGCCAACTTGGTCGGGACGCTCCTCGGGTGCTCCGAGGCTATCGAGCCAACCGCAGGAGTAGGCCTGGCACGGCGCAGGGCGGTCGGCGTAGATGGAGCAGCAACCGTCAGAATCCTCTACCTGGTGCGCACAGCGGCGCCCCCATCCCGTCGTGTCCGGCACGTGAAGCAACTCGCAACACGCGGAGCACTCGCCACACGACCGCGCGCCGCCTCGGTGCGATCCCGGAACGAATTCACCGATCGACTTCGCGCCCGACTCAGCTCCGCGAGTTCGCTTCGCTTTGGCCTTCTGCCGCTGCCTCTTCCCTCGGTTCTTCTTTCGGCTCTTCCGCCCCAACCGGCCTCCCAGGAACGCACGAACTCCCATTTTTGCGGGTTACAGAATCAGGAATGAGAAGGGGTACGTCGGTGTGTTGCGCTTTTTGAATCCGCCTTTTCGGCCCCTGACCACGGGGTTCTATCCCGTTGGGGATTCAATAACCGCGCGGACTTACCGCGCGGCTGTGGTGAATAACGTGGGGGGCGTGCTGAGAATGGCCATCAAGCGGGGGCCGACGAGTGGAGCCGGTAGGGGGTGAGGATCGTCGCTGACGGCGACGACCGCCCCGTCCCCGCTAGGAAAGTCTCGTTTCCAGGAAACGGAGAGCTTGGGGGCGGTTTCTGCCTGCTAGCGCCTGCCGAGCAGGCGGCGCTGGTACATGAATCGCAGGCTAGAGGCGATTAAGGCCCCCCTAAACGGGGGGGAGGGCGGTCGAGATCTCTGGAAAGCTGTGGGGGGCTAGACCGGAGGGGGTGCCAGACGCACATGGGCGCGAAATTGAGCTTCACGGTTTTTTGATGAAGGGAGCGACGAGATGAGGGGACGAAAGCCGAAACCGAGCAATTTGAAGCGCCTACAGGGGAACCCAGGCCGCCGCCCGCTACGCGAAAATGAGCCCGATCCAGAGCGCGGCATCCCGCAGACCCCGCCGTGGTTGTCTGGGGTGGCCCTGGGGTACTGGCACGAGCTAGCGGCGGATCTTGACGAGTTGGGGGTCTTGACAGTCGTCGACGGCCACGCGCTCGCGCTTCTTTGCTCGGCTTACGCGGACTGGCGCGCGGCGTGTGAGGCCATCGAAACGCACGGCCAGACGTACGAACGGGTGACGGCCGCGGGCTCCGTCTCGATTGCGCAGCGCCCCGAGGTGGCGATGCGTGCCGACGCGTTCCGGCGCATGACGTCGATGTTGACCGAGTTTGGCCTGACGCCGAGTTCGCGGTCGCGCGTGAGCGCGACTGTGAAACCGTCGCAGGGCAAGCTGGCGAGGTTTCTCGAAGGCGAATGAAAGTTCACCCCTTCACAGAGGAGAGTAAGACATGACACGCACAATCAACATTCTCCGCGCCATCGTGGTGGCGCTCGCCGCATACGCAGCGCCGCTATCCGAGAGGCGCCCGAATGTGAAGGGCTCAAAGCCCGCGTCTACGCGGAGGCCGCTGTAGGCATGTTGCTGGCTTTTGGGGCGTATGTGTTGGAAGGGCATTTTGCCACAGTCGAAATTGATCGCATATGGATAACGGGTGGGCGTACACTTAGCTGTAGCAAGCGAAGGAATGACTATATAGAGGCCTCTGCGATGCCCGCGATGACAATCCCCACCGCCCCGCTCCTCCGCACCCTCCCCACCGTGCTGTTCTGCCTAACTCTGACCGGAGTTGCAGATGCGGCCGCGTCGGCCGGATCAGTTGTCGGCTGGGGTTCAGACTACGACAATTACGGCGCTACGCTGCCACCCAATGCGGTAAACGGCATTTCTGGGGCGGCGATCGACATCGCGGCGGGCAACGAGCACAGCTGCGCGATCCAGGCGGGCACGGGTGAGGTCGTCTGCTGGGGCGCCGACTACTACGGCGAGACGTTCCCCCCTGACGCCGTCAATGGCGTCTTGGGGACCGCGACCAATATCGTGACGGGCTCCGGGCACAGCTGCGCGATCCAGGCGGGTACGGGTGAGGTCGTCTGCTGGGGTTACAACGGCAACGGCCGGGCGACGCCGCCCGACTCCGTCAACGGCGTTTCGGGGACCGCAACAGAGATCGCGACAGGCTACTACCACAGCTGCGCGATCCAGGCGGGCACGGGTGAGGTCGTCTGCTGGGGCCTGAACAATGATGGCCAAGCGACGCCTCCCGACGCCGTCAACGGCGTTTCGGGGACCGCGACCGAGATCGCGGGAGGCTATTACCACAGCTGCGCGACCGAGGCGGGCACGGGCATCGTCATCTGCTGGGGCAGGGACTTACAAGGCCAAGCGACGCCCCCCGACGCCGTCAACGGCGTTTCGGGAACCGCAACCGCAATTGAGGCGGGCAACTTCCACAGCTGTGCGATCCAGGCGGGCACGGACATCGTCATCTGCTGGGGCGGCAACGACATGTTGACGCCTCCCGACGACGTCAACGGCGTTTCGGGGACCGCGACCGACATCGCGGCGGGCTACTACTACAACTGCGCAATCCAGGCGGGCACAGGCAACGTCGTCTGCTGGGGCTTTCTCTCCTACGACCCCCCCAGCTACCGCGGCCAGGCGACGCCCCCCGACACTGTCAACGGCGTTTCGGGGACCGCAACGCACATTGCGGCGGGCTACAAGCACAGCTGCGCGATCCAGGCGGGAACGGGCAGAGTGGTTTGCTGGGGCGCCGGCACCTTCAGGGTCCCCGAAGCCGTCAACGGAATTTCGGGAACCGCTACCAACATTGCGGCGGGTTACGGTCACGACTGCGCGATCCAGGCAGGCACGAGCCATGTCATCTGCTGGGGCGAAGACGTCCTCGGCGTGGCGACGCCCCCCGACGCTGTCAACGGCGTTTCGGGGACCGCGACCGACATTGCGGCGGGTACCTACCACAACTGTGCGATCCAGGCGGGCACGGGTGACGTCGTCTGCTGGGGGGACGACCGCTGGGGCCAGGCAACGGCTCCCGACGCGGTCAGCGGAAACGGAAGCCAGCGGGCCGCGACCGCCATCGCGGCGGGCGACCAGCACAGCTGTGCGGTCCAGGCCGGCACGGGTAACGTCGTCTGCTGGGGGGACGACTCGTACGGCCAGGCGACGCCCCCCGAGCAGGTCAACGGCATTTCGGGAACTGCCACCGTGATCGCGACGGGCGACCTGCACAGCTGTGCGATCCAGGCGGGCACGGGCAACGCCGTCTGCTGGGGTACCGACTACTACGGCGAAACGTTTCCCCCCGACGCTGTCAACGGTGTTTCGGGGACCGCGACCGACATCGCAGCGAGCCTCTGGCACACCTGCGCGATCCAGGCGGGCTCGGGTGAGGTCGTCTGCTGGGGCCGCGACGTCTCCGGTCAGGCGACGCCTCCCGATTCGGTCAACGGCGTTGCGGGGACCGCGACCGAAATCGCGACGGGCAACCGCTGTGACCACAGCTGCGCGATCCAGGCGGGAACGGGCAACGCCGTCTGCTGGGGCTACGACCATCAGGGCAAAGCGACACCCCCCGACTCCGTCAATGGTGTTTCGGGGAGCGCAATCGACATCGCAACGGGCGAATACCATACGCTCGCAATTGTCGCGCTCCCCGAGCCGTCAATTTGGCTGCTCCAGGTTGCCGGGATTTGCTTCCTGGCCGTGCTTTATCGGGTGCGTGGTCGCAGTGGAGAAGTGCTCGCCTAGAACCTGGCAGCCGAATAATATCTAAAGGGTTTTCCGCTTGCGTTGGCGGTGAAACATGACGCGACAGGAAGTGGAGCACGTGAGAGCTGGACGCTTCGCCTCGAACCAAGTGCCGCAGTAGTGGCATTGGTACTCGGTGATCTTGCGGCGCACCACTCGGGTCCGTGTGACCGGCTCGGGCTTGGTCGTAGTCATATTCAGGCGAGCATGTTAACGGATAGATGTTGCAATGGCGAATTACCCATGGTAACGTATATCCGTTAACTTCAAAGGAAAGTAGGCTCGGGAACGCAAATTTGTACGGGCAGGGAGCCGGAGAGGAGAAGGGAATCTGTCATGAAACAGAAACCGAAGGGCGCAAAGTACCGCAACCCCACCGAGCCCGACCTCGAAGAGATCGAGCGCATGGCTCGACAGAAGGCCTCCGAAACGTACCGCGGGGCGTTACTCGCGCTTGTGGATGAGGTGCGGTGGCTGCGGGAAGTAGTGTTGGGGGGTGAACGATGAGCGACGCGGTGTTGATCGGTGTAGTGGGCTCTCTCAGCGCTATCGGCGGCGTGTTGGTAACCAACGTCTACCACTACTTCGCAGAAGCGAAGAGGAGGGAGGAAGAGGATCGGCGCCGTTTTCATGATCAGGCACTGGGGACAGCGATTCGCTTTTCTACACAAGCGCGCGCACTAACCGCGAAGGTGTTAATGGGATTTAGTCCGAGTCAGGAAGATATTTTTGCACTTCGAGAAAGCGAATTAACTGTTGAGTTTTTGGGATCGCCCGAAATGCAAAGGGCATCCGCGAGGATAATGGTCGACATTAATCTCTTGGGCGCCATCGATAGCCCTGTTGATCCAGACATTCGTGACAAGTTCAAGTTGGCAATCGGACAGCATATTAGTGATCTCGTAATTGTAACAAGGGCTTCTTTGAATTTGCCGCCTGGGGGCATCGGTTGGAAGCAGCTCGACGTCGGACTCGGAGAGAAACAAATCCGAAAACACAAGCGAATGATGGTGAGTCGTACCGAGGGGCATTGCTCGCGATGGTGGATGAAGTGCGGCGGCTGCGGCGTATAGTGACCGGAAGGGAGGTTACCAGTGGCGGTTGATAAGCGAGCGGCGAAACAGAAACTCGAAGAGATGTTGATGGCGATGAGTGGACACCGGAGCGATCGGGCGGCATACAGCGATAAGGGGGACGCCTCCGGGGTGGCGCGATGCGAACGGGCGCTCGAGTTCAACTACTCACGCATCCGAAAGCATTGCACCCGGAACGACCTAGAACTACCGCACGACGTACCGTCTGAGGATATCGGCGGGGAGGATCGCGATGATCGATGAACCGGAAGCGCTGGCAAATCTGTGTGCCGAGCCGCTTAGCGCGACGGCGGCTGTGATCATCGCAGCAGCAATTGGTGCTCTGAGTGCTCTCGTTGGCTCGTTCCTCGCTCAGCGGAGCGCCGACGAGCGCTATCGCAAGCAAGTCGCCCGCGACGACAGGCTCCACAAACAACGAATTGAGAGAGAAGACCGACTCCGTTTTTGCCAGGAGAAGCGTCTTATCTACGCGAAATACATACGGCTCATAGCTGAGGTTTCTCTCGATATTCAGGGCGGCCAAATGGTTGAAGAAAAACGTCACGAGGCCGCTCAATTGTTTTCTGAAATCGAATTACTTGGTGGCAAAAAGATGATTAAGCAGGCGAGAAATTTGTGGGATCATTCTGAAAAGGTTCGTAAATTTGGCCCAACGGAAAGCACTAATTTACCCTCTAGAGAATTCACTTTAGAACTTAATAAACTTATCGAGGAGTTCACTGATACAGCGCGCGACGAAATTAACCCTGCGTAGAAGAAGTAAGAAAAATGCGAGCGAAACCCAAAGCCACGAAGTACCGCAACCTCATCGCCTACCGCGGTCGCATCTTCTATGACCGCGTGGTCGGTGGGCGGCGCTACTGGCGGGACCTCAAGACGACCGACTGGGACGATGCCATCGTACTCCGCGACCGGCTCGAGGAACTCGACGGCATCGAGAAGCGTCGCGGCGATGTGCCGAAGTTCGACATCTTCGCGCAGCGCTATCTGAACGAAGACACCGAGCGGCTCGCGGCAACGACATTGCGGGACCGTCGCCGCCATCTCGGCGAGAAGGGTCTACTACTGCCCCACTTCGGGTCGAAGCGGCTCGACGAGATCACAACGGAGATGCTTCGCCAGTGGTGGGGCAAAGAGATCACGGGCGCCGGGCGGTCCGCCGGAACAGGCCGCCACTACATCAACACGTTGGCCCAGGTCTACGCCTTCGCTCGAGACCTCGGGTTCGTCTCAGAGAGCCCCGTCACTGAGTTCCGCCGACAACTGAACCGGAAGGGCCGCACGAAGCGCGGCCGGGCAGAAGCGCGGCGAGACAGACATATCCGCCCCATTGAGCGCCCCAGCGAACTCGCCCGGCTCGTGAAGGAAGCCGAGGCGGAGGGGTTGGTGGCTTGCGTCATGGTGTTACTGCAGCTCGATGCTGGCCTTCGTCTGGGTGAGGCGATGGCGCTCCGCTGGGGAAAGATCATCTGGGGTCAGAGCGAAGACGACCGGGTGCGTGGACTCTGGATTGACGAGAATCTTCCCACTGGGGGTACCGGCGAGCCAGAGGACCCGAAGAGTGGGAAGCCCCGGAAGGTCGGCCTCTCACGCCGTCTGCGCCGCGCCCTGGGCGACCTCTACCTCGAGCGGTTCCGAGACCGGCCCAGCGACTACTCACCGGAGCGCCGAGTTCTCGAAGAGATTGACCGCGACAACTTCCGAGCCCGCCAGTGGCGGCGCATCTGTGATCGTGGAGACCTGGGGAGCAGGGCGATGAAAGATCTGCGGGACACCTATGCGAGCCAGCTTCTCACCTGCGGGGTTCAGCTCGGCTACGTGAGCCGCCAGCTCGGCCACTCGAAGCCCACGGTGACCGCTGACCACTACGCGAAGTGGTGCGGTGGGGACGACTACCGGGACCCGCTGACGCCCAGGGACGGCGAGCTTCCGGCCGACCTTCTCGCCCGCATCCCCGCCGAATCCCCGTCACATCCCCGTCATTTGGGCGATTCGACGCGAGCGGGTGTCAACAGTGAAGGCAAAAAGCCGAGTGGTATCGAGGGGGTGGGTGGAGCCGACGAGCGGATTCGAACCGCTGACCTGCGCATTACGAATGCGCTGCTCTACCAGCTGAGCTACGTCGGCAATGCCCTCTCTGGGTGAAGCGGAGGCCGGAGTCTAGCCCGAAATTCGCGCAGCTTCCCGGGGCGGCCGGGGTTGGGCTCGGCGCGGGTCGCACCGATCTTGCGACACGGGTGGCGGCCGCGGAGCGCGTCCAGGTGCCTGCATTCGCCGATCGATCGAAGCCCGTGGTCCCAGCCGGCCAGCGCTGTTCCCGTGATACAGTTCTGCGCGTGTCCGAAAGCCTCGCCGAGCGAGCTCTCGAAGCGCCCCCCGACCGCCGGATCTGGTTGGATGGCGAACTCGTGCCCTGGGA
>SDBV01002421.1_pt1 | contig 27857 bp, 31 predicted proteins | sample 2277081 | NCBI WGS metagenome assembly SDBV01 (sample SAMN10402039, study PRJNA504765) | marine sediment metagenome | isolation source: marine sediment core GS10_PC15, 223 cmbsf | place: Arctic Ocean: Southern Knipovich Ridge | collected 2010 | reverse complement strand
ATGTTGTCAAAGGTCAACAACTCACAGATGGACTTGTTGTCCCACATGAAATTTTGGAAATTTGTGGCGTGCGTGAATTGCAAAAATACCTCGTGAATCAGGTGCAAGAAGTGTATCGCCTTCAAGGTGTGGATATCAATGATAAACACATTGAGATCATTGTGCGCCAAATGCTAAGAAAGGTGCGCATTACGGATCCAGGAGACACCACTTTCCTATTTGGTGAAGAGGTGATGAAAAAAGTTTTTTATGCGCAAAACTCTAAAGTCATAGAAGAAGGGGGAAAACCAGCAACAGCAGCACCATTGCTTTTAGGAATCACTAAAGCTTCTCTAAGCACCGATTCTTTCGTAGCTGCAGCCTCTTTCCAATCAACTACAGCAGTGCTTACAAAAGCTGCTTGTGCAGGTCTTGTTGACAGCCTAAGATCTGCCAAGGAAAATGTGACCATGGGGCATATGATTCCTCTTGGAACAGGCTTTGAAACCAGCAAGCATAAGTTTATTGAGCAAGACAAAGAAGAAGAACTGGTCTTTTCTTTTTAAGTTTATATAATGCTCGTTGCAAAGGTGTTATGTCAACGCAAAGCGATAATGTCGTAAGGTTTCGCAAAGCTAAAATGTCGTAAGGAGCACTGTTTCACCTTTACCTCCAAGGGTGGTGTTTGTTAACTTTCTTTTTTCTACCAAGGGGTAGAGCTTCTATCTGTTTACAATCTAATACTTGAGGGGAAGCCCCCCATGGGGGGCTTCCTTGCCAGGTGGTGTATTTTTAGATTTTTTCCCTGATATTCTATACGTATAGGTTCTTGGTAACGTTTGATAACATCTACTTGAGCTCTCTGCATTCTGTTTGGGGTTTTCGTTTGGATCTGATACAAGACATTTTGATGTTGCAAAGTTAAATTTTTAGATAGTTTTCTATGCTCTAGAAAAGCAATTTTTTGTAGCTCTCTTTCATCAACAGATCTATGAACGTCTAGTGGTTTAGCAGTCAATTTACCAAACTGTTTGTTATGTTCTTTAATCAATTCAGGAAGCATATGATTTGCCTTTTCTATAGAAGAGATATTACACAATCTCATCTCTTTTACCCAACGATCTTGAAGAACACCAAACTTTCTCTCTATTCTGCCTTTTGCTTGAGGGCTGTGAGCACAGATAAGCTCAATATCCAGCTTTTTTAGTACTCTGCCAAACTGTGTATCATTGGGAAGTTCTTTAGAAAGATTATCTCTAAAAATGCTGTGCTTATCCGAATATATTGCTAAAGGCTTGCCGTGCTGTTTGAGATAGCTTTCTAAGCTATAAAAATAGTTTTCTGTTGTCTCAGACTTGCAGAATCTTGCTCTGTAATACAGCTTGTTGCATCATCTACACAAATGATCAAACAACACTTTTCTGCCCTATCTTCAAGCCAGGGATGATAAGAGCCATCGATTTGTTGCAACTCTCCAAAGCAAGATCTTCTTTGACGTCTTTGATAAACTTTTATCTGTTTTTTCCTCTTAGATCGCCATATTCCTGCCTTTATCATCCATTTTCTCAAAGTCTCTCTAGAAATGTTTACATGCTCTTTTTGCTTGAGTTTTTCTACGGCTAGAGTGGGACCAAAATCTTCATATTTTTTTTGCACCAAAGATAAAATATTTTCTTGTCTTTCATGAGTAATTTTATTCGCAGGAGCTTTTCCTCTTTTCTTAGAGATAAGAGATAATTCCCCTTGTAAATTATAACCTTTTATTAAGCGTTGTGTGTGTCGCAAAGAAAGCCCAAGTCTTTGACTTGCCTCTCTTTGCAAAAGTTTTTTTTCTTTTACCTGATGCATAATATTTGCTCTTTTTGATTCTTGTATTGTCATCATTTTCTCCAAAATTGTCGCCTCCTTTAGTTGACCTAAAATACGACATTTTCGCTTTGCAGAAATACGACATTACCGCTTTGCGCTTACAAGTCAAAAGATTTTCTTGACAATCGGTTGCAAATCAGTTGAAAATCCTAAGTTTGGATTGAACAAAGGAGGATTTATGGTCAATTCAAATGAAATACTAGAAACATGTGAGAGATTGAAGGCATATCCAGAGCTTATGGAAGAAGTTAAAGAAATGCTTGATTTGATTGAGAGTGGTAATGTTGAGAGTGCAGATGATTTTGAAGAAGCTCTCATTCCTGAAGTACGCAAGTTTGGGAAAAAAATCATTGAAACATGGGCTACTCATGAAGGAAAGGTGGCGAGAAAAGATTTGGAAAATAAAAAAGCAACACATCACTCTAAAAAAAACTCCATTGGCAAACTACCTTTGGAGAAGTAGCATTTTTTGAACAAATTTTTCTTTTAAACAAGAAAATTTATAGGCCTTGTGTTCAAAAACTCAAAGTATATTGTCGCTATTATTCTAGACCTTTACAACGAGCTCTTACAGACTTTGGAGCAGATATTTCTTTTGAACAAACTGTTGAAAAAATGAAAGAGCATTATGGTATAGAAGTTTCTTCATCTGCTGTTCGAAAGCTTACAGAAGAACATGCAAATAAAATCGCTCAATGGCAACCTCAAGAAAAAGTTCAAGATGTAGAATTATTAATCGCAGAGGTGGATGGAAGCATGGTTCCTATAGTAGAGTTAGAAGAGAAAACAGATGGGATTGATCTTAGAAAAAAAAGAAAAGTCTGCTGGAAAGAGGCTAAACTTTGTTTTTCTCGAGGGCACAAAAAGATCACCAAAAATTATGGGGCTGTCATAGGTTCTGCAGAAGATCTAGGGAAAAAACTTCATGAATGCGCAAAAAGAACAGGTTTTGTGGATAAGAAAACGTATGTTCATGCAATAGGAGATGGAGCTCAATGGATTGTAGATCAAATTGATGATCAATTTGGTTCTCAAGCACATTTCTTAATCGATTTTTTCCATGTGTGTGAATATTTAGCAGAAGCTAGTTCATGGTGTGATGTTTTAAATTCTAAGGGTTGGTTGGAAGAAAAAAAGAAGATGCTGAAAGCAGGAGAATCCAAAAAAGTTTTTTTAGAAATGAAAACAAGGTTAGCTCAATTAGAAGATCCTCCTAAAGAGAATGGTCTGGAAAAATGTGTTCGTTATATGGGAAAAAGAGTGGAATATATGACTTATGGACAAGCTAAGGAAAAAGGTCTTCCTATAGGATCAGGTGAAATAGAAAGTAGTCACAGACATATTGGTGCAGAAAAGGTTGAAAATAGCTGGAGCTTGGTGGAAAACAGATAATGCTAATGCCATGTTACAGCTTAGAACTGCAAGAGCTAACTGTTATTGGGAGGATTATTGGAAAGAGAAGAGGGCTGCTTAAATCCCAATACTTTTAATTACACCCCCATAACATAGCCTTGTTGAAAAAAACAATTTTTAACAGCATACTGTTTTTATTGGTTGTCCACTAAGCTGCTTTTTGGTTCAACATTTTGTTCATTAAGAAGAATTTTAAATGAGCTTCTACTCTTTGGATTTCAAATTTTCTAGAAAAGAACCTATCTCCATAGAGCGTTTTGAGTCTTGAGAATGCCGTTTCTACTAATACTCTTATCGAGTACCCTGTAAGTTTTCCCCATAGCTTCTTAGCTATTAAATCTCCCCCTAAAACTTTAATTATAGCGAGAGTACGATTTCGATAGTCGCTGTCACTGATTGTGCCGTTTTTCCTGGGTGGAATAAAGGGGCTTTGCCCCTCTTTCTTTTATCAATGATAGACACTTCTTTGTGTCGTATCCACCATCAGCTATCGTTTTTTTCATGGATTTTGGACACTTATCAATTAACTTAGGTGCAATAATACAATCGGAAACATGACTTTCTGTAGTTTCCAGAGCTATAACTTCTTGAGTTTTTGCATCCAAGGCGATGTGAACTTTTAGCCATCGACGTCTATGACTTTTACATTTCCATTCACCTTCCCCATAAACTTTAATTCCTGATGCATCTAAGAGAATGATTTGAGGCCTTCTCGAAGAGAGTTTTGGTAGATCGTTTTTTAGTTGTGAAGCTCTTTTGCATATCAATGAATACGTTGGTAATTCAATGTTTTTTTCAATCAAGGGTAATGAAGATTTTACAAATCCTTCCAAAGAGCGGTAAGTAAGATGATAATGAATTTTGATCATGAGAAGTATCGTGATTAATGGATGGCTAAACAAACGAGGCCTGCCTCGTTTGTTTAATTTGGGAGCTTGTTTCAATAGCTTTGGGTCGATAAGGAAAGTAATGCTTCCTCTTTCTACCAGCTGTGCATTATACTGAGACCAATTGCGTTTACGCATAGAGAAACTCCTTTGGTTATTTTATTAGAAACTAGGAGTTTCTCTTTTTTTTTAAATTTTTTACAAGTTCTTTCGTTAAGTGATTTTTTCAACAACGCCCTCCAAAACAAAAAAATAGAAAAAAAGTTGTAAATCAAGTTTTTTATTTGGTAAACTCTTTTTAATTGATATTAGTAAAGAGTAAAAAATGGCAAGTTTATCGAGTTCAAGTCTGGCTAGTTCAAGAATCAGAGATTTAACAAGTGCGATTTCTGATGTGAGTTACACTACGCATGGTGGTTTATTCAGACCAGATTATGATTATTTGATGAGGGAATTGAATACTCTTCGAAGTGGTGTGTTATTATCAGATAATTATAAAGAGGGAGTACTTGAACCTTTTATTCGTTTTTTGGAAGGATTAAAAGAAGGAAATCAATTTGATAGGATTTTTAATGAAGAGGGATTCCGCTCGAAAGAAAAGAAGGTGATTGAAGAAGTTGCTGAAGCGCTTTTACAACGAAATCATCAACATAGATATTATTCATCTTCATTTAAAGATTTGCAGGCTTTTCAGGCAGTTGTAACAACAGTTTACGAGAGTTCTCGCAGAAGTAGTATTAGTAAATTAGCTCAAACAACGCTTGCTCCACTAGCCAAGTGGGGGGAAAGTAAAGGGCCTGTTACTTTTCCCATCACGTCAACGAAAGTATTACCAGGAATCAATGCGGGTATTGTGAATCTTCCACCTGAATATAGAACAGGAGGATTACTAGCTTGGGCGTCTTTAGGTCATGAAGTAGGAGGTCATAACTTTTTACGTTCTATACCAGGCACAGAATCAAACCACACTCCAGGAATAATTAAAGAGTTACAAGAAATTATTTATGCTTCTGTTAAAACACATTGTACAGAAGGAACAGAAAAATTAGCTGAATATTGGAGTGTTTGTGCAGAAGAAGCAGCTTCAGATGTTTTGGGCGTGATGAGTATTGGCCCTGCTTTCGGAATTGGATTGGTTGGGTTTTTTAAAGGAAAAAGAAATGGGAGATTGAGTGTTTCTGGACCTTTGCATTCAAAGAATAAAAGCCCAAAAAAATTATTAAAATTTTCTATAACTTCAAGCAATGTTTTTGTTGAAGAAATTAGTGATGATATTACATTTAAAAGAGAAGCTGGTCTATTTGGTTATCGTCAAACACCAAGGGAAGGTCCAGAAACAAAAGAACCCATGAATTATGAAAAGGTTTTTTTCTCAACAGGCAAACATCCTGTTGATGTTTTAAGATTATTTGTAATTATTCGTGTTATTCGATTATTTATAGAACGTATTGGAAAACATATTACTGAATTACATGAAGAACACACGGAACATAGAGGTCATACAGAACATAGTATTAAATTACTTGAAATACGCACGGAAGACGCAGAGCATACAGAATATAGTATTGAAGTACTTAAAAAACATATAGAACATATAGAACATGAATATACAGAACGCAGAGACTTTTTGGAGGGCATTATAAGGGAGTGGTACGAATGGATAAGAATCATTGACAGTGAAGTAGAAAAGGATTTAGAAGGTTTAAAAGAAATAAGTTTTGAGGAATTACATTCAATAAGTCCACCTACTACGCAACCATTCAAGATACCAATTGCCTTAGCAAGAAAAACTGCACAAGTTACTGCTGAAGCTATAGCATTAAAACCATTACAAAATCTTGATGAAAAATGTTTAATGGATGTTATCTCATGGAAAGTGGAAGATGAACGAATCGTTGATGAAATTAGGAAAGCAATTAAAGACGAAGAGTGTACAAAATTACCCCGTCTTTCTTATAAAGAAAAAGATTATGCTCGGCACATCATCGCAGCATCCATCTTAGAATCTCTTGAAACTTCTTCTAATCCGTATAAAATTGAAATGATTTTCAATAAAATGAAAGTTTATCTTATCGACGCTTATAGTAAAATTTCGAATAGAGTCTAATCTGGATTAAATAGACATAAATCAGTGATTTGTTCGAATTGAGGGTCTCGACCAATACCATTTGTTATTTCGATTCCCCAGCCTCTATCAGAATTAAGAGATTGAAGAATAGTTCTTTGTAAATGATCATCCAATTCAGAAAGTTTTTGATCAGATGGAAGAGTATATGGGTGTCCTACGCGTCGTGCTTGAAATTCTTTTGCTTTTTCGTCAGTAGTTGCCATTTGAACGTTAATTAAATGACCAGTAAAAGTTGCAATTTTTTTCCACACTTCTTGATCAGCATGAGCATATACCCTAGCACGTATGGTTTTCGGATTATTTTCATTTTTTCTTAGAAACCGAACTTGCCTATTGGACACACTACTTATTCCATAAGTGTAATCATATGTCCCTACTAAGATTGTTGACATGTTAACCTCCTTTATTAAATTTGAAGTTAATCTAATATACATTTTATATATTGAATGATTTGATTTCAAGACTTTTGTGGCGTTGTGCAGCAATTTTAAATTTAGATTGAATTTCTAGAAAAAATAGTTTTTGAATAGCTAAAATACATTTATTACTTAAAAAAGGATGTGTAGCTATGACAGAAAAATTAATCCAATCAGCTTTATTTAATCTTTTAAAAAAAAAATTGGATCTCAAACTTCCGATTCTAGAAATTCTTCAGCTCCAAATTTCACCTATCCAATAGAAAGAGCTATTCTTACCGCTTTTGGAGTCTTTTATTTACATCATGAGTCCTTCCTAGCCCACGAAAAACTTTTTGCTCACAAAATCTATCTTAAGTATTTCAAAAAATTATTTCATGACGAACCCATCCTTTGTTCTCAATCGCTAAGAAATATCTTGGATCCTATTGATCCTGGTTATTTTAAATCTTTGTTTTCCAAGGTATTTAATCGAATGAAATATTTAGGAATTCTTAAACAACTCCAATTCAGCGAAGAAACTGGATTAATTCTTTCTGGAGATGGAGTCAATTATTTTCAATCAGAAGAAATTTCTGTCAACGCAAAGTTATAATGTCGTATTTGTAGCCTTAAATTCATGGGCTTCACTCTTTTTATTTTATCTCCAAGGATGCCTTTTTGTTACGTCTTGTTAAAGTCATTGCTTCTACCTGCTTATGATCCAGCACAGCAGGGGCCCCCCATGGGGGGCTGTCGACCCAAGTGGTGTATTCTAGTTTTTTGCCTAGATATTCTATACGAACTGGTTCTTTATAACGTCGAATAATATCCACTTCAGCATTACGCATTCTGTTAGGCAAACAAGTTTTAATTTGATAAAGCACGTGTTGGTATTGCAGAGTTAAGTTCTTAGAAAGTTTTCGCTTTTCTTGAAAGGCAATATGAGCAATTTCCGAAGAAGCCAAAGATCGGTGTTTGTTTTCATCACAAAAAGGTCTTTTCCCAAACTGTTTATTATGTTTCACAATGAGTTCAGAAATATAAAAATTAGCTTCTTCAATAGAAGAAATATGGCGCAATCTTAGCTTTTTGACCCAACGATCTTGAAGTGTCTCAAACATTCTCTCTACACGGTCCTTTGCCTGAGGACTATGAGCACAGATCAACTCAACTTCTAGCTTTTTTAAAACTCGGCCGAACTGAGTGCTATTAACCTGAGTTTTGGGTTTTTAAACTGAAATTAATTGCTGATATTCCTCTTCTGGAATGCGTAAAGAAGGTTTCTTAGGTTGATGTGTATATGCAGCAATTCCAAATAACAAATTCACAAGGAAATTTCCCCTCCCTCTATGCCTTGAGTGTTCCACCTGAGAAATATTTTTCAATTGATCATTGACTGTCTCAATCAAAGCCCTTTTTCTCAATAAGATTTTATCCTTAAGTGTCATAAGTTTTTGTTTCATGTTTGACCGTATTCCTGTAAAAAGCTCTAGCCCTTTCTTAAAAAGCGTTTTTGCTAACGTCATTGAAACATAACCTTTATCACCAAATAGCTTACCATAAAGCCCTTTCGACAATGTTTCAACAACAGATACATCTGAAATATTTCCAGAAGTCACTTGAAAAGCAAGAATTTCTCCTTGGTCGTTGATAATTAAGTGGAGTTTAAATCCATAAAACCATCCTGAGGTAGTTTTTCCTCTTGTAGCTAAATTTTTAAAAACCTTATTCCGCATAATTCTCTATCCTGACAAAAGAAGTGCAGTAAGAGAAAATTTTCACATACAGCTTCAAGGTGTGATTAAAAAAAGACAAAAAAGCGTATCACCAAAAAATCACGTAAAAATCAGCCGTATTTATAAAAATTGTTTTTTGGGTTCGAAAGCCGGTTTACAAGAAGAGACTTTCGCTTCATTAGGTATTACGCAACTTTTGTATTTAAGCGAAGAACCATGTCCGAAGGTATCAGAAAACGTAGAAGTCTTAGACCTTGGAAAGGAAAGCGAAGGCTTTTTTCATCTTCTTAGAGCTACCAGTTTTGCTGATTTTGATAGAAAGAAGATGGAAACCTGGTTTCAAAAAGCTTTTCGGTTTTTAGATAAAGGGATGTTAGACGGCAAGGTATCTGTATGCTGTACTTTAGGGAAAGTTAGAAGCGCAACTGTTGTTATTGCCTATTTTATGCATCGTTTTGCTTTGGATTTTGCAACAGCAAAAAGTTTTGTGGAAAGCAAAAGAGAAATTGGATTGGATGCATTTGCAGAAAAATACCTTACAAAATATGGCGGTTTTTGCACGAAACTTTCTGAAAGCGGGCTAATTTTTGAGTCGTCTGAAAACCTTCTTCAAATAGTTTGAAGATTTGATACAACTGTTAAAGCATTGTTTCAAGTTTCTTTTCAAGTGTGACCAAATCTTGGCTGAATTTGCGAATTCCTTCAGAGAGTTTTTCAACGGCCATAGCGTTGTCATTAAAAGCCAAACGAAAGGCTTTTTCATCCAAAGAGAGTTTTTCTATCGCTTCTTGTTTTGCTTTTTCGCTATCGAGCTTTTTTTCTACGGGTTGATTCATTTGGGACAGTTCTTCTAAAAGATTGGGAGATATTGTCAAAAGATCACAACCAGCAAGTTCGGTAATTTCGCCATTGTTGCGGAAACTTGCGCCCATAATCTCTGTTTTGTAATCAAATTTTTTATAGTAGTTGAAAATCTCTTTAACGGAGTAGACGCCAGGGTCTTCTTCGGGTGCAAAATCTTTGTTTTCTTTTGCTTTGTGCCAGTCCAAAATACGTCCAACAAAAGGAGAGACCAAAGTCGCATTGACATCAGCACACACAATGGCTTGAGGTAAAGAAAACATGAGCGTCATATTGCAATGAATGCCTTGTTTTTCAAGCTCTTTTGCAGCCATGCAACCTTCCCAGGTTGAGGCAAGCTTAATGAGAATGCGTTCTTTTTCAATCCCTTGTTTTTTGTAAAGATCGATTAACGTATGCGCTTTTTTAATGGAGCCTTGAGAATCAAAAGAAAGCCTGGCGTCTACTTCTGTAGATACGCGGCCAGGAACAATTTTTAAAATTTCGCATCCAAAACCGACCATGATGTGATCGATGATAGAATGCATTTGCTCTTCTTTTGAACCAGCTGTTTTTCCATCCGAGATAGCTTTTTTGATGATCGCTTCATATTGAGGATCTTGAGCTGCTTTTAGAATCAAAGAGGGATTGGTTGTGGCATCTTGTGGATTATATTTTTTAATCGATTCAAAATCGCCTGTATCTGCAACAACAGTTGTGTGTTTTTTTAACTCATCTAAACTACTCATATGACCTCACCCGTTTTTTTCCCAGTCTAATGTGTGGGCACTTCAATGTCAAATGTGGGCAGCGATATGCGCTTATGATGGTGTTTGATGTGCTTGAGTAAATTTTTATCTACATGAAAAGTGTTACCATCACATACAAGTGTGAGTGTTTTATCTTCTAATTGGAGTAGAGTATCCACATCCTCTTTTTCGAGTTTTAGTTTTTGATCGCCCCTCATTAAAAGAGGCAAGAAAATCTGTTTTTTTGAAGAATAGACAAAAATGGGCACATGAGAAGCAATTTTTTCAAAACGCCCTTTTTCTTTGCAGATCCAAAAAGCAAAACCTGTTTGGTCTTTGATGATTTCTAGATATACAGAAGGAGTTTCTAAAGAAGGAAGAGTGATTTTGGCAAAGCTTTGATGTTTGTTGTGGCCTTGGATTCTTTGAGCTTGGAAGGAGCATAGAATGAGCAAAAAAGGTAAAAGAAATTTCATGGTGTCTCAATCTGTTTTTTTGTGTGATCTAAAATTGCGTGCATGAATAAAAACCCTTTTTCATCGAAGTTTTCAATTAAAAAGTGCTTGAATGGAATCCATACATCGGATTGAAATTTTTGATCTTCTAAAAAATCTTGTTGGTATTTTTTACCTTGCACAACAACATTTTTAATGGCCGTTTTGAGAGCTTCTTGTTTTTTGATAGAGACAAGCGTTAGGGGATCTTCAACAAGAGTAAACGATTCTAAGACTTTTTGAAAGATTTTTGCATGCTCAGTAAACAAATCTTGTGGCGCAGATGCTGTCAAAACATAAATCACATGATTATCTAAACAGATCCATTGCCAAAGTTGCATACTTCCAAAAGGCGTTTTTTCAACATTGATTTGAATCAGGGTTCCTGTGATATTTTTGGCGCTCAGGGCGCCCAATATTTTGCATTCAAAGTTAGAATCTTTGAGGTAAGATTCTTTGACCTTTTCTACATATTCATGCAGTTTTAGGGGAGTGAGTTGTGTGGAATAATTGATGGAAATTTTGGAATTCTTAGAATAGACAAAATAGTTAAGCTGATTCTCTTTTCTAGGATAGAGATTATAATCTTGTGGAAGGTCGAAAATAGGATAGGTGGCAAAAACAAGCGGACAGAAGAGATAAAATAACCATTTCATAAGCCAGAGTCATCACCATTATGTACATGTGCATGCTGTCCTTGTTCTCCAATAGAAAAAATCAGTGTTAAAATGGCAAACACGACACTTAAACCAAACCCCCACTTTATCATATCTGTTCCAATTCCTGTTGTAACGCTGTCTGCAGAAGCCCATGTGTTTGCAGACCAATAGGCTTTTGAAACAGCAGAAGGCTTCTTTTCATCAATGGGATCTGGCATCCGTTCTTTATTGAGTCTACCTGCAAATGACATGTTAGGTAAAACAAGCATCACAGAAACTAGAAAAACAACAATTTTTTTCATTTTCCTACGCTTTTTTTTCATTTTGCCCAAACTCTTTGTTTGAAACAATCTTTTATTGAAAAAAACTCGCATTTGTCCCAAACTATAGACAAACTTAACGGAAGTATAAGATGAAAGATTTATTCAATCAAGAACACAAAATTCAAAAAATTTGTGATCAGATCAAAAAAGAGACACTCGACCCTGTCCTAAAAGAAAAAGAAGATATCGAGCATCAAGCAAAAACAATGTACGATCAGCTTATAAGAGAAGGTCATGAAGAAAAAGAAAAAATCATACAGTCAGCGCAAGGAGAAATAGATCAGCGCCTTGGTATTTTTAAAAAAGCGATTGATTCTGCAAAACAACAAACGATGGATTATTTGAAACAAGAACTAGAAAAAGGATTTTTTAAAAAAAGCGTCCTTCTTTCTATCCAAAAACAAGCTCAAGAAGAAAGTATTGTCGCAGAATTTATCAAAAGTCTTGCCTCTGATTTTGAAACGCTCTCCAATGTAGAAATCGATGTTTCAAAACACACAGATTTGAAAAAACTTTTTTCCTATTTTACCCAAGATTTTGTAAAAAAAATTGAGGCAAATGTGATTCAGCTAGAAGGATTAGAAGGGGGAGCTCTTGTCAAAATTAAAGATCAATACTTGACGATCGATATGTCAGATAAAGCCATCTTTGATTTACTTTTAAAATTTTTGAGAAAAGAATTTCACGAGCTTTTAAGGTAGCTTATGTACTATGTATTTGTCTCTTCTTCCCTGCCTCGCTTGAATATCCATCAAGAACCTAGCATCGCATTTGAAGAACTTATGGATTTAATTGAGTTAAATTTTTCTAGAAATGATAAAAAAATCATTTGGCAAATCCGTGAGCTTTTCGATCTTTTTAACCTGCAGCGTCAATTATATGGCTATACCATTTCAAACTTTGGGAATTATAATAAAAAGCAGCTGCAAGACTTGTTGCATTTAGAGTCTTTACCTAGCTATATTTTTGATTTCTTTTCCGATTACCAAAATCCTGAAGAGCAAAAAAAACACTTTCCAGAGCTTTTAGCTAGGTTTTATCGAGAAAAGCTTGAAGGCAATGGGTTTTTAAAAAAATTTTATCATTTGCTTCGTACCTTCACATTGATGCAAGTGGCATTTCGATGCAAAAAAATCCAACGAAATGTAGATCGAGAGCTTGAGTTTGAAGATACAAAAGATGAAATTGTGCATCACATTTTAACGCAAAGGGACGTGGCAGAATTTCAACCTGTAGATGGATTTGAAAAGTTAAAACCTATTTTTGATACGTATTTTGAAGATCCTAAAAAACTCTATTTCGAGACAATAAAGTTTCTATTTAATAAACTAGAAGCACAGAAATCTGTTTTTTTAGGAAAAGAGTATTTTTTTATTTATTTTGCACAATTTATTTTGCTTGAAAAACTCTATAGATCTTATGTGCAAGAAGAGTTTTTAAAGATGTTATTTTAGAGGTTAAAAATGAAAGCTGCGAAAGGAAAAGTTATTTTTGCATTTGGAAACCTTGTTCATGTTGCCTTTGAAGGCGATGTAAGACAAGGAGAGATTTGCTATGTTCAAGTTGAAAATGTTTCTTTAAAAGCAGAGGTCATTGAAATACAAAAAGGTGTTGTTAAAGCACAAGTTTTTGAAGATCTCAGTGGAGTCAAACTTGGAAACAAGGTCACATTTACAAAAGAACTTCTAGAAGCAGAATTAGGACCTGGATTGCTCACCTCTATTTTTGATGGCTTGCAAAACCCTTTAGAGAAAATTGCCGATGAAGCAGGGAATTTCTTGCCACGCGGATTGTACATACCTTCTCTTGATCGCAAAAGAAAATGGGAATTTCATCCAGGAAAGAATGTTGGAGAGGTGGTCAAAAGAGGAGATTCTTTAGGCACGACGCAAGAGCTGCATTTTTCTCACCATATCATGGTTCCTTTTGTTTTGTTTGGAACCCATAAGATCACATGGATGGCTCGAAAGGCAAGTTATACCATCGAAGAAGTGATTGCTAAATTAGAAGATCAAGAAGGTCAAGTCATCGAAGTGACGATGTTACAACGTTGGCCTGTAAAATTTGCGCTTCAAGAAGGAGAAAAGCAAAAGCCAAAAGAGATGATGTCAACAGGAGAAAGAGTCATCGATACGCAGTTTCCTGTTCTGAAGGGAGGGACATTTTGTTCTCCAGGTCCCTTTGGTGCGGGAAAAACCGTCTTACAACACCACCTTTCTAAATATTCCAACGTCGATATTGTGATTGTTTGTGCTTGTGGAGAAAGAGCTGGTGAAGTTGTCGATATGCTCAAAACATTCCCTCACTTAATCGATCCTCATACAGGAGAATCGTTGATGACACGTACCGTGATCATCTGTAATACAAGCTCTATGCCTGTGGCTGCTAGAGAAGCTAGCATTTATATGGGAGCGACGATTGCAGAATACTACCGGCAAATGGGCTTGCATGTACTTTTACTTGCGGATTCCACCTCAAGATGGGCACAAGCTTTGCGTGAGATGAGTGGCAGACTCGAAGAAATTCCAGGTGAAGAAGCTTTTCCGGCATACTTGGCATCTCGTATTGCAAGTTTTTATGAAAGAGCTGGCGTATTGAGCGTGTTAGATGGAAAAGTGGGTTCAATGACAATTGGTGCTACGGTGTCGCCTGCAGGTGGAAACTTTGAAGAGCCTGTGACGCAAGCTACGCTTTCTGTTGTCGGGGCTTTTTTAGGGCTTTCTCGCGTGCGTTCCGATGCGCGTCGCTATCCTGCCATCGATCCTTTGATATCCTGGTCAAAATATTTAAGTGTTACTTCAAAAGATCTCGAAAAATTTATTAGCAATTGGGAAGGGCATGTAAGAAAAGCACACGAAATTTTACAAATGGCAGACGAGATTCAAAAGCGTATGGAGGTTGTCGGAGAAGAAGGTGTTGCCCTAGAAGACATGATAATTTACTTAAAAGGTGAGTTATATGATTTTTGCTACCTTCAACAAAATGCCTTTGATAAAGTGGATACCTATTGTCCTATGGAACGCCAGCTGGAACTTTTTTCCATTATGATAAAGATTTTTGAGATGCCCAATGCTTTTGAAGATAAAGACCAAGCAAGGGACTATTTTTTAATACTTCAAAATGAAATGAAGAACTTTAATTATCTATCTTTCAAAAGTGAAGCATACACAAAACAAAAAAAACAGATTTTGAAAAAAATCGAAGAGATCTCTTTGGATAAAGTAAGGAGTTAACACGTGAAGCGTATTTATGAGCGTATTGAAGATGTGCGGGGAAGTTTGATCACAGTTCGGGCGGAAGATATCAAATTAGGCGAACTTTGTCAGATTGAAAAAAATAACAAGCAGTTGGTCTTAGGCTCTGTATTGCGTTTTGAAAAAGACAAAGTGACCATTCAGGTCTTTGAAGAAACGCGTGGCATTTCCACAGGAAATCGCGTGACTTTTCTCTCTCATTTGATGCGAGTGACATTTGGTGAAAAACTCATGGGCCGTAGATTGAATGGAATGGGCAAACCCATCGATAATGGACCTGATATTGTTGGAGAAGAGATTGAAATCAATACACCCACATTTAATCCTGTAAGAAGAATTGTGCCTCATGAACAGGTCAGAACAAACATTCCGATGATTGATGTGTTTAACTGTCTTGTCAAATCCCAAAAAATCCCCATTTTCTCTGTAGCAGGGGAGCCCTATAATGAATTGCTTATGCGTATTGCCAACCAAACGGATGCGGATGTGGTCATCATCGGTGGCATGGGACTGCGTTTTGATGATTACATGGCCTTTATTGAAAATGCGGAAAAATCGGGATCGATGGATAAAACGGTGATGTTTATTCACAAAGCCACCGATTCTCCTGTTGAATGTTTACTTGTGCCTGATATGGCACTTGCGTGCGCCGAAAAATATGCCGTGCAAAATCTTGATGTGCTCGTGCTGTTAACAGATATGACGGCTTTTGCAGATAGCATCAAAGAAATTGCTATTACAATGGACCAAGTTCCCTCTAATCGAGGTTATCCAGGTTCTCTATATTCAGATTTAGCACTCAGGTATGAAAAAGCTGTCGATATTGATGCTTCGGGATCAATTACGATTATTTCTGTCACCACAATGCCAGGAAATGATGTGACTCACCCTATTCCAGATAATACGGGATACATTACAGAAGGGCAATTCTATCTTATTGATGGCCAGATCAACCCTTTTGGTTCTTTATCAAGATTGAAACAGCAAGTGATTGGGAAAGTGACAAGAGAAGATCATGGAGATTTAGCCAATACCATGATTCGGCTTTATGCAGATTCTTTAAAAGCAAAAGAAAGAAGAGCTATGGGTTTTAAACTTTCACAATGGGATGAAAAGCTTTTATCCTATTCTATTTTGTTTGAAGATCGCATGATGAATTTGAAAGTCAACTTGCCTTTAGAAGAGGCGCTCGATCTTGGTTGGAAGACGCTATCTCAATGTTTTAGACCAGATGAGATTGGTATCAAACAGGCGTTTGTAGAAAAATATTGGCAAAGTGAGTAGCTAATGCGTTTAAAATTAACAAAAAATGAACTTAGATCTTGGCAGTATAAACTGGGTCAATTGGAAAAATACCTGCCCACATTGCAGCTTAAAAAATCTCTGCTCCAACATGAGGTGAATGAAACAGTTCTTGCATATGATCAAAAAATGATCGAATTTGACGAACTAAAACAAAAGATCATAGAATTTGCCTACCTGTTTAGTGATTTAGGTGGTGTGTCTATCAAAGATATTGCGCACGTTGAGCGCTTAGATACAAGAACAGAAAACATTGCAGGTGTATCAATCAAAGTGCTCAACAAACTCATTTTCAAAGAGCTCAACTACAGTATGTTCAATACGCATCCTATTGTTGATACAGTTGTTTTTTTTATTCATAAAATCAAAACGATTGAAATCGAACTGGAACTATTATTGGATAAAAAAAAGCGCTTAGAATATGAATTGCGTGAAGTTTCTATCCGTGTAAATTTGTTTGAAAAAGTGTTAATTCCTAGAGCAAAAGAAAACATCAAAAAGATCAAAGTGTTTCTAGGAGATTTAGAACTGGCATTTATTTGCCAAGCCAAAGCTGCTCAAAAAAAGAAGTTAAAACATGCGATATGATGTCAAAAAAATCTTATTTCTGGGTGTAGAGAGTAATGTCCAGCTTTTTTTTAGAAAGGCACAAAAGATGGGTTTTGTTCAATTTATCGATCCCTCTCCCCAAAAAAAAGTATTGCCTCAAGACATTAAAAACTATATCAAAGCGCTAAAAATTTTGAAAAAACATGAAAGAAAGCCACAGATAAAAGATGAGACAAAAGTATCTTGGGACCTTATCCAAGAGATCATTCGAGTAGAAAAAGAACTTGTGGGTTTAAAAGAACATCTTAGACTTTTAAATGGTGAGATTGAAAAAGTGGCTCCATTTGGCCATTTTGATAAGTATGAAGTAGAAAAGATAGAACAAACTGCGGGGCTCAAATTTCAGTTTTTTGTATCAAGAAAACACCTAGAAACACTGAGTGACAATCTCTTTTATATTGGCGCTCAATACGATCTTTATTACTATTTGGGGCTTTCAAAAAAAGAGATGCAGATCAAAAGCCTACTTCCTTTGCAATTCGATCATTCTGTCGATATTTTGAAGATTCAGAAAAAAGATGCAGAAGTCTTGATTCAAAAAAATGAAACACTTTTGCGCGATTTAACGCAATATTTTGACCAGATCTTTGAAGGGTACTTACACCATTTAAATATGCACCATTTAGAGTCTGCTCGCTCAAGTATTATTGAGCATTTAGATCAAAAAGTGTTTACCATTTCTGGCTTTATTTCGATCAATCATCTAAAGCAATTAAAAGAACTCACTGAGCATTTTTCTATCATGTTTGAAGAGGTGGTGATTGAGAAAACAGACAAAGTTCCGACGTGCTTGGAAAATAAAAATTTGAGCAAAGTGGGCGAAGATTTGGTCTATTTGTATGATACACCAGGTGTGCATGACAAAGATCCAAGTCTTTGGGTCTTGATTGCATTTGCCTTCTTTTTTTCGATCATTATTTCTGATGCAGGCTATGGTTTGGTGTTTCTTATTTTGTCCTTTTTCTTAAAATTCAAGTTCCCAGATGCAAAAGACACGTTTAAACGCTTTATCAAACTCGCCTTCATTTTGTCGATAGGATGTATCGTTTGGGGAGGGCTCACCTTTAATTTTTTTGGATTAGGTATTAGCCCAAAATCTCCTCTTGCTAAGTATTCTTTCATTGAGAGGATCATTGAAAAAAAGGTGATGTACCATAAACAAGCTCAGGACAGTGTATGGCAAGAATGGACTAATAAATATCCAACTATTCAAAATTTGAATGATCCTGCGGATATTTTGAATGCTGCAAGTGATGAGGATGATGCTGGCATTAAATATGAGATGCAAAAGCAATTTTTTGGCGATATTATGTTGGAGCTTTCGTTGATTATTGGAGCTGTTCATATAATCCTGTCTTTAATGCGCACTGCGTTTTCCCACTATGCCAACTTTGGATGGATCTTATTTATTATTGGAGGTTATCTCTATTTCCCCAGTGAGGTGAATGGTACTTCAATGTTATATTTCTTGTTTAATATTCCCAAAGAATGGTCGGCTTTGGTGGGATTTAAGATTTTTATTTTTGGGATTGTTCTTGCATGCATGCTTGCGATTATTCAAAAAAGACTTAAAGGGCTTAGTGAAATCACAAATAGCATTCAAATTTTTGCCGATGTATTGAGTTATTTACGTTTATATGCACTTGCTTTTGCTGGTATGGCAATGGCTGCCACTTTTAACCAAATGGGCTCTCAAATGAACATTGTGTTTGGTACAATTACCATTTTGGTAGGACATGTGATGAATTTAGTGTTTGCAACCATGGCAGGAGTGATCCATGGCTTGAGATTGAATTTTTTAGAATGGTACCATTATTCGTTTGAAGGAGAAGGCAAGCGCTTTGAACCTCTACAATTTTTACAACCATAAGGAGAAAAAAATGGATTATACACAAGTTGGCCCTGCAATTATCCTTGCGCTGTCTTGTATTGGGGCAGCTATTGGCTGTGCCATTGCTGGCATGGCCTCTCATGGAGTGATGAGCCGCATTGAAGAAGGGCACGGAAAATTTATAGGAATCTCAGCGATTCCCTCTTCCCAAGCCATTTATGGCGTTGTGTTGTTGTTTCTGATGAATAACAGCCTAAAGGCTGGCAAAATCACAGCTCTTGCAGGCGTGGGCATTGGAACAGCCATTGGTTTAACTATCCTGTTTTCAGCGATATATCAAGGGCTTTGTGCTGCTACGGCCATTCAAGCAACAGCCAAGCAACCAGGCATTTTTGGCAAAAGTGTGATTGCTTTGGGGATTGTGGAATCCTTTGCGCTCTTTGCTTTTGCGTTTACAGCCTCTGTACTGCTTTAAGCTTGTCAAATACCCGATCTTTCATGTATGAGTAAAATGATGATGAGATGAGGTATAGATATGGAGTTTCGGTCTGAAAAAGATCTTGATGGGCTCATTGAGATTCCCAAGGAAGCATTGTGGGGTTTTCACACCCAACGCTATTTAGACAATTTTCAAATTGGCAATGAACATTTGCCAATAGAAATCATTTATGCTTATGCATTGATCAAAAAAACATTTGCAAAAGCCAATTTTGAATTCAAGTTGCTCTCTAAAAAAAAATATCAGTGGATCGAAGAAGCGTGCGATGAGGTGTTAAGGTCACACCTAGATCTCCAATTTCCTCTAAAAGTATGGCAGGCGGGCAATGGGGCGCATACCAATATGAATATCAACGAAGTGCTTGCTCACTATATCAATACCAAACACAAGTGCAAAAAAAAGGATGCTATCCACCCTTTTGATGAGATCAATCTTAATCAATCTGCGAATGACACCTTCTCAACAGCGATGCATGTGGCTGCTGCTACAAAAACGATCTATGAGCTGTTTCCCAAATTACAAATGCTTCAAACAGCCATCAAGGCCAAAGAAGAAGAATTTCAAGGTGTTGTTAAAATTGCAAGAACACACCTTATGGATGTCCAGCCAATTACTTTAGGCTATGAATTTGAATCTTATCGCACGCAGATTGAATTTGGGATGCAAGCTTTAGAAAAAGCCTTGATGCACCTATATGAGATACCTCTAGGTGGAGAATTTGTAGGCAAGCCCACACATATGCCTCTAGAATTTTCGCATCGCGTCTGTGAAATTTTGGCAGAAAATACTAATCTACCTTTTTTCCCAGCACTCAATAAAGGCTCAAAAATTTCTGCGCACGATGCCATAGTAGGAATGAGCGCAGCTTTAAGACACTTAGCGATTTCTCTTCATAAAATGGCCAAAGATTTACAATTGATGGCCTCTGGTCCAAATAGCGGCTTTTTTGAAATCCATCTGCCATCAAACCATGAACACTCACTCAATCCACAAAAATCCAATCCGTGGCAAATCGAAGCTCTTTTAATGGTCATGGCACAAATTATTGGCAACGATGCATCTATTTGCTTTGCTGCGACGCAAGGACAATTTGAGCTCAATGCTTACAAGCCCCTCATGATTTATAACCTGTTGCAATCAATCCAGCTCTTATCAGATGTGGCTGTCAATTTTTCAGACAAGTGCTTGATGGGCATTAAACCCAATTTTGAGCGCTTAGAAGAGAATTTGAAACATCCGCTCATTGTCTCCTACAGACTCAATGAAGCGGTTGGCCATGAAAAAGCTGCACGCATTTTTGATCTAGCACGCAAAAAAGACCTTAGTCTTAAAGATGCAGCGATTCAGAGCAAGCTTTTAACAAAACAGCAATCCAGCTGGCTTTTTGACACGAAACAAATGATTAAATAAGGTCTTTTTGAACAAATCTTTCTAAGAGTTCTTTTATGCTAAGAGAAAATATTTGATCTCCCAATTCATCGAGAACGGAGGGATCTTTTTTTACACCTTGGTAGAGCATTAAAAGTTTATCATAAGGACCTGTACCAATCATTTCTGAGCATACAGTAGGATTTGAAAGACCAAATAGGACATCATCGATGCTTAAAACACTTTTTCTTATTAAATAAGCGCAGCTAGAAAAAGTAATCAGAACGTAACCAAATTTTTCTAAAACTCTTTTAAAGGTTTCATGATCAGGTATGATTTTTTTGTGTTCTAGACTCATGGAAGTTTTCTTTTTTTCGACAACTAGCATAAAAGCTTCCATAGCCAGAATCCAGTCTTTAAAAGAATGCTGTTGTAAAAATGCTAACATCTCTTTTTCCAAAGCTTCTCTTCTTAATTCTTGATGCGGCGTAGAATTGCGTATCTGATGGTGTATTCCGTAGCAATAACAAATAGGATCATCTGGTAAAATGGTTTCTAAGGCAAATAAAACATAAAGGTATTGTAATCCCAACAAATTGGATACTATTTGGAGAGCAGCGTTGGGAAAAGAGTCGACAGTTTCTGGGATGGAATTTCTAAAATGCTTTCCATTACAAGTATTTAGAATCCATGTACAATTTTCTAAAACTGCAAAATATTCTTGTTCTAAGGCTTCTATTTTTGTTTGTTCAACGTATTTTTTTAAGATCAGAGCTTTAAAACTTTCTTCATCAGGAGCACAAGATGGATCCATAGCTTCAAATTTTGCTAAAGCTTGCTGTTGATCATGATTTATTTGATCGACTTTTCGATCATGTGCTTCTTTGGTAAAGTCTACTTTACTATAATAGATACCGATGATTTCGCCAACGTCAATGCGTTCTTTTGCTTTTACAACAAAAAAACCACCTTGTTGTGTTAAGTAAGTTCTTTCTCTAGGAGACTTTAAAAATGCGATGCATGCTTGTTTTACCTTCCCTGGTAAACTTGAGGCGTCAGGTTCTCTCCCTATCCAATTTTGTATCCATGCACGGACAAAGTATTCGGGGTCCACATGAAATCGATCACTTAGAAGAGTTGCTTGTCGAAGTTCAGAAAATGCTGTCCCATCTCTTTGTACAACTGCTCCACTTTCCTTTAAATAAAATGTTTGTGTTTTAGGATCTGGAAGGGTGCGCATTCTAAGAATATCTTCATGAGTTGCTCCTCTTGGATCCATTGATGCATGGCATCCACCTTTGAGTAAGGCAGCAATCATTTTTGCATCAGGTATCATAGCAGCAAAATGCAGAACTCTATAGCCATTAGATGCGTAGTCCTTGTTACAATCATGCTCTAAGAGCTTGGCAACAAAATCATAGCGTTGTGCCATTGTTGCCACCTGGAGAGCGGTGACACTAAATTGACTTCCATTAAACGTTATTTGGAAAACACGGCGGAGCATGCCGATATTTTTTTTCACAAAGTGCTCTAAACCAGACATTTGGCCATTGTTGGCAAAAAATAGTATTTTGGCTCTTGATGCTTTAAATTTGTTTGCATCAAATGTTGTACTTAAAAAAGGTGAAAAACATGTCAAAGCTGATGTCATAAGAGGATATTTTATAAGATTGAACCCTTAATTTCAACAGGTTTTTTTGTCTGAGTACCATGTAAAAAAATTAACTTGTACGTGGATATTTAAGCGTCAGTGATACAAAATGACTTTAAAGGTTTGGTATAAGAAGGCCTTTTTGAGCAAATCTTTGTAATAGCTCTGTTCGAGAAAGAATGGATATTTGATCGCCTAATTCATCGAGAATAGAAGGATCTTTTTGAATGCCTTTATAAAGGATTAAAAGCTTGTTATAATTCTCGCTGCCCCTATCTTCAAATATCGTAGAACTTGAAAAAACTTTGACGACATCATCAATTTTTAAAATCTTTTCTCTTATTAAATAAGCGCAACTAGAAAATGTACTAAGAACGTAACCAAACTTTTCTATAAAAATTTTTGCGGTTTCTGAATTTGGGATAACAGGGGTCAATTGTTGCTTTGTAAAAAAAGTCTCTAGGATCTCCATCCATTCTATAAAAGAATGTTGTTGTAAAAGTGCTTTTATTTCTTTTACTAGAGCTTCTTTTCTAAATTCTTGGCGCGGGAAAATTTTTACATTATGATGAATTCCGTAATTGTAACAAATGAGACCCCCTGGAGGAATTGGATCTAAAGCAACCAAAACACAAACACTTGGCAGGCCTAACACATTTGTCACCCCAAATGTCGCCGCATTTGGAAAAGAATCTACAATTTCTGGTACAAGATTGCGAAATTCTCTTCCATCGACAGAATCAAATGTCCATGCCCCTTCTTCTAAAATATGAAAGGATTCTTCCGTAAGCTCATGTGCTTTTTGCAAAGCTGCGAGACTGGCAAACAATTCTGAGAAATTTTGTAAAGGGGATGTTCTTATTTGTTCTGCTTCTTTTTGCGCTTGTTGATATATTCTTTTTAGTTCTTCATTCCTTTTTTTATGGCTAAGGTCAACTTTACCACGATAAATGCCAATGATTTCAAAAGGTTTAATTGCTTCTTTTGCTCTTGCAACAAAAAAGCCGTCTTGTTGTTCTAAATAAACCTTTTCTCTGGGAGATTGTAAAAATAGAAGACAATCTCTTTGTATTCTTCCATTTAAACTTGTAGGAGGCCATGGCTTTCCTGCCACATTTTGCATCCATATATGGACTAAGTATTCAGCATCTACATAAAACCGATCACTTAGAAGAGTTGCTTTTCGAAGTGTAGAAAATACTGCCCCATCTCTTTGGACAACCGCTCCACTTGCGTCCTTTAAATAAAATGTTTGTGTTTTAGGATCTGGAAGGGTGCGCATTCTAAGGATATCTTCATGGGTTGCACCTCTTGGATCCATTGATGCATGGCATCCACCTTTAAGTAAGACAGCAATCATTTTAGGATCTGGAATAAAGCTGGCAAAATGCAGCGCTGCATAACCATTAGATGTGTGGTCTTTGTTACAATTAAACTCTAAGAGCCTAGCAACAAAATCGTATTTTCGTGCCATTGTGGCCACCTGAAGAGCGGTGACACTAAGTGTGCTTCCATCAAACATTATTTGGAAAACTTGAGATAACATGCCGATATTTTTTTTCGCAAAGTGCTCTAAACCAGACATTTGGCCATTGTTGGCAAAAAATAGTATTTTGGCTCTTGATGCTTTAAATTTGTTTGCATCAAATGTTGTACTTAAAAAAGGTGAAAAACACGTCAAAGCTGATGTCATAAGAGGATATTCTATATGATTGAATCCTTAATTTCAACAAGTCTCTTCTTTTTTGTTAAAACAAAATTTTAATGCTAAGTCATTTATAAGTAGATGTTTACGGTAAAGATTTTCATAGACAAAAAGTGAGGAATTAGCGTACAATTGTGTCATCTTTTTTAATTAAAACTGATGTTACGCAATAAATTTTGCTTAGAGAAGGAACGAAAAGGGCGAGATACAAGTACGTCCGACAAACATAACTCTGAAGAGTTGTGTGTGAGGAGGAATGCACAGTCAATTGTTCTTTGCGGCCTTCTATGAGTAAAAGGTAATGCGTAAGGTCAGTAACTAACTAAGGAGTTACTCATGGGTACAATTACAGATGCAGCAATTAGATTTCAAAGTGCTTATGAAGCATTTAGACCTCTTCCAGAAGCTAAAGATTTTAAAGATTCTTTAAAACCTTTGAAAGCTGTCATTAAAGCTATTTATAAAAAAAATGGAGCGGTAAGCTTTCCTATTGACGGAAAAATCGGAAAGAAAATTACTGAGTGGCAAGGAAAATTTGCTGCAAAAGGCGTTAAAGCTGGAAACGAGCCGGAAGTTTCTGCAGAGCATAAAGCGCAAGTAGTAAGTCTTAGCGCAACATCAGCAAAAGAATTTGATAAGTTATCAGGAGAAAAAGAACTTAAAGCTGGAAAAGAACTTAAAGACCTTTCAGCATCACAACAAGCATACCAAGAAAACAAAGCGGCTAAAAAAGAATATCGCCCAGTTGTAGAAGCAGCACTAAGAGCTGGTCGAAAAGTCGAAGATATCCAAGCAAAATTAAGAGCAAACGCATTTTTTGCATCTAGACCTGCTGATGCAAAAGCTATTGCAAAAGTTGCCTATTACATTGCAAATAAAAAAATCGTTTTAGAAAAAGAATAATTTTTTTCGATGCATTTTGTTAAATCCGTCTTATTTTGATAAGGCGGATTTTTTTTATCCTCAAACTCAAGAATTTCAAGAGCAAAAAAGGATGTTTAAGAACATACCTAAAAAAAAGAGAAAAACTGACTGCGGGCACTTTTAGGGAAAAGTTTTTTTCGAAGGGCAATAGGGCGTGTTCGATCCAGACTTGATGGGGTGGGGGAATCATTTTAGGCAAATCGCCAATGTCGTAAAATTTAATAGCTTTGACTTCATCGGATGGTTTAGGATGAGTGTTGATTTTTCCAATGTAGACATGGGTCAAAGCTTCGGATCGGAAGATAGGAGGGGTATAGGTGCCGACCTTTTCAACAAGCTCAACATCGCAACAGATTTCTTCTTTGATTTCGCGCTTTAGTCCCTCTTCAATGGATTCGTTGGGTTCAATGCCACCCCCAGGCAGCACCCAAACAGGAAAATCAAAACGTTTTGTCAAAAGAACTTGTGTTTGATCTTCATTGAAAATGACGCAAATCGTAGCTTCCATTTTTTAAATCGAACCGTTACAAAAAACTGATTTTACAGATTTTATTCTCTCTTTTCAACTAGAATATCATTTTTTCTGTCCAAGCTGGTTTATAAGTCATCGATTAAAGCGTTGAGCAATCAATTGGTGAGCTTGGGTCTTTAGAGGTTTTGCCATTTCATGAATAATAGTATTTCTAACGCTCTTTGGTAATGTCTTAGGTGTTAAATCATCTAAGATATAATCAATTTGTGCATCCACTGCATTTTTCAAGCTGCTAATACGTTGACGAATTCTGTAGGCATCGTACAAGCATTTGCCTCCTGCAAGAGCTAAGGGAACAGCCCAGGCTAATGTAAGGACGTTGTTCACTCTGGATCTTAAAGTATCATCCTCATCTGATTCAGGAAGAAAACAGTTGGCTAAAAGACTTGTTGTATATCCGACTCCTGCTTTTACAGTCATATTGACCAAAGAATCAGCAATTGAACGTGACTGCGCTCGAAGATCCTCAGAAAAACGCGCTTCGAGATATTCAGTGATTTTACCTAATGCTGTTTCGTATAAGGATGAGGTTATTTCATTGAGTTGAGCTTGGGTGAGTTGTTTGCCTCCTATATTCCAGAGAGCTCCTATCCCAGAGACAACAGCTTCAGATGCCAATGTAGAAAGTCCTGTGGCGCTACTCAGAAGACCTGATATGGTCCCTTGATAGCCTACTGCTTGTTGTTCCAAACTTTCTAATGGCTAAACGATTTATACCTTCGAGTTTGCTTTTTATCACTCTACCAGCTGTCTGCCTATAAACCATTCCAAGGCTAAGTTTTACAACTTTTTGAACGACTGTAGTAGAAACATCTTGGACTCGACTTCCTTGATAGTGGCAAACTTTGAGTGCTTTTTCAGCTGCCATTTCTTGTAGGGCCGAACCGCTTGCCCATTTTGCTACTTTTCCTACAGATTGACTAGCTTGCCGTGCTGAGGCTATTAGCTGCCGATTTTGATATGCAGCGCCTGCTGCGGAAGTTGCTGTTGTTAAGTAACTTGCCATTTTTAAACTTCTATTTTTTGATATTATTATTAATTCTAATAACTATTATACTATATTTTTGAATAAAAACCACTGTATTTCAAAAGATAACAAGAAGCGCCTAGGTAATTAATAATTAATCAGATATTGTTTTTTTTAGAGAGGAATCCTAACTATTAACTAACTAGCTGGTAGTCAAAATCTATAAGCCTTATCCCATTGAAAATTTAGCATCCAACCTATATAGTGGGTTTTATAATCAAAAGGATCTGCGATGAGACAGTTTTTGTGTCTTTTTTGTGTAGTGTTTTTGATGAGTTGTTCTTCATCAAAGGTGACTGTCTATAACCAAACGATGGATCAAAGGTTTTTGGCAAGTACCCATGCAAAAACTCCAGATCCAAGAAACACCAAAGACTTTATTGGCCAAAGGTTGGTTGTAAGAACAAATGTGTCTAAAAAAGAGCTGAAAAAACACGATTTTGTGGCAAAAGTGTATGTGCAATATGGAAATCGCACACAAGAGGTGTATACATTTGATATCAACAAATCTACTTCAGATCATATTGTGACATTGATGGAAGAACAATTTCAAAAAAAGAGGGGCATTGCCACATACAAAGTCGAATTGTTTAAAGATGGTCAAATCGATGCCGTTTTTGAACACCAGTTGTGGTGCCCTTTGATCCACTTATCTGACTGACTTTACACATTTACTTCTATTCATAGGAAGGCTGCAAGAAACAATCTACTGTGTCTTGCTCTTCATTCAACTCTCAAGGAGTTGAATTTCATCGCAATCCTTGTATCTTGTTCCTTTCGCTCTTCCTCTAAACAGAATTTAATGTGTAAAGCCAGTCATTGAATACTGGGTTAGTATGCTTGCTTCAAGTTGATCAAAACTTAAACAAGGATCTGTGATGGAGACGCCGTATTTGAGCGTGTCTGACATAGGTTGGTTGCCAAAATTGAGATGGCTTTCTAGCATGATTCCAAAAATAAGTCCTTCGTCTTTATAGGGGAGTATGGTTTCAAAGACATCGAGCTGTTTTTCTGCAAGCTTTTGGCCATTTCCATGAGCACAATCAATCATGACATGAGGAAAAAAGTGATGCGCTTGCAAAAGCTTGCATGCATTTTTTACACTTTCAATATCAAAATTGGGCTTATTCTTAGAACCACGCATGATCAAATGGCAAAAAGGATTGCCATTGGATGTTTCTGCTACCAATTTTCCGTTGATAAGTTTGGGAAATGTATTTGGCAAGTTAGCTGTTTGAATGGCATGCAGAGCTGTATGAAGATCTCCTGAGAGTGAATTTTTAAAACCAATGGGACAATGTAGACTTGATGCCATTTGACGATGGATGGGAGAAGAGGAGGTTCTTGCACCCACACACCCCCAGCAGATACCATCTTCTAAATAAGTGCTCATGTTGGGATCTAAAAATTCTGTGGCGGTTCCGAGAGCCATTTCAAGGGCTTGTTGTAAAAGATATCTTGCCTGTTTAATGCCTTCATTCATTTGATAAGAGCCATCTAAGTAAGGATCATATAAAAATCCTTTCCACCCAAAACGCGTGCGGGGTTTTTCAAAATAAAAACGCATCAAAATCAAAATCTCATCTTTCACACGAGCATTTAAAGTTTTTAATTTTTCCATGTATTCAAGAGTAGAAGGAATATCATGAATCGAACAAGGACCGGTAATCAAAAGAAGAC